>Ga0079995_1054324_pt1 | contig 12929 bp, 12 predicted proteins | sample FaiFalFF_MnMetaG_2_FD_69198 | JGI IMG/M metagenome (GOLD analysis project Ga0079995, IMG submission 69198) | Freshwater microbial communities from Yellowstone National Park, Wyoming, USA - Fairy Falls C (FF_Mn_C) (SPADES assembly) (version 4) | ecosystem: Environmental > Aquatic > Freshwater >... | reverse complement strand
TGAGCAGCCTCCGGAGCTATCGCGGCAGGAGACGGGCCATGGAGCGGTACCGGTCGTCTATCAGATAGACGTCAGCGCTGTCCTCCGGACCCCTGATAGCCCTGCCAGCCGCCTGTAGGGCCGACCAGAGACCCGGAAGAATAACCCCGTAAAGCTTAGCTTTGTCCTCGTCACCAACTATCTCGCCGAGCCTCCTCTGCTTGCCTTATCATATCCCCTATGCGTTTTTGTACTTCTGAAGGCGGAAGAGACACCTTCAGCCTTTCTAAATCAAAGGGATAAATATGTGCTGTCTGTCCGCGAATGATGCTTTTAATTTGTATGCGTCCATACTTACTACGTAGATAAGCTAAAAGATAAAAAGGGTCTACTTCTTCTGATTTTATCCTTACTACAGCTAATTCTGCTACGCACAAAACTTTTTCAAAATTATTCGGAATAAACGAAACTATGTCTACCTTTTCGCCAATGGCTTCAGGTGAGTGAGCTGCTGTTGGTATTAAAATATCTAAAGTTTGAATATATTGTTTTCCTTTTGCTCCCCATTTTTTAACAACCCCCTCAGGTATGAACGAAACGTCATCCCATCTTAGCCCTAGATTAGTGACATTCATCACCTTTATTATCGGAATACCTTCATCTACATACTCATACCTTTCAGGCGTTTGGCCAATAAAGACTGTAGCTAAATCCTTTAACTCTATAAGTTTCCACTTCATTTGATTTAGTCGTTCTAAAATTTCAATATGTTTTATGTCAAAGAATTTGCAGTCAAGAATGTCACTTTCTACTGTTCTTGAATAAGGTATACTCCAAACTAAAGGATCTAAGTTAATTACTTTCATCTTGTAGAGCTCCCTATCCATTTAAAGAAATGTTGTAGAATTTCTGGTAAATCGTTTCTACTTATTTGTCTGTAGTCTTTTCTTCTAGTGTCAAAACCAATATAACGTGCAATTGCCATAAACACTTCGTTCGGAGGGATCAGCTCTTTCGTCTTTTTCTGAACATATAATATACTAGCCTTTACACCAGAGCCGTATGGTCGAAATGTTCCAGGTGGAAGACTTATGATAGCTTTGATGAATGTATTATTCTTTATATATTCTCTAGTACGTCTGTAGTTCTCGCCAGCGTTATTTAATATGCTATCTGGGATTACAATAGCCAGTCGTCCCCCTGGTTTTAATAACTTTATGCAAAGTTCCAAAAAAAGTATTTGAGGTATTTGGTAGTTTTTAACTACACCATTCTCCTTACCCAGGTCATATTTACTTAGAATGTGCGGCTCAGTTATATTCTTTCCCTTTCCAGCTCCAAAAGGCGGATTCGTTAATATTACATCAAAGCCTCCATCTCTATTCAAGATTTCCTTTATAGCAGCCCTAACTTCTTTATGTTCAGGTTCAACATTATCATCTATAATATCTAGCGAGTTAGCCCTATAAATATGATTGTACCCATCACCATGTATCTTTAAGTTGATCTTACAGAGTCTTTCAAGGTAGGAATCAATATCGCATCCCCATAAACAATCTTTAATCAATTTTTCTTCTAATTTCTTCTTTTCTTCTTCATTGCTTGTGTTTTTCTTTATCTTATTAAGCACATGGAAGAAAGACCATATTAAAAAACCGCCTGTTCCACAAGCAGGATCTAAAATGGTTTCTCCTATTTGTGGATCTACAAGTTTTACCATAAACTCAACAACTTCTCGTGGAGTGAAGAATTCTCCCAACTCTTTACCTGTCATCATCCCTCGAAGGAATGTTTCAAAAGCTACTCCTAAAACATCTTCACGCGTTTTTCTTAATGAGTATATTTCTAAAAGTTCTACTATCTCTTTTATCGTATGAGCTTTAAGCTCTATCTTTTCCTCAGGATCAAACAGCCCTTTTAATTTTTGAGTTTTCAGCTCTTCAAATGACCTATTAATGAATGTAGCAGCATCTATCCCAAGTCTTTCTGCGTTCTCTATTGATCTTATGGTAAACCTATTTTCTTTCCCTTGCTCCTCTCTTTCTTCCTCATACAGCTTTACTAAGATGAGTTTACACATTTCATATAGTCTACTTCTTGCATCTAACCCTCTTTGAGTTCTTATTATATCGTGGCACTGGTCAAAAACTCTTGCAAACTCCTTAGGATCAATGAATGTGACTAATGTTCTTAACGCCGCCTCCACTTCTGCCGCTGTTAAACTTCTGAAACCTTTGGAAAGTAGTTCTAAAGCTTTGTCACGAGGAAGTATACCAGAGATACTTTGAGCAATTAATTTATCATCCGGTACATTCCAAACTTCAGTATCAGTACAGTTAGTTAAAGCAACAATTGGTACTGGTGGTTTGTGAACCTTTGCGTAAGATTTAGCCTGATCCCTATAAATTGTGATATCTTCTTCAGGTGCCTTTGTTTCTATTACCATTACAGGCGAAACACCTACTCTTACAACTAAATCAGCCCTAGGGCTGAACTTCCTTCTTCCTATTGAAAACTCTATTTCTTTTTCTACATCTATTTCGAACTTTTCATAACCAAGCTCATCGACAAGTAAATGTTCTATTTTTTGCCTAACTCTTTCTTCAGGAGTATCAGGAAAAAGTTTACCAGTTACATAATCCTTGATGTGACCACGCGAAACCTCTTCCCCCTCAACCTTTTTATTCTCTAATCGCTCTCTTATTTCCTCCGGTAAGTATTTTATTAGGGTACTCTCCTCACTCGGAGGGTGTTTCTTTTTTGGAGGGCGTTTCTTTTTTGCCATGTTTACTCAATCTCCTGAAAACCATATTCCATAAAATCTAAAAGGTCAGATTTTTTCTCAGCTTGCGCTCTTTTTGTCGTCTCCGTCCTCAGTATTTCCCATATGTAATCCGGAGTTGCCCATATCCCACGAGAAAAAGAATCAGCCATATTTATCACATTAAGCGTTGTTCTATTTACATTAAAATCTCTATGGATTGCGAAAAGTATTTTTGGAAGCTCAGTTTCATGTTTCTTAAGGAATTCTACCCTTACTGCTGGCGCTACAGGAGATGGCTTGAAATAGGTAACAAGCACTTTTTCTGACCAAATGGAAGGAGAGTCCTTATCTTTCTTACCAGCCTCTACTATTGCCGACAACCATTCAGGATGGGTTACTGCTTCTTTATAAGGTATTGGCGCCATATATTCACCTGCTTTCAATATAAGGGAACATACTTGCCGATCCGTTAGCCACAGAGGTGATAAGCCTAAACCTGCGAGGCGTGTTTTAATTAATGTTTTTGAAACTGACCTCTTAGGTATTCCAACAACTATCGCATCATTCTGCTCTAATAACTGAAAATGCAAACTTTTATCACCTTTAAAGGATGCGACATAAAGATCGGTGAAAGTTGGTTTCAACTGCTCAGTTTCAACAGCTGCATGTTTAACATACCTGTACCAATAAACAGGAGTTAAACTTCCGTCCACGAATAAAATATCCACATTACCTTGTTTTAAACCCTCTAAAGCAACCGTAAGTTCAAAGAACATTCTGTATTCTTGCGTATATCTATCAGCAGCTCTAGGCTCAATTGGCGGAATTATAAGAGTTTTACCTGCCCCTCTAGTTTTTATTTTTTCTGAAGAAGGATAGAAAATAGCTGCAACAGCAGAAATATAAGCTCCCATCAAAAATTTCGGTCTAGTGTTAGCTCCATCTACACCAGCAATTGTTCCAACTTCTCCCTTATATTCAAGTTTCTTAATCAATCCCGCTTCTTCAAACTTCTTTCTAGCTTCGCTTAATTTTTTAATGTTTTCTTCACCTTGCTTAACAAAGTTCCCAATTAGTTGATCCATGTCCTTTACCAATGTTTGTTGAACATCTGGGAAAAGAGGTAAAACTTCCGGTACTTCCTCTATTCCTTCTTCTCTCTCTTTAATTAAGGAAAGAAGCTCAGTTAAATCTTCATCAACTATAGGCTCTACTTCTTCAGCTCTCTTTTCCATATCCGCCAAACTCCTTTAAATTTTTTACGAGCTCCTCAATATTCGAAAATACTTCTATTTCACAAGGTTGATTGCTAAGAGGACTGGCTACTCCGGTTACGATAAATGTTCTTTTTGGAACTGTTCTCTGTACAGCCAATGCGATATCTTTTCCTACCACAGATTCTAATGCACTTATATCTCCAGGTGTAGTTAGTCTTCCCAGCACGTATGTTTGAGTTTGCATAGCCTCCTTAGATAAACCAACAAATCTTTGGTCGATAAAAATATGGCCAAGACCGTACTTTCTACCCTCTCTCGCACCTCTGATAAAGATTTTTTGGCACTCAATCTGCTGATCTCCTTCGGGGGATTCAGGCAGAAACCTATGAGCTTCCTCAACAAAGATACAAGCATTATAGACATATTCTTTATGCGTTAGCCTATACTCTTCCAATGCTTTATTGAAGACGTAATCTTCAATCTTTTTAGCTATCAAACATTTCTCATCATCATCGGGTATGCCTGAAAGATCAACTATTGTTAACTTTCCGGATTCAAATTCTTTAACCATATCCCCAAACGTTAGAACGTTGGCAAGTTTATCTATTATATTTGTATTAAAATCATCGCGGTATCTATTAAGGTTCTTTAACGCCAAGCGTAAGTTTCTTTCCGTATCTTCCGGCTCTTTCCAAATAGGACCCATAGCCTGAATGCCTAATTCTGATAGGACTTGAGAAGCTTTAATTGAAGCAGCAGCTATGAGAATCTCGCCAAAATCTTTAAAGTCAATCTTTCCCTTTTTACTTAAGAAATCCGAAAGTATGCTATAGACGTTTGTCCTAATTGTTTCTCTTTTATCGGATGAAGTTGTGGGAAATATACTTTGCCAATCGATCGTTTTTGGAAAGTAAAAATCCAAGATGTCTTCTATATCCGGCTTAAATTTTTCCGCATAAAATACTGCAGGCTTAAAAATCGAAAGATCTATTTGTAAAGGTTTTTCCTTCAATTCAGGATTAGCTGTCATCGCCCATTGCCCAGTAGGATCGATTACCAATACTTTCTTTCCAGCAATATGTAAAAGGGCTGCTAACAAAGCTGCTGTATGAGTTTTACCATGCCCAATTCCAGCAATTACAAGCGTATTCATAAAGCAAAGTAGAGAGAGGTCTAATGGAAAAGGATAGCTGCTACCTTTCGCATAACCAATCGCTCCTGTCTGAGGAAATCTCCAAGGATAGAACAGATTTAATGTTTTAGTGCCAGCAAAATATATACCAACTCCGGTATTTGGGGAATTTTTAAGAGAAGAAGATATAGTTTTTCCGTCGTAATACAAAAGGTTTCTTATTTTCATAACTTTTTTATCCATAGATTCTCTTACATGCGGAAGCTCCCCATATTTTGCAATGAAAGACACATGCGCTCTTCCTCTTCTATCCCACGGATTCATGAATTCGTTTTGTGTGAAAACTTTCTCTATTTGTCCTAAAACGGTGCCTATTTGCTTTCTTTCTCTGTTTTCAAATGGGTATTCAACTATACGGAAGAGCAAATCTTCATCCATAACTTCATCTGAGGTTATTGCCCATACGTAGTCAATAGTTGCTGGCGCAACTAAATTTCCAATCCTTTTTGATTTATTTTTCTTCTCCATACCATCACCCACGCGATTTCAAACATTTTTTAACAGCTTCTCTGTCAGTAAGGACGTAATTTGTATATCTTCGGCTTTTGTATTTTATATCAACAATACCCTCTCTTACCAACTTCATTAATTCTGCTGGATAGGCTCTAACATCACTCCACTCCCAACCTAAATAATGTGCATCATTTGCATGAGTTTCCTCGTGTTCAATAGCCCTTTTCAATATTTCCATGAACCTAGGGTTTTCAGCGAGGAACTTCTTTATTCTATCTTCGATTGATAATGTGGACATTGTGTCACCTACTTTATATATGTATGTATTATTTAAAATTTTAGAGGTGGGCCTAGGCAGGGAAATCCGTTATAAGGTTGCCGGTCGAGGGGCAAGAAGGGGCAGACTCGACGATGTTGATGTGAAAGAGCCTCGCCCTGCGTAGGCTATACCGAAGAGGAGGCCGCGGAGTGTTCCCAAGAGCTGCGAAGAGCTTTGAGGAACTGGACCGCCGCATGAGCGGAGACTAAGAAGAGGAGGGCCGCGAATGCGACCGCCTTAGCCACCACCACTGTCGTGGGCTGGGAGAACATTAGCTGGAGGCCCCTAGAGACTCCCCAGAGAGGGTCGGACATAGACCTCGAATAGAAACCCATGACCCTGAAGGCCAGGGAGAGGATGTAGGCGAGGACGAATAGGGCGGCTATCCACCTCGGCGCAGGGTTGAGGAGATGCCTAACCAAGCCGCCGTAAGTATCTCTCTGAGCCACCACAAAAGCCCCAACAACCCAACATTATTTTAGCGCTATAGAGGGGCCACCACTACTTAATACCGAGGAGAATAAGTTTGGCTCTGTGTAAAAATGCTTATTTGTACGCTGTCTAAGTAAGTGGATTTGAAGGATTTGGCTGACATGGCTTGTGATGACTCCGTAGAGCCGTGGATGGATGAGTACACTCTTTATCTAGTTGAGAAGTATTTTGGGCAGTGTGGACTGGTGGAGGATGCTTGCAGGGAGTTGAGAAATCTCCCACGCGGCCTAATGGCTAGGCTTGGTAGGGATGAGGCCTTCTGGAGACAATATCTCTCAAGGGTTGATGCGGCGCCTAGGAAGCTTAACCTGATAAGTGGCGCGGTTGAGAAGGTGGGCGAGCAGGCCTTAGCGAATGAGAAGAGACATGGTAGAACTCTCTGCTACTATCTAACGAAGGCCCTTGAGGATGAGCAAATGACAGAGTGGATTGCGGGATATCTACGAGAAATGGGATTGCCAGAATACTAGAATTGATGTCGCGGTTGATAGATGATCTCCCTATATCCACACGCCTCATTTCCGTCAAATAGATAATCCTGTCTTAAGTCTGTTACTTACTTCGAAAAAATGTTATAAGAGGGTTGGCCCATATGTTCTGAAACGATGAATCAAGAGTGTGAGGAGCGTGAGGAGGCCCGTAGGCATATTAATCAGATAGCTGATGAGTATAAGGCAAGCCCCCGGATAAAAGAAAGCCTATCGGGTGCCCTCTGGGTCGTGGAAAGGAGCTTTTCTAGGACAGGTCATCTATTGCTTGAATTCATGCAGAATGCCGAGGACGCGGAAGCTAATAAACTAAAAATAACATTAGATCAAACAAGTGGTGGATTATACGAATTAGTGATCTGCAACGATGGCCGTCCACTTTCGAAGGGCGATGTTGATGCCATCTGCTCTATAGGTAGATCGAGAAAAGATCCACAAGTTTATTTAGGATATTTGGGAGTGGGCTTTAAGTCTGCGTTCCTAGTTTCAGATAATATCCGAGTTTACTCATGGCCCTACAGTTTTAAATTTGATAAAAGTTGGTGGCCCGATCCTGAAAGGACACCTTGGCAGATTGCTCCGATCTGGCTAGAAGATTATCCAGACGGACTACGGGAATGGAATACCACATTCATCCTCACTATACGGCCTAGCGAAATAAAACCAATTGTAAATGAGATGGAAACATTGACTTCAGGAATCTTACTGTTTACTCATAACCTAAAAGAGATAATCTTAAAATGGGGCGACCAGTCTAGGTCTTTTTCAAAATCTGAAAGTGTAATTAGGGAAGATAACGGTCACCAACTTTTGAGGGTCGATGTAGAGGAGGCGCGAAATTATAAACTAGAACGCGCTTCTTGGATTGTGTTCCGCTCGATAATCGATGTTCCCCAAGACATTTCCCAAGACCCACTCACCAAAGAATGGAAAAGAGATGCTGTAAAGAAGCGTGAAATTGGCGTCGCCTTCAGTTTAGATGAGTCTGGCGACCTCTCACCCGCACATGGTGCTTTAAAGTTTGGTCTATTTAGCTATCTTCCACTCAGAGAGGAGGTTTATGGGCTTCAATTTATAATTCATGGTGATTTTTTGACTGGTCCTGGTAGAGAGACCATACATAGAGAGGCTAGATGGAACAAATGGCTGCTAGAGAAAATTAAAAAATTCATCATAGAGTATGTAATTCCAGAGTTTAAGCAGAACCCCACCTGGAAGTTCTCATACACATGTGTATTAGATGGTAATGCCCCCCACATCATAGATGAATATCTAGCTAAGCCCTTACGTGAAGAGATAATCAATGGCATGCATATTTTAGACCTTAACGAGGAGTTCGTCGGAATTAAAGATGTGATCGTCGTAAGCGAAGATGTCATGGATCTACTAGACTCAGATTTTATACAGAAACTAAGCGGGAAACACATCTTGAATCTAAAATCTAAATTATGCGAGAGTATCACGAAGCAATTAGAGTATGAGCAGAAAGGCGTTTTTAGTGTGGTTGATTTAGCGAAAAAGCATGGTGATCACTATCACCTCAGAGAAATTTTTGGCGATAGTTGGATAACTTGTTTGAGAAAGCTTTTGGAAGCATTAGCGGATGAGTGGTTTGGGCTCCCAGAAGACGAACGAAAAAACTTAAGCTGTGTGTACAAATATAGGCAGAGTATAAGAGTCCTATCGACCCGTGGAGAGTCTTGTTCCCCCCACGAAATAATGCTTGCTACTGATGAGTTGGAGAGGCAGGCTGAGGAAAAGCTTCCCGGAGCATTCAGATTCTTGCATCCAGAGTTGAGGACTGTAAAAATTATGAAGTTCTTAGAGGACGTTGGAGCCAAATGGTTGAGGAGAGAGGATATAGAGAGGGAATACCAGAATAGTAGGGTTCCTGAGCTTATAAAAGAGCTCTGGGACGCTTCAACAAGCGATGATAGACGAGTTGAAATCGTGAAAGAATTGTTTAAAGTTTGGAGCGATGGATTTATTCAGTTAGAGAAACTCAAGGATATTCCTGTTAGGACGAAGGCTGGTAAATGGGTGAGGCCAGAGGCCGTCGCCTTCTCTAATGAATACCAGCCAGAATATAGTTTGGAAGAACTTATTAGTCGTGGATTTTTAGATGTAGGGCTCGAATTTTTGGATCCAGTATTTATTAAAGATGCTGCCTTGGACGAAATCTCGAAGTGGATGAACTTCTTTGAAGGAATAGGGCTTGGCAAGGAGCTGAAGCAAAAATTGGATAATTTTGCGGAACGGGTCGGTATACTCCTCTCTCTTCGATATGAGAAAGAGCGTGGATTCAAGGCTGAAGAGTTAACGGAATCTGAGGCAAAGGGAGAGGGTTATGATATTAGATCGGTGATGCCTGACGGGTCAATAAAATGCATCGAGGTGAAGTCTACTAGGGGGGAGGAGAGGAATCTCAATTTTACGAAGCCACAATATAGGCGTCTGATGAATGAGTCGGAACGATACTTCGTCTATGTTGTGACTGATGCGCTTTCTCACCCGGAGCTTCGTGTGCTTAGTGGAGTAAAGCTTCGTGAACTACTCGTAAACCTTTCAGCCGAAGTCACCCTTAGATATTCTGATTGGAAAGATATTGAGCCGGAAGCTACTTGGAGGCCTACGGAATAGCATTGGTGGGTGATTAGGAAGTGCGAAACGAGCCGGACGGGCTTCCTAAACCTATTCAGCACTTCAAGAGCGAGGCAGAGAAGCTACTTCCCAAGCTCGAGGAAAAACGTGATGCAGTAGTTGTGCCCCTGCTTTTTAGTATAAGGAGACTAATATCGAGGCCCAGCATGGATGAGCTATACGACGCTCTCCCCTCAATAGGAGAGCAGCCTAAGGTTGACGTCATCTTATTCTCATATGGCGGAGATCCAGACCAGGCCTATATTATTGGAAGCATGCTTCAAGACTTTACAAAAGAGCGGCTAACTATAATTGTGCCCAGAATTGCGAAGAGTGCGGCGACCCTCATAGCTTGTGCCGGCGACGAGGTCGGTATGGGGCCTGCGTCCGAGCTCGGTCCCGTCGATTTAACCATCGAGATTGAAGATAAATATGTCTCAGTAATGTCTATAACGGAGTTAGTTGAAATGATTAAGATGGGCTCGTTTGGTGATTTAGGAACTAAGGTTCTTGAAAAGATTCCGATCCTTGAGCTTGGCCACTACAGTAGGCTAAGCAGACATACGCCGAGGCTCCTTGAGAAGTTGTTGATGAGGAGAATGTTTAAGGATGAGCCTGAGAGAGCAAGAGCTATTGCTGAAGAATTATGCAAGTCCTACGAATCGCATAGCGCAGCGATAGTATTAACGGATCTAAAGGACAAGCTTAAGCTGGCTAACATAAGTCCAGATACTTGGAGCCTAATCTGGAGCTTACATAGGTTATGGATCAACACAATAATAAATTATGAGGATAGATTCCCCGATGATGCACGTTTTGAAGCAATCAATAGCAGGGTGGGTAAGGGAGTCGTATTTTGCACAAAGCTGATAGAGGAAAAGTGAGGCATTATATACTTTGATGGATTAAGCATGAGTGAGTGAAAGAAGTCTAGATCAGCATAAATGATGTGGCTGAGCTTGACGAGCTCTCAAGGATACTCTCGGACGCGAGGCTTGCAAGGCTCGCAGAGGCGCTGGAAGCCGTCAACCCAAGGACAGTCAGAAACGACTCAAGGATGATAGACGTCTAGAGGAGGGCCACCACTCGTTAAATAACGTGTGGGCTTGAAAAATGGATGTGGCGTCGCTTGCACAGGCCAAAGCGATGGGTGTCGCCGGCTCTATCCTCGTGTTTTTGTCCCCGGTCGTAGCGTTGACGGCCCTTGTTCCGCCGGTCATGTTCTTCAGCGATATACTCTTGAGCATCGCCATCATCAGCGGGGTAGGCGGGCTATTGGGGTTCATGTTGATTCTGGTAGCGGTCAAGCGTATCTCCGACGCGGTAAACGATAGGGCGATCTTCAAGAACGTGTTGAAGACCGCCTCGCCATTATATTCGGCATGTGGATTATACTGATCGTCTCCACATGGTTCCTCAAGAAGTGCTACGAGCGCATAGAGATCAGAACTGGGACGGAGATGTTCAGAACGGTGGCTCTCTGGTAACTCTACGGCGCGCTGCTGGCTACCGTCTTCGTCGGAGTCGTCCTCGTCCTGATCGTCGTCATCCTTCAGATCCTAGCGTTCTTCTCCCTATCCGGGTCCCTGCCATCCCAGCTAACACCACAGGTTCAAGTGATCTAACCTCAAAGGAGTTCTCAAGTTCAAGACTGGGCTACTGAGAGTAGCACATTACACCAACGAGAAGGGCATCGCCTTCTTTTTACAACTGGAAACCTCGCCTTTTAGACGGGGAGGAGATCGGTTAAGCGATCTCTCCAGCACTCCAAAGAAAACCAAAAGAAATTTCCGGGAAACGCTAGCAATCTGAACGGAGTCCTCATGGAGTTTAACAGGTCAGACTCTAAGCGAGATAAGGTTTTTCGAACGCTAGATAGTGTCCAAATAACGGGTTTATATAGCTGGGGCCCTCCCACAATAGCCTCGCGAGTAGAAATAGACGCCCCCAAGACAGTATTTAAAGCCTTATTTGGACACTATCGCTCATGAGAAGCTAAGCTAAATAAACAAGCTTTTAGCATAGAATTCGCCTAAAGCTCATGCATTAATGCTCCGCTCGGAAGATTTATTAACACTTAACATGGATGTCCCTATAGTGTTGTCTGTCCTTTTCCCTGAATATTACTTCGTTTCCGCATAAGTCCAGCTGTATTGGTATGTTGCCGTGTGTTGTGGCCATTACTCTTTATATGTGGGGCTGGTGGAGGGTCTTATCCGAACAGGTGATGAGTATGAGGGGAGAAGAGGGTGGGAGAGGGACGGTGAAGAGGTCCCACATGCTAACATGGCCATACGAGATAAAGACTGAATGGAGAAGTGTGAGATATTGAAGTTCTACGCAGATGTTCACAAGACTAAGAAGAATAGCGAGAGATGCAGGATAACATACACTACTGACGGAACGACTTTCAGGCACGTGGACAGCTTCAGCGGATTCCGGCTGGGCCCGGAGACCAATTATTCGTGGATACGATACCGCCAAGCCACACTGATGGTGCGATAGGGCTGCTGCGGAGGGGAGTGGGGGTCTATTATCTCAGGAGGCTTACGCTGCTCAGTAAGGTGCGCGAAGAACTCAAGTTGCCGAAGACTGCTAGGAGAGACATCAAGGAGTTAATGGGTATAGAGGAGGGGTGGTTTAGGAGGGTTACTGAGGACTTCCTAGTTATGCGGAGGATGATTCTGGGCCATAGGTCTCTACTGAGGACGCATCAACAACTACTGAACGAGTATAAGTCTTTGTCTGAGGCCGAGAAAGAGGTTATGAAGCCGACCATAAAGTTCTTGGAGGTGCAGATGGAGGAGATGGCTGGGATGATTGCTGAGGAGGCTGTAAAAGATATTCGGCCTATAATAGGCTAGTTGATGAGTTAGGTATTCGTGGGAATATTAAGGCTCAGGAGGCTCTGGCCGAGCTGATAGCGTACCTAGATCCATCCAGGGGGTTTCAGGAAGACTAGGAATTTACTGGGGCTGTTTAAACCGATCCGTGGTAGAAGGAGGATCTATAGTGGGCATTTGAGGCGTGCTTTGCAGAGGCTGACGGCTTCAGCAAATAACATCACATTATTTCAACTGATCGCGAGGATGGAGAAGGGGGCGTTATCGAGAGTCTGGAGGATGTATAGGCAGGAAGCCCTTGGGAGGCTGGCCATACCGGCGCAGGGATAAAACCCGGAGGCCGGTATGACGGCTATAATGACGCGCACCCAACTGTCGGGTGCTGCGACAGATATGTTGACGTCCGGCCTCTCATAGGGTTTCCCAGATGCTGCACGGATGGCCTGCCGACCCCTCCCCCCTCTCTCCCTTATTAATGATGAACGATTAAATAGCATGGTATCTAGTGGAATCTTCCGGTGTATCAGGTTTGGGTAGGATTG
>Ga0079995_1055092_pt1 | contig 12936 bp, 7 predicted proteins | sample FaiFalFF_MnMetaG_2_FD_69198 | JGI IMG/M metagenome (GOLD analysis project Ga0079995, IMG submission 69198) | Freshwater microbial communities from Yellowstone National Park, Wyoming, USA - Fairy Falls C (FF_Mn_C) (SPADES assembly) (version 4) | ecosystem: Environmental > Aquatic > Freshwater >... | reverse complement strand
GTGGGGGATGTTGGTGTTGTGGAACTTGGTGCAGTGGTTGCGTGTGGGGGGTGATGGGGGTGATTGTTTGTGTGTGGTTTTCGTTGTGTGGGGCGGCTAAGTGTCAAGAAGGATATTTTCGAACACCCTCAGTAGGACTTGACTTTTTCGGCGTCGGGAGGGTATAGTTTTAGGCTGAGCGGATTTACGCCTGCGGAGGGTACTGTATGCGGATTGTTCAACACAGCCGAAAGCGCATTCGCGAAGTCTTGGAGCCGCCGAACCTCATCGAGATTCAGTATAACTCCTACCGTTGGTTTTTAGAAGAGGGTCTCAAAGAGCTGTTTCAGACCTTTTCGCCCATCTATGACATGACGGGCAACTACTTTTTGGAGTTTGGCGACTACTGCTTGGGCGAGCCAAAGTACTCGGTCGAGGAGTGCCGTGAGCGCGAGATAACCTTTGACATTCCGCTGCGCGTGAAAGTGCGCTTTGGCAAGGTGGATGGCGAGGTTCAGGAAAGCGAGATTTACTTAGGCGACCTACCGCTGATGACGGACGAGGGCACATTTATCATCAATGGGCGCGAGCGGGTAATCATCAATCAGCTGAACCGTACGGCGGGTATTCATTTCCCGTCGCCGTATCTCTCCAGCACAGGGCGCGAGATGATGTCGCGTACCCTCGGCAAGGTGCTGCAGATGCAGATAATTCCTGTTGAGGGGCCATGGTTGGACGGCGGCACCGACCCTCAGAATGTCATTCGCTTGAAGGTGCATCAGTCGAAGCAGCTGCCGATCACGCAGATTATCAAGGCGTTTGCTTATTACGAGCAGGCGCGTGTGCCTGCCGAGTTGGAGCTGGAGCGTGCCGTTGGGTGGCGGATGCTGGAGCCTGTGGTATTTGAGGGGCGCACACTGCTGGAGCCTGGCGATGTGCTTACCTTTGAGCTGCTGGAGTCGCTACCTGCCGAGGCACGCGCGCTGCGTGTCAAGTGCGAGCCGCCCTATGACCCTGAGCGCGGTCTGACTAACGACGCCATCGTCGCGATGTTTGGTCGTCCACGCGAGCGACGCGAAATTCTGCGCGAAGTGACTTTGCACACTCCACGCGCTGCCGAACTGGTAGGCAAAATCGCCGCGGAGACTCTCAAAGACTCGCGTGGCAAGGTCATTGTCGAGGCGGGTGCGACCATCGACGAGAAAGCCGCCAAAGCCATAGAGAAACGCAAGCTTCCCGAAGTGCGCGTGCGCTTTGTGGAGGTGCAAGGTGGCGATTTGGAGTTGCCACCCCTACTCAAGACGACTCTCGACGCTGACCCGACGAGCGACTCGCGCGAGGCGGTACTGGACTTCTTCCGTCGGATGCGCCCTGGCGACCCAGCCACCGAAGAGAGCGTGCGCAACCTGTTCTATAGCCTTGTGTTGGACCCACGCCGATACGACTTGGGGCGCGTCGGACGCTATCAGATCAGCCGCAAGCTGCGCCATGGCATTCCCAACAATGTACGCCACCTAACCGTGCCTGATCTGCTGCTCGCGCTACGCCACTTGCTGGAGATGGCAGAAGACAAACACGAGTACGAAGACACTGACCATCTGGCGAACAAGCGCGTGCGTTCTGTCGGCGAGCTGTTGCAGGCGCACCTGCGTGCGGCATTCCTCAAGCTGGAGAAGACGGCTCGCGAAAAGATGAGCGCCGCCGAAGATGTGAGCCAAATCCTACAAAATGTGGTGCTCAGCGTTAAGCCGGTTACCACCGCGCTGCAGACCTTTTTCTCGCAAAACCCGCTCAGCACTTTTATGGATCAAACGAACCCGCTCTCGGAATTGGCGAACAAGCGACGCCTATCGGTGCTGGGTCCAGGGGGGCTAAACCGTCAAAGCATTCCACCACAAGTGCGCAACATTACGCCCTCTCAGTACGGGCGTATTTGCCCCATCGAGACGCCCGAAGGACAAAACATCGGGCTGGTCACTCAGATGACGCTGCATGCTCGTGTCGATGAGTTCGGCTTCTTGCGCACACCCTACCGCAAGGTTGTCGATGGCAAAGTAACAGACGAGGTGGTCTACCTGGCTGCTGATGAAGACGAAAGCGCGTACATTGCACCCGCCGACACGCCAGTCAGCGAGGACGGCACGCTTCCGGAGATGGTGCAGGTGCGCTGGCGCGACGAATATCCCATCGTGCCGCGTGAGCAGGTGCAATACATGGATGTTGCCCCAGCGCAGGTGTTCTCTGTCTCAGCAACGATGATTGCCTTCTTGGAACACGACGATGCAGGGCGCGCATTGATGGGCTCGAATATGCAGCGTCAAGGCGTGCCGTTGATCAACCCCGAAGCACCGCTGGTGCATACAGGAATCGAACGGTACGCTGCCAAGTACGCGAAGAGCTTGATTACTGCACGCGCCACTGGGCGAGTAAAGTATGTTTCAGCGACCGAAATCCGCATTCAACGCGAGGACAACGGTCAACTGGACATCTACAAACTACCGCATTTGGTGCAGTCTAACAAAGGCACCTGTTTCACCTTCCTGCCGAAGGTGAAATTGGGGCAGCGCGTGCGTGAAGGGGATGTGATAGCCGACGGTCCTTCTACCGAGAATGGCGAACTCGCGTTGGGACGCAACATCTTGGTGGCGTTCCTGCCTGCAGGTGGCTACAACTACGAGGATGCCGTGTTCGTCTCGCAGCGACTACTGTACGACGACACCTACACCAGTATCCACCTCGAAAGCTACCAGACCGATGCCACCGAAACCAAGCTGGGTCCGGAGGAGATCACCAACGACATTCCGAATGTGGGCGAAGAAGCACGACGCGACCTCGATGAGAACGGCATTATTCGGCTCGGCGCGGAAGTCAAGGCAGACGATATTCTGGTAGGCAAGATTCAGCCGAAAGGGCAGACTGAAGCATCCACCGAGCAGAAGCTGGTGCGCATTATCTTCGGTGGCAAGGCAGAAGAGATGCGCGATGTCTCGCTGCGCCTGCCGCACGGCGAACGCGGCTATGTGGTGCGCGTGACGCAGTTCGCCCGCTTCAAATACGAATGCGAAAGCTGTAAGAGCCTGTTTTACCGCTCCAAACCGATAGAGACCAAATCCTGTCCGCGCTGTAACGGAACGCTCAGGCAGTTGGAGGAGGACGAACTGCCACCTGGTGTGAACCACCGTGTGCGTGTCACGGTCGCCACGCGCCGACCGCTTACCGAAGGCGACAAGATGGCAGGGCGACACGGGAACAAGGGCGTTATCTCCAAAATTCAGCCCGTGGAGGATATGCCCTTCCTAATGGACGGCACACCTATTGACATCGTGCTGAACCCGCTGGGTGTGCCCTCCCGCATGAATATTGGGCAGATTTTGGAGTTCCACTTGGGGCTCGTTGCCAAGGAGCTGGGCATCCGGTTCCGCACCCCCGTGTTCCAAGGCTCAACGCCCGAAGAGATCAAGCAAGAGATGCGCCACCTTGCCGACCGTTTGCGGCGCAAAGCGCTGCGCACCCTGATAGACCATGAGCTGAATCTGCACGATGAGGCGGGCAACCCCGTCGAGTGGGGCTACCGCGCGACTTTCGAGGAGGCACTGGAAGCGGTGCGCCGCGCCATAGAGGTGGCGCCAGAGGAGGTGCGTGCGCAACTTGCTCGGCGACTCGCGCTGGCTAACAAGGAAACGCCCAGCGTGGACACGCTTGTAGAAGCTATCCGCCAGCGTGCCATTGATCGCGCTGGCTTCGACCCCGAAACTGGCAAGGTCATCCTGCGCGATGGGCGCACGGGCGAACCCTTTGGTAATCCCGTCGCTGTTGGCTACCTCTACATCCTCAAACTGGAACACTTGGCTGAGGAGAAGATCCACGCCCGCTCCATCGGTCCTTACTCGCTGGTGACGCAGCAGCCGCTGGGCGGCAAGGCGCAGTTCGGCGGACAGCGGCTGGGCGAGATGGAGGTCTGGGCGCTGGAAGCCTACGGCGCAGCGCACACCCTGCAAGAGATGCTAACCATTAAGTCGGACGATGTGAATGGGCGCATCCACACCTTCGAAGCTATCATCAAAGGCGCGCCCGTAATTCAGCCCTCCGTGCCCGAATCGTTCAAGATTTTGGTCAACGAGCTACGCGCTCTCGCACTCAAGGTGCAAATCATCGACGAAAACGGTGTTGTGCACGATCTGCGCAGCACTGAAGACCTCGACGCCCTTGACGAACCAAAGCCCAAGCCTGCGCTGGGCGATTTGCAGCCCAGCGCTGCGAGGGAGAGCACTCTGTGAGGTGAAAACCGTATGGCAGACATCTCGCGCATCAAGGCGCTCAAAATCGGTCTCGCCTCGCCCGACGATATTCGGGCGTGGTCGTACGGCGAAGTCAAAAAGCCTGAAACCATCAACTACCGCACGTTCAAGCCTGAACGGGACGGGTTGTTCTGCGAGCGCATCTTCGGCCCCACGCGCGACTGGGAATGCACCTGCGGACGCTACAAGCGCGTGAAAAACAAGGGCATCCGCTGCGAACGATGCGGTGTGGAGGTCACCCGCGCGCGTGTGCGTCGCGAACGGATGGGACACATCGAACTCGCCGCACCCGTGTGCCACCTGTGGTACCTCAAGGGGCAGCCGCCCAGCCCGCTTGGGCTGCTGCTCGACATCTCGCCCCGCCAACTCGAAAAAGTTATCTACTTTACTAACTACATGGTTATCGACATCGACCGCGCGGGCATCGAGCAGAACCTCGGTGACCTGCAGCGAATGGTCGAGGAAGCAAAGCGCAACTTCGACGCGGAGATCGAGCAGGTGTTTCAGCAGCTGGACGCGCGACTGGAACGCGAGCTGGAGGAGGGTCGCGACACGCTCACTGAGCAGCAAATTGCCGAACGCGTGCGCATGTATGAGAGCCGCAAAGAGAGTGAGCGTCGCGAACGCGCTCGCCTGCTGGAAGAGATGGAGAAAGCCGTCGAGCGGCTTGCCAAACTGCAGAAGTACGAGCTTCTGGACGAGAGCAGCTGGCAGGCGATTGAGCATCTACTGATTACAGGCTCGCGGCGGCTGCAACGCGACCTGCGCCCGCTGGTGCGCGTCGGGCAAGGCGCGGAAGCTATCCGCGAACTGCTCAAGCAAATCGATCTCGAAAAGCTGGATCGGGAGCTACGCGAGGAAATCGCAAAGACCCAAGGTACTCGCCGTGCCCGCGCCATCAAGCGGCTCGAAATCGTCGAGGCGTTCAAAAACAGCAAGACGCGCCCTGAGTGGATGATTCTGGAAGTGGTGCCCGTGCTACCGCCCGAACTGCGCCCGATGGTGCAACTGGATGGCGGGCGGTTCGCCACCAGCGACCTCAACGACCTCTATAGGCGTATCGTGAACCGCAATAACCGCCTCCGCAAGATTATGGAGATCCGTGCTCCCAAGAGCATTCTCAACTCCGAGAAGCGACTGCTTCAAGAGGCGGTGGACGCGCTGATCGATAACAGCAGGCGCTCTAAGCCCGTCACAGGTACTGGCGGACGCCCGCTCAAATCGCTATCCGATTTGCTCAAGGGCAAAGAAGGGCGCTTCCGCAAGAACCTGCTCGGCAAGCGCGTGGACTATTCGGGACGCTCCGTCATTGTGGTTGGTCCAACGCTCCAACTGCACCAGTGCGGGCTACCCAAAGAGATGGCACTGGAGCTGTTCAAGCCCTTTGTGATGCATCGGCTGATTCGCGACCAACTGGCTAACAATGTCAAAAATGCCAAGAACGCCATCGACCGCCAGTTGCCCGAAGTGTGGAAGGCACTGGAGGCGGTCATCAAGGAGCATCCTGTGCTGCTGAACCGCGCGCCGACGCTACACCGCTTGGGCATTCAGGCATTCGAGCCCGTCTTGGTGGAGGGTAAGGCGATTCAGCTGCACCCGTTGGTGTGCCACGCCTACAACGCCGATTTCGACGGCGACCAGATGGCGGTGCATGTGCCGCTGTCGTATCCCGCCCAGGCAGAGGCGCGCACGCTGATGCTCTCCACACACAACCTGTTCAAGCCTGCAGACGGCTCGCCCGTAGTTTCGCCACTGCAGGACATCGTGCTGGGCGCGTACTACCTCACAATGAACGACCCGCAGCGCCAAGAGGAGATTCGCTACCGCTTTGCCAACCCCGAAGAGGCACGGCTGGCGTTCGAACGCGGCGAAGCGCGTCTGCACGAACCCATCGAAGTGCGAATTGTGCGCCCAAATGCCCAAGAACCCGAATTCGTGCAAACCACCATCGGGCGACTCATCTTTCAGGAGATCATGCCCGATGAGCTGCGCTATCACCCTGAATGGCTGAATAGGGTCTACAACAAGAAGACGCTGTCGGAAGTCATCCGCGCGGTGTATCAGACCTGCGGGCACACGCGCACCGTGCGCTTCTTGGACGACTTGAAAGCTCTGGGCTTTGAGTGGGGCTTGCGTGGCGGCATCACCTTCGCGCTGACCGACATGGCAATCCCCGCCCAGCGCGACGCCATTCTGCAGAAAGCTGCAGAAGAAGCCCGCAAAATTGACGAACTTTACGATCGCGGTGAGCTGACACAAGACGAGAAGCGCCAGCGTAAGATCCAGCTCTGGCAGCGCGTGTACGAAGAGGTGTCCCAAGTGATGATGCAAGAGCTGGGCGCCAATAACCCGCTGTTTATCATCACCGATTCGGGCGCACGCGGCTCTACCAAGCAGCTGGCACAGCTGGTCGGCATGCGCGGGTTGATGATGGGCGGCTTCGACTTCCGTTCGGGCGGCGAGCGACTGGTTGAGGAGTTGCCCGTGCAGCACAACTTCCAAGAGGGGCTGACCACGCTGGAATACTTCGTATCGGGTTACGGCGCACGGCGTGGGCTGGCAAGTACCGCGCTGCTGACCGCAAACGCGGGCTACCTCACCCGACGCATGTGTGATGTGGCGCAGGATGTCGTTATCCGCGAACGCGACTGCGGTACGCCCGAAGGTATCGTCGTAACCCGCATCGAACGCGAAGGCGAGCTCGTTGAGCCGCTGTTTCAACGCATTCGCGGGCGCACTGCCCGACGCGACCTGCGCCATCCTCTCACGGGTGAGCCGCTGGTCGCCGAGAACGAAATCATCTCCGAAGCGGTTGCTACGGAGATCGATGCGCTGGCACAAAAAACCGAGCAGTTCACCCAAACCCTGCGCGAACTGTCGGGCAAAGACGAAGGCGAACTGTTTGTCCCTGCCGACGATCAGCCGCTGCGCGACCCCATCACGGGCGAAACACTGCTGGAGCCTTACGACATGCTCACGCAGGAAGTGTTGAATCGGCTACACGCGCGGCGTGACGAGATCCGCTCGCTATGGCTTCAAGCAGGCTACGAGTGGGTCGAGCACGACCGTGTCGGCGTGCCTATCCGCTCGCCGCTAACCTGCAATACGCGCCAAGGCGTGTGCGCCAAGTGCTACGGGCTGGATATGGGCACGCTGCGCCCCGTGGAGCTGGGTACGGCAGTCGGTATCATCGCCGCCGAGTCCATCGGCGAGCCTGGCACGCAGCTGACGATGCGCGTGTTCCACACAGGTGGTGTTGCTGGCGCAGGGCAGCAAATTGCAGGCTTCAAAGTCGGTGGCGGGCGCATCCTCGTGACTACCGAACTGGAACTGGAAGAGCGCGGCGCCACCCAAGAAGCGATCGACCTCAGCAAAGACCAAAAGAATGTGCTGCTCAAAGTTGCGGCGAACCTGCTGGGCAAACCTGTGCCCCTAATGCCTACCGAAGAGCCCAGCGAGGGCGAAGAGAAGCTCGAAAAGCGCACGCGCGACTCGTTGCGCCGGCTTGCCAAACTGCAGGAACCCGTGAACACGGGTATCAACCGTGTGGAAGAGCTGTTCGAGGCGCGTAAGCCTAAAGGTGAAGCCATCACCGTCGACTACGAAGGCGAAGTGGTGGACATCGTGCGCTCGTTCGGGCGATGGGTGGTCATCAAAGCCACGCTGCCCGTCGGCGAAATGCTCGTTGGCAAGATGAGCCTGCAGACCATCGAGGACCCCAAATCGGGTGCAGTTATCCTCAACGAAATGGACGAAATCCGCGCCTCGCATGTAGCGCGCCTAACGGAAGCAGGCGTAAAATCGGTCACCGTGCTGGACGCAGTGTTGGTACCAACATTAGGATCGCTGGAGGTGGTTAAGGGCGACAAGGTGCTGCCTGGCGATCGCCTCACGCCCGGACCGCTGAATCCGCACGAGTTGCTGCGCCTGCGTGGCGTGCGCGGCGTGCAAGAGTACCTCATCCAAGAGATTCAAGCGGTCTACAAGGCGCAAGGCGTCGATATCGACGATAAGCACCTGGAGATTATCATCCGCCAGATGCTGCGCAAGCGGCGTATAATCGACCCAGGCGACACCTACTTCCTGCCCGGACAGACGGTTGACCGTTTCGTGTTCGAGGATACAAACCGCAAGGTCATCGCCGAGGGTGGGCGTCCCGCTACCGCCGAATGGGTGCTACTGGGTGTCTCGGAAGCGGCGCAGCAGACCGAGTCGTTCCTATCAGCGGCGTCATTCCAGCGCACAGTTAAGGCTCTCACAGATGCCGCTGTGCGCGGTAAAGTGGACGAACTGGTCGGCTTGAAGGAGAATGTGATTATTGGGCGGTTAATCCCTGCAGGTACAGGGTATGTCAAGCCGCGCTTCGAGCCGAAGTTCGTGTGGAGCGCACGCGCTGAAGAGGCGACAGCAGTCGTCGAAACGCGCGAGCCTACACTGGAAACACTCTTCAAAGAGGAGCTGGCAAAAGACGACGACGAATCAGCCCAAGCCCTTAGCGGCATGTCAGGGACTGAAGGGGTGACCCTACGCCCTGTCGGGGAAGAGCCCGATACGCCTAACCTGACCAACGGCGGCGGCACCCCCGCAGTAGAGGCAGCAACGGAAACATCAGAGCCGAGCAACGGCGACGACACGCCTAAACCCAAACGCACACGCAAGCGACAGGCTGAGGAGTAAACCTCAGAACCAACTGCTAATCACGCTTCACAATCGTGCCCCCCTCTTCATCAAGGAGGGGGGCGAAATCTGCTTTCCCAGCCCCCTAATCAGGTAAAATACTCTTCGGAGGTTGGCTATGAATACGCCGAATGAACTACGCTATACCCGAAGCGATGAATGGGTGCGTATCGAGGGCGATATCGCAACCATCGGCATCACTGACTACGCCCAATCGGAACTGGGCGATATCGTGTTTCTGGAACTGCCTGAACCCGGACGCTACCTGCAGGTGGACGAGAGCTTCGGCGTTATCGAGTCGGTCAAAGCGGCATCCGACCTGTACGCCCCGCTGGAAGGCGAAGTGGTGGAGGTCAACACTGCGCTGCAGTCCGCGCTGGAGACCATCAATCAAGACCCCTATGGCAAGGGCTGGATGATCAAACTCCGCATGAAAGACCCCAGCCAAGCCGAGAAGTTGATGACCGCCGACGAGTATCGCGCCTACCGCCAAATCTGAGGACACCTATGCGCTACATCCCACACACTGAGCAGGACATCCAGCAGATGCTGGAGGTGATAGGCGTTTCGTCCATTCGCGAGCTGTTTCAGGACATCCCCGACGATCTCTACATTCAGGGCGAACTGCCCATCCCGCCCGCGCTGGACGAACATGCGCTGTTTCGGCGGCTAAGCTATCTGGCGTCGCTGAATGCTGACACGACGCGCTGGGTGAGTTTCCTCGGCGCAGGCGCGTACGACCACTTCATTCCCGCTGTCGTGGGCGCAATCATCAGCCGCGGCGAGTTCCTGAGCGCGTATACCCCCTACCAGCCCGAAGCGAGCCAAGGGCTGCTGCAGAGCATCTTCGAGTTCCAGACGATGGTGTGCGAGCTAACGGGCATGGAGGTCGCCAACGCCTCGATGTACGATGCCTCCACCGCGCTGGCGGAATCCGCGCTGATGGCGTGCCAGATTACGGGGCGTTCGAAGGTGGTGGTGTCGCAGGCGGTGCATCCGCATTATCGGCAGGTGTTGCGCACCTACCTGTGGACGAACAGCCGCCAGTTGGTGGAGGTTCCCGCCCGCGAGGGGATTACCGACTTGGACGCGCTGACCGCCGCGCTCGATGACGAGACCGCCTGCGCAATGGTGCAGTATCCGAACTTCTTCGGCGCGATTGAGTCGCTGCAGCCTGTGTCGGACGCGGCGCATCGGGTGGGCGCGCTGGCGATTGCGTGCGTCGACCCGATCGCGCTGGGCGTGCTGAAACCGCCGGGCGAGTACGACTTCGACATCGTGGTTGGCGAGGGGCAGGGGCTGGGCAACGCGATGGGCTTCGGCGGACCGATGCTAGGGCTGTTTGCGTGCAAGCAGGCGCACCTGCGACGCATCCCAGGACGCATCGTCGGGCAGACGACCGACGCGGAGGGCAGGCGCGGGTTCGTGATGACGCTACGCACGCGCGAGCAGGACATCCGCCGCGAGAAGGCGACCTCCAACATCTGCACGAACGAGGCGCTGTGCGCGTTAGCCAGCACGGTGTTCCTCGCGTCGCTGGGCAAGAGCGGCTTCCGCGAACTCGCCGAGACCTGCACCCAGAAGGCACACTACGCTGCGCGGCAACTCACCCAAATCGATGGCGTGCACCTGAAGTACCCCAACGCGCCGTTTTTCAAGGAGTTCGTGCTGACGCTGCCGCGCCCCGCCGACGAGGTGTGCGACGCGCTGCTAACGCGCCACATCATCGCAGGGCTGCCACTGGGCGACTACGACGCCTCGATGCGCCACGACCTGCTGGTGTGCGTCACGGAAACGCGCGCGCGCGAGGAGATCGACGCCTTCGCGGACGCGCTGCGCCAAGTGCTGTAGGGTATACTAAGGCTACCGCAGGGGGAGCTGCTGCGGCGGCTGAGACCTCGCTTCGGCGAGGGACCCCTTGAACCTGATCCGGGTAATACCGGCGGAGGGAACGCGGCAGGCTTATGCCTTCTGCTGCCCCCTGTCGCTGCATCGCCCCGCGAGAACCTATCAGGAGGCTACCATGCAGGACACTGTAACGCAGATGCACTACGCGCGGCAGGGTGTCATTACTGACGCGATGCGTGCATGCGCCGAGCGCGAGGGCGTAGGCATGGGCTTGGGGCGGCGTGCGTCGCCCCAAGCGTTCACTCGGTCTCTACGGTTTCTGGCGCGGCGGTGAGAGCCGCCTCCAACGCGTGGGTGAACTCCTCGAGGGAGGTCGCCTCAAGCGCGACAAAGTGCAGCTCTTCCAGAGCCTCCAGCGACGGGACCTGGGCGAGCTTCTCCTCCAGGGGGAGCGCGGCGTCGCCGAAACGCAACTTAAGTACGCGCATCGTGAGGCGAACCTGTGCCTTCCGTTCGCCCTGCTGCAGTCCCTGCTGCAGTCCCTGCTGCAGTCCCTTGCCGTACCCGTCGGTATAGCCCTCTTCAAGGGCGAGACGCTCCAGGCTGGTGAGCGGCCACTCGGACTGCTCCTCGATCTGGCGCACAAACTCCTGAACCCGCTTCTCTAACTCGGCTGGCAGTGCCATGATGTAATCCACCACCTTATATAGTTCGATGACCTGCTCTGGAGTATACCCGTCAGTGCGAATTTTTGTCAACTATTGACCTTGTGTGTGCGTTGTGGCTAGCTGATATGGAGAGCGAGTATGCGATACTGGGGCATAGATTTGGGCAAGCGAGTGATAGCGATGGTGGCGCGAAGCGAGGACGGCGCAGAGGTGGCGTCGCACTTGGTGCAGTCGCAGAAAGATGCCGTGTCGCTGATTGAGCTGAACGACGCGGTGATTGTCGAGTGGACGGGCGGCAAAGCGCGACCGTTGCTCGAGGCGTTGTACGCGCGTGGATGTCGGCAGTTGTATGTGTATCGCGGGATGTTGCGAGCGGACAGGATGCATGTGGGCTACACGCGCAAGGGCGACTATCAGGATGCAGCGACGCTAAGTTATGCGTTGTGGGCGTCGCTGACGGGGCATCGGTTTCGTGGGAATGCGCTGATTGACTACTGTGCGTTGCGGGAAGTGTACGAGTTGCGAGCGTTGTATATGCGGGCAGAGACTTTGACGAAGGAGCGAGTGCGGTTGCAGAATCGCCTGCAGGCGTACATCGAGAAGGGCGCGGCGCGTGCGGAGTTGCGTAATCTGCTGGGTTATATGGAGCGCGAGGCGGAGCAGGCGTATCAGGAGTTGCGTTTGGCGTGCATGGAGCATCCGCAGGTGCGTCGGGTAGTGGAGATTCTTCAACGCAGGTTCCCGCACAGCGACCGTGCAGTGTACGGGTTGGCGGTGCAGATTGCGCCGTTGGAGCGTTTTGCGTCGGTGTCGGCGTTCAAGCGGTATCTGGACTTGTTGCCGAGCGCGGGGATGAGCGGCGGGCGCGTGGTGGAGCGTTCTCGGTATCGGGTTGGCAATCGCAAGGCGCGTGTGCTGATGTATCGTCTGTTGTATTCGCAGTTGCGAGTGGGTGCTGGTGGGCGTGGTCGTGGGAAATGGCGCGATTACTACGACAAGTTGAGGCAGCGTCTGCCGCATGGCAAGGCGATGATACGCATGATGTCGCGTTTGGCAGAGATTATATGGCGGGACTATCAACGGTACGACGATTCTGCGCCAAGCGCGGTTGGTCGTCGCAAGCGCAAGCAGACGGCGTTACAGGAACAGGTGTTGCAGTTGGTGTCGCAGGGATTGAGCGACTATCAGGCGGCGAAGGCGTTGGGCATACACATTAGCACGGTGAGTCAGTGGAAACGCCGAGACGAGCAGTTTTTGGAGCGTTACATTCGCGCGAGGGCGCAGGCGGAGTTGCAGCGGGAGGTGTCGGGTGGTGAAGGGTAGCGGTTTGTTGGAGTTTCGGCAGGGCGGTGGCAGCCGTCCCTGCCGAGTGTACCCCCTTGTAAGGAGGCTGAAGAGCATGATGAGTATACCTGACGGTGTACAGATAGTAGCCTGCCGTGATTGTGGCGGGGCGGGGCGTTGCG
>Ga0079995_1056842_pt1 | contig 12942 bp, 9 predicted proteins | sample FaiFalFF_MnMetaG_2_FD_69198 | JGI IMG/M metagenome (GOLD analysis project Ga0079995, IMG submission 69198) | Freshwater microbial communities from Yellowstone National Park, Wyoming, USA - Fairy Falls C (FF_Mn_C) (SPADES assembly) (version 4) | ecosystem: Environmental > Aquatic > Freshwater >... | reverse complement strand
TTGCCAATCCCTTGCTGACGGAAGGACGGATGGACAGCGATTTCGTAGATGGTGGCGTGACCGTCTTTGCAGCAACGAAAGTGAACGAAGCCAATAATGCGAGGGACACGGGACGGGGGACATGGGACAAGGGATGAAGGAACAACTGCGACGAACAGTCGGCGTTCTTGAATGGCTTTTTCCAGTGCGGCAAGTTTGACGAAACCCAACTCATGCCGATGCTCGTCTGCCAACGCTTTCACCTTAGCGACATCGCTTCCCCTTGCAAGGCGAACCACCACTGCCATTGCCCATCACCCGTCAAGATTTTGGCGCATCCCAAAATCGCTGCTGTCGTGGCTGATCGCCTTTGATGGCATTTATCGTGGCTGATAGTCTTTGTCGCGGCTGGTAGCCGCTCCAACAGGCAATCTCCGACTTGCCGACTGCCAACCTGCCTGCCATTTCCCGTCGTGGTTAATCGCCTTCATCGTGGCTGATTGCCTTTGTCGCGGCTGATTACTTTTGTCGTGGCTGATAGCCACTCCAACAAGTTGCTAATCGCCAGTCGCTGCCGTTTCGCTATCGGCGGCGCCACCAAAGGGCGGTGAGGATGCCTTCCAGCAAAAGGCAAAAAATTGCCAACGCAAGGCAAAGGGGCGAAAGGTCACGCAGAGGCGTCAAGGCAAGGGCATCTTGAGGCGGTCGGTCGGCGGTGAGCAAGTCGCCTTGATGCTGGCGCAAAACATCGCGCAAGCGGGTTCGGGACGGGAAGAGAAAATCGCTTTCGCTGCGGGGCGGGAGTGTGGAGCGAAGAAGCGTGGCGGTGGGCGGTTGCTCCGTCTCCTGCGGGACGATTTGCCCGCCATCGTAAGCGGCATAAGTGACGAGGCGGTAAAGCAGTGGAACGAAAGCGGGCGAGTGAACGAGGTTGCTTTCTCGTTCGTTCAAAGGGGCGGTCAGAAGGAGAAAGCGTCCGAAACCGACGGGCAATTCCAGCAGCAAGGGCGAACCGTCGTCCAAAGTCGCCAATATGCGAAGGCGCGAGTCATTGCCTTGCACGGTGATGGGGCGAGTGGCGACGATTTGCAAGACCGAACCCAAACCTTGCAGCAACGGCGTCGTTTCATCTGTCCATCGGACGCGACGCATCGGTGTCGCATTCAGGCGAACGGTCACGCCCAAAGTTGCCCAAAGGGGCGAGTTGGGAGCGTCGGCGACGACGATGGCGTTGTGCCCTTTCCGAACCCACGCCAGCAATTGGCGGGCAAAAGTGACATCGGTCGGGGCGGAAACGAGCAAAGCGTCAGCATCCCATCGCCAACCATTCAAAGGTGTCAAGTTCAACGCCCGCAAAGCGGCGACGGCAAAGTTTGCGCCTTGACGAAGGACGACAGCGACGCGCAAACGGTCGGGGGAGCGAAAGAGGAAAGCGATGCGGTTGTCGGTCGGCAGCACATCGTCAGGCGATTGCCAGAGGACTTCGCCCCGCACCAGACCTTGACGGTCGGCGGAAGTCAAAGCGAGCCATGAAACGGGGAAGGCGAAGCGGGCTTCTTTGCCGTCCCCCAATCGCACCGTTTGCTCGGCGACTTTGCGGTTGCCGAAGCGGACGATGAGGCGTCCCGTCAAAGTTCGTCGGCTCACATTGCGCAATTGCACCCAAAGTTGCCCATCAACTTTCGGGTCTAAGGGCAACCGCAGTTGCGCTTCCAGACGGGCGTTTCCCGCATCGGGGTTTGACCGCACATCCACGACCGTGAGCGGGTGGCGCAAAGACGGTAACCGAAGGGAGCGAAAGGGCTCGCTTTGCGTGTCGGTGATGACGACGAGGCGTTTGACGGCAGCGGGTTGAGTCGTTAGCAACGCATCGGCGGTTTGCAAGGCGGGCGTTAAGTCCAAAGCGCGGAAGGTGAGGCGCAAACTCGCTAAGGCTTGGCGGAGGCGTTGCTTGTCGCCCGTGAAGTTGCAAAGGGGTTGAGCGCTTCGGTCGGCGGCGATGAGGGCGATGTCGGCAGGCGTCGTGGCGATGAAGCCTTGACACCAACGGAGGGCGCGTTGCCACCAAGTTTGCGTGCCTTGTCGGGCGTGCAGGCTGAGGGAGTTGTCCACGACGAGGGCGATGGCTGTCGGGGCAGGGGGAAGGGGCAAGGGGACGACGGCGTAAAGGCGCAAGAGGCTGAGCAACGCAAATAACACTGCGCCCGTTCTTAGGGCGAGGAGCAGAAGTTCCCGCAGCCATCGGCGTCCTTGCGCTTGCAAGTTGGCTTCCTGCAAAAAACGGGTCATGGCAAAGGGCACGACTTGTCGGCGCCGTCGCGCCAGCAAGTGAATGAGGATGGGCAAAGTTGCCAAAGCGAGCAATGGCAAAAATTGCGGTTGACCGATTTGCATCGCAACGCCCTCCAAAAAGATGCGTGCAAGGATGCTGGCGGGCAAAGACGAAACGAGCCCGCTTTCAAGATGGCACGCTGCATCAGTAGAACTGACCGACGCTGGTGTCTATGAAAGCGCCTTGATTGGAAGTGCCGAAAAGTTGCTGGAAGATGGGGAAGGCTTTGACGACGAAGAAGAAGCGGAACTCCCGCCGCTCGCGGTTGTAGGAGAGCCAAAGTTGGTAGCAATGGAAGTCGCGGGTGAGGCGGATTTGGGTGATGTCCATACGCCGCAGGATGCCACTGTAACCCAACAAAGTTTCCAAACGCCAATGACGGGAGACGCTCCAGTCCAAAAACAGCCGTGCCAAACCCAAGCGTCCTAAGGTGGGCGAATAGCGGAAGGTGAACTCCGAGCGGAAACCGCCGGGCGGAGGGGCGGGTCGCTCTTCGGCGAAGGGCGTCGGTTGGACGCCGTAGTAACTGACGAAAGTGCCGTAGATGGGGACGCCCAAAGTGGATGGCTTGCTCAAAAGCAATCGTCCCAAGATGTCCTGCCACTTTCCCCGCTCTATGCTGTAGCCCGTTGACAAATCCAGCGCTGCGCCTTGCGAGGGACGCCAGCGCAAGTTGAGTAAGGCGTCGCGATAGAAGTTGTTGCGGATGTCCAAGCCAGTCGTCAGCGACAGGAGGAATTTTTCAGACGGCGAAAGGTTCAAGCGCAAATCCAAGTTTTCGTAGTTGGTGCGTTGGTCGGCGTTGAAGGGCGTGAAACCTCGGTAGCGTTGACGCCAGTAATCCAAATCCAGTCGGCTGTTTTTGCCGAACTCCCAAGCGAAGTTGCCTCGGTAGCCGTAAAGGTATTGCGCCGTGTCGTTGCCGTAGAAGAACTGCTCAAAGAGGGCGCTGTGGGTGAAGGTGAAACCGCCGCCGAGGCGAAGGGTGCGGGAGGGCGTCTCCAAGCGTAAATGCAACCGTTCCGTCGTGAAAGTTTGGGCGGGTTGGTTGAAGGCGATGAAGCGGGGCTCACGCCAGCGAGAGAGGCTGAGGGTCGCAAGGGGCAGCCAAAAGCGGGGTTGGCGGGGACGAAAGGAGAAAGTCATTTCGGGCAAGCGGTCTAAGGCGAAGGAGGTGTCGCCCAAAAATTTGTCGCGGTCTAAGTCCACCCGCTGTTCAAAGCGCAACGCCCAATCCCATTGCTCAGACAATCGTCGGCGAAATTCCACCCGCTCGGTCAACTCTTCGTCCGTCGCCTGTCCGGGTCGGCGAGATTGGCGCAAAGTGCCCAGCAAGTTGAGGGATTGGTTGAGGCTCGTGAGGTTGTGGGAGAAAGTCCAAAGGTTTTCGTCGGTGAAGCCACCGTAGCGGAAGGTGCGCAGGGAAAGTTCCGTCACACCTCGCAGCCAGTTGCGCCGCAGGCTGATTTGCCGTTGAACCGTAGAGGAAACTTGACCGCCCAGAAAAGGGGCGTTTTGTCGGTCTTCCCAAAGGGCGGTCAACAGCAAGCCTGCAAAAAGGGTCTGCTCGTGGCGCCAAGAGAAAGTCCGTTCCCGCCCGAAGAAGGGGGAGCGTTGCAGGAAAAGGCTCAAGCCACCTTGAAGGCGGCGGAAGTTGTAACTATACTCGGTGCCGTAACCCGTCCCGCGTCGTTGGGAAAGGTCCAGCAACAAGTTCACTGTTTGCTCGCGGGTGTCCAAGAGGCTAACGGTCGTCTTGACGAAAGCGCCGCTGAGTTGGTCGTAGCCGAAATCGGGGGTGAAGGGCAGGCGACTGCGTTGGCGGCGGGGTTTGATGGAGATGGTGTAGCGTCCGACCCCGAAGATTTTTCGGTTGCCCAGAAAGAAACCGATGTGGCGAAGGACGAGGCGGTCGTTGGGAAGGATTTCCGCCGTTTGCGCCCGAAGGCTGTAGTGGGGCGTCGGTCGGTCGCAAGAGGAGAAAATCGCTCGTTCTGCCGCCCAGAGGTTTTCCGTGCCGCTGAACCGCTCAATGGTCAAGTAGAGGGGTTCGGCGACACCTGCCCCGAAGAAACTCGGTTCCATCGTCGCTTTGCCCCCACCCATCGTCCATCGTCGCCGATTTTCGTCGTAAGTAGCCTGCCCACCGACGAACTCCAAGCCCCGTTGGGAAAGGAGTCGGACGCCTTCACTGGCTTCCAGCAAGCGTTCCCTTTGTCGGTAACGCAATCGGCGGGTCGTGAGGGTGATGTCGCGATAGAGGAGGCGAATAGTCCCTTGACCGTCGGCGGTTCGCCACTCTTCCGCTTTCGGGTCGTAAAGCAAGGGCAACTCACTTTCCACCCGCACCAAGTTTTCGGGGGACGACAGTCTTGCCCCTTCGTTGGGTTGACAAAAACAGGGCGAGGCAACGGCGAGGCTGAACAAAAGCCAGAGGACAAACCTGACGGTCATCGCACCCGCCACAGCAACCAGACCCCCATCAAACTGAACAGGAAGTTTTGCGACCAAGCGACGAGGAAAGGCGCAAGGCGATACTTTTCGCCAATGACTTCCGACCATCCCATCGCCCCTTGATACAGGAAGACGCCCAAGACAGCGATGAAAAGCCCGGCGAAACTGCCGCTGCGGGCGAAGTGGATGCTCAAGGGGGCTGCCCAAAGGGTCATGACGACGGTCGCTGCGGGGACGGAGAACTTGAAGTGATAGGCGACTTGCAGGTTGTAGGTGTCCATGCCTGCCTTCTCAAAGACGGCGATGCGGTCTTCCAACTCCCGCACCGAAAGTTCAAAGGGTTCCCGTTGGTCTGCCCAGAAGCGTTGCAAATCTTCCTGCAGGTTCAAGATGAGGCGGCGCATGGGTCGTTCGGTGTGGACGAGCAAATCACCCTTGCGGTCGTAAGTGTGGACGATGACATCGTGGAGAACCCATCGGTTGCTGGTCGGGTCTTTCTCGCCCCATTGGGCGGTGATGACTTGCGGGAACGCCCAGTTGCGGGGGTCTTTGCGGTAAATCAAAACGCCCCGCAAGGTGTTGCTGGCTCGGTCCACTTCGCGGACATAAAAGTAAAAGTCGCCGCCGACTTTGAAAAACTTGTCAGGCTCAATGAAGGGCGTCGGGTTGATGAGCAAGAGGCGCTGAAGGATTTCTTTGGCTCGTTGGTTGGCGACGGGGGCGATGCGGTCGTTGAGGAAGAAATCGCCGACAGAAACGAAGACGGAGACGACGAGGAACGGTAGCACCATCCGCTGGACGCTGACGCCGCTCGCCCGCAACGCCATCAACTCCATCTCCCGCCCCATGCGGTTGAGGGCGACGGAAGTGCCCAAAATCATCCCGATGGGGATGGCAAGGACGGCAGCATTCGGCACCAAGTAAACGACCATCAAAAGCAGGTCTTTAGCGGGCAAACCGCGAGCGATGTTTTTGATCGCCCAGTAAAAGTAGTGCCCCGTCAAGACGACGACGAAAAAGAGGACGCCCAGACAAAAGGGCGCTATCATCTCCCGCAGGAAGTAGCGGTCCATGCGGGAGACGAAGGGCACCGCTAAGTAAAGCCAACCCCATCGGCGCTCGCTCCCTTGCGTCTCAGGCAACGCCGACGCCAACGGTTGGGTCGGTTTCATCTTGTCCACCTGCCATGACGGCAGCGATGGGCAATGAGGAACTGGCGAACGGCAGCGGGTAGCGAAGGGCAAGGGAGGCAAAGGTTCTGCCCGCTACTCGCTGCCGACAAAGGTTAAGGGGGCGTGGGGCACGAGACCGCGTTCGGCAGCCCATTGGAGCAAAGTGACGATGGCTCGTTTGCCCCGTTCGCCCATGTCTGCCGTCAGGTCATTGACATACATGCCGACGAATTGCCCTGCCTTCTCCCTTCCCATCCCTCGCCCAAATTGTTGGGCATAAGCGAGGGCTTCCTCGGGATGCGTCAGGGCATAAGTGATGCTGGCACGCAAATGGCGGGCGACGGTTTGTTGCACTTCCGCTGGCAAATCTTTTCGGATGACATTGACGCCTAAGGGCAGCGGCAGCCCCGTTTCCCTTGCCCACCATTCGCCCAAATCCAACACCTTGACCAACCCCGCATCGGCATAGGTCAACTGCCCTTCGTGGATGAGCAAGCCAAAGGGCACTTCGCCAGACAACACCGCCTCCATGATGCGATCAAAAGGCAGGACGACGAACGGAAACGCCCCCAAGCACAACCGCAACGCCAAAAACGCCGTCGTCAAAGTCCCTGGCACAGCGATGGGCAATCGGCGCAGGGCATGAAGTGGGTAAGGCTTTTGGGCGACGACGATGGGTCCGTAACCGTCGCCCATGCTTGCCCCGCAAGTCAAGATGGCATAACGGCGGGCAAGGTAAGCACAAGCGTGGACAGAAGCGGCGCTGATGTCCAACATGCCCCGCAAAAGCATTTCATTCAGCGTCTGAATGTCGCGCAGCAAATGCTCATAGCGGATGGGCGTCGTGTCTATCTTGCCATTGGTCATGGCGTAAAACATGAAAGCGTCGTCGGCATCGGGGCTGTGCCCTAAGGTGAGCGTCCATGCCATCGTCGGGTCACCCGTCGCAAGTGTGCCACGCCCTTATCGCCGATGGACGGGACAGTGGACGAAACGGTTGCTCAGCCAGACGAACCCATGCCGACGCTCCACTCGGTGCAATGGCAACCCTTGCAATTCGGGAAGGAAACGGACATGGGTCAGGACATCCACGCGGTGCGGCGTGTTCAACAGGTCGGCAAGTTGGCGACGGTCGTCCACCCGCATCACTTTCCGATGGCTGTAAAAGACGACGCTGGACAAATCCCGCCGATAGACGACGAGCAAATCGCCCCCTCGCAACTGCCGTGCCGATTGTTGGGCGAAATGCTTGAGGGGCAATTGGCGGTAAGCGCCGACGGAAGGGACGAGGGACGAGAAGGCAATGGCATGCCAAAGGCAAAAAAGGGCGCTCACGGCGACGACAAATTGATGGCGGGGAAGCGACACCAAAGACATGGACAAAAGCGCCAACATCGCCATCCCCCAAATGCCCCAACCCAACTGGACAGGTTCACCGCCCGCCAACCGCATCCGCCAGTCAGCGACGCTGTTGAGCAGGAAAGGGGCGAGCATCAACGAAAGGGCGAGCAACATCATCGTGACCGACCAGAAATTTTTGCCGCAGCGTTCCTGAGAAGGCGAGGCAGTAGCAATCCATTCGGTTGTCAAGGCAGCGAGGGCAGGGGTTGACAACAGCACATATTGCGGGTTTTTCGTCTGGGAAGAGGTGAAGAGGGCGACGGGCAAGAGCGCCCAAACGCGCCAGAGGATTTGCCACCCTCTTCCATCGCCTGTCCATCGCCCATTGCCCTTTGCCCCTTGACACATCGCTAACGCCGACCAGGGCAACGCCATCAGGAAAACGGCGGCGGGATAGTAGGCAAGGTGCAGCCAAATCGGCAATTTGGCGCCGCCAGCATAGCGCTGGATATTTTCGGCGAAGAGGAATTGCCGAAGGAATTCGCCTTGCGTGCGGAGGGCAACGGCAACATACCAAGGCGCAGCGATGGCAACGAAGAGGAAAAGGCTTAACAGCCACGCCGTTGACTTCGGGAGCCGAAAAGCGTGAGGGTCGTGGCGGGAAAGGATGGTGACAGTGACGGCAACGATCAGGCAGGGCAAAACGAAGCCGACAGGTCCTTTCGTCAGCACCGCCAGACCCATCGCCCCAGCGCCTGTTAGAAGCCATCGCCCATCGCCCACCGTCACGGCGCACCAGAGGGCGAGGATGGCAGCGGTCATGAAGAAGGTCAGCACCATGTCGGTGATGGCGGCGTGGGCGAAAAATTGCGTGCCGACCATCGTCAGCCAAATCAAAGCGGTTAAGATGGCGAGGTCAGCGTTGAGGGCATAACGCACCATCGCCCAAAGCAAAAGGGCAATCCCGACGGCTGCCACGCCCGAAAAGAAACGGGCGGCGAACTCGTTGATGCCGAAGAGGCGATAAGCGACGATGATGAGCCAGTAAAAGAGGACGGGTTTGGCGTAGCGGGGTTGCCCGTTGAAAGTCGGCAGCACCCAATCGCCCCGCTCCATCATCTCCCGCGCCGCTTGGGCATAGCGAGGTTCATCGGTATCAAAGAGGGGCACATTGCCCATTTGCCAAAAGCAAAGGAAGGCAGCGAGGGCGGTCAACAACAAAAGACCGCGCACCATCGTCTCATCCCTGCCTTGCACCGTTGTTGACCGAGTTTCAGGGCTTCCTTTTTCGCAGGCTGATTGGGCATCCGCCATTTATTGTGCCTTCCCTTTGCAGGACTAACGCCAAAGGAATGCTGCCGTCGTGGGCTGACCGATGGTCAACCGAACGAGGCACATTTTGGCAGAGGCACGGCATAATTGGGGCGGCAATCGTTGGCTGTTGAGGAAGTTGGAGTGGCTCTCAGCCACGAAAGGGATGGCATCCATGCGACACATCGCCGATGCAATCCCTGAAGGGGCGCAATCCCTCGCCCGACGATGGGCGATCAATGACCTTGCGCCTTTCGCTTTTGCCCTGCAAGCCCTGACGGCTCTGAGCGATGGGGAAGGACGCCTTTTGGCTTTGGACGGCACGGAGTTTGTGACCATCTTGGCAGCCCGCAATGGGGCGTGGGACGAGCGAGCCATCGGCAAAACCGTCGCCCTTCAGGAAGAACCTTTTGCGTGGCGAGCCGTTCGCAAAAAACGGACAGTGGTCGCGCCCTTCGGGTTAGTTCGGGGCACAGAACCCATTGCCCATTGCGCTGCCTTCCTTCCCGCTCCCGTCCCTTTGGTGCTGACGCTGGATTTGCCCCTTTCAGAAGTCCGCCCTGTCGCCCTTTGGCGTTTCCCCCATCGGCTTTTGGCTCAAATCGCCCAGTCGGCTTGGGGCGAGAAAGTGCCAAAGGGGTTGCTTGCGTGGGCTGTTCAGGGTCGGACAGGGGTGACCATTTGGGACGCTTTGGGGCGACGGCGATGGGGCGAAGAGGTGCCCGCTGATTTTCAAGGGTTGCAGGAGGGTTTGACGGTGACGGCGGATGCTGTCTGGCTTCACACGCCCGCTGGCACCGTCGCCCGAAAGCGACAACCCTTTTCGCCCCTGCTGCGGGGTTACGCTTTGCTTCGGTCGGAAGTGCACCATCGGGTCAAAAATGACTTGCAAAGCGTCATCAGTTGGCTTCGCTGGCAAGCCCGAACGACTCCTGTGGAAGCCGCCAAAAGCGTGCTGATGGAGGCGGCAGAACGCTTGAAATCTTTCGCCACTGTCCACGATTTGTTGGCGCGGGAGAGAGGGGAATTTGTTGCCCTGCGGGAATTGATTTGGCAACTGGCGCAAACGGCGATAGAACAAGCCCGTCAAGAGGGCAAGCAAGTGCGGTTCACCTTGATCAGCCCTGAAGTGCGCCTATCGCCCAAGCAAGCCAGTGCCCTTGCCCCCGCCTTGCACGAGGTCTTGCGCAACGCTTGTGAGCACGCTTTCACGGCAGGGCAAGGAGGCACCATCACCGTGCGGGTGACTGAGGAAGGGACGGGATGGTGCATAGAAGTGAGCGATGACGGTCAAGGGTTTGACCCCAAAGCGTTGGATGGGACGACGCTGGGGTTGACAATCGCCCGCAACTTGTTGGAGCAAGATTTGGGGGGCACGATGGAAGTGCATTCGGCGCCCCGACAAGGCACGACCGTTCGGATGCGGTTTCGCCGTTGAGTTAGCAACCGTCAGGACGCAACCGTGAAAATGTTGGAGCAACTATTAGCCACGAAAAGGCGGTCAGCCACGAAGCGGGAAGGGTGAGAGAGATGGACGACCTTCCGCCCCCAACCCCCGAAACCGAAACGGTTATGGAGCAATTGACAAAGCGGCGGGGTCTCCGTGACGCTTGGTTTTGGGTCTTTGTCGCCCTCATCGTCGTCTTGGGGATTGAAGTTTGGTTTTTGACGCGGGCGTTTTACATCTCATCGGTCATCACTTCCGACTCCATGAAGCCGACGCTGATGAGGGGCGACCGAGTGTTGGTTCGGCGGCGCCGCTTCTCGCCCTCCGCTTTGCCCCGCCGAGGCGCCATCGTGATGTTTCGTGACCCCCGCGACCCTGAAAGCCGATTGATCAAGCGGGTCATCGGGTTGCCCAACGAGGTCGTGACCATCGCTTGGGGGCGAGTTTACATCAACGGCAAGCCCTTGACAGAACCTTACCTCTATCAAGCGACTGACGGTTACTGGCACGGCATCATTCCCGACGACAGCGTGTTCGTGATGGGGGACAACCGCTTTGCCAGCGATGACAGCCGCGATTTCGGTCCCGTCCCTCTGGATAACCTTGAAGGCGAGGTCGTGCTGCGCTATTACCCCTTGAGCCGCTTCGGTCGCTTGCCGTGACGGATTTCAATTTGCCCACAAGGGGCGATTTCAGTGTGCCCCGTTCCCCGTTGGGCTTGCAACGCACGCAGCAGGCGCTCATAACGGTCGCCGTGCGGGATGAAGGTGAGGCGGCGTCCCGTTTCGGCGTGCTCAAAGTGGATGTCCAAGCGTTCATCGGGCAGGGCGTCGGCGATCAAATCCGCCCACTCAATGGCGACAACACCACCCCGCTCGGCGTAATCCCACAAGCCGATTTGTCGTTGCACTTCGTCAACTGTCAACCCTTGCAGACGGTAGGCGTCCACATGGAACAACGGCAAACGCCCCCGATATTCCCGCACCAACACAAAAGTGGGGCTGATGATGGGCGGGGTGATGCCCAAGCCTTCCGCCAGCCCTTGCACGAAAGTTGTCTTGCCCGTCCCCAACTCGCCCATCAGGCACAAAACTTCGCCACCGCTGAGCAGTGACGCCAGAAGTTTTCCGATGCTTTTCGTCTCCGCTTCGGTGCGCGTCACGATGCCCCACATGGCGCTTCACCTGTCCTTGACCGCCAATTTGCTCAGCCAAAAGCCAAAAAGCGCAGAAAACCGTTTTGGGCATCCGCACCAAACTCCAATCGTCACCGAGCAACAAAAAACGAACTGGGACGAGGGGCGAGGGACGAGGGACGGAACGGAAAGGGACGGGGGACGAGGGGCGAGGGACGGAACGGATGAAATGGTGCAAACGATGGGAAGCAAGTTGTAAGGCTTGCATCGTCATTTCTCGGCGAGCCGTCGGCAATTGTTGGGCGGAAAACCAACAAAGTTCGGCAAGGAGCAAGATGGCGACACCGTAACGGAAGAGCAATTGGCGACTGGCGACTGGCGACTGGTTGGCAGTGAGAGAAAAAAGCAGGATGGCGAGGATGCCAGCGAAAATGCCCGTGTTTTGCGTGATGACCATGCCAAGCCAACTTTGCCAATCAAAGTCGGGCACTTGTCGGCTTAGCCACCAACCCACTCCCGCAACCACCATCACGGGCAACAGCGTCACCGTTCCAACCGCTACCCACCTGCCAACTCTTCGCCCCGTGCTAATCGCCATTCGCTGTCCGTCTATCGCCATTGCTGCCATCATGCCCAACGCCAATTGGCACAAGAAGAGGGCGCGGGACGGCGTGCCCAGTTGCGCAAAGCCAGGGACGAAAAAGTAAAACGGCAAGTTGAACGACGAACCCGAAGCGAGCAAAGCGCCGAGCAAAAACAAAGCGAGGGCGTGAGATAATGACCAATGGCTCAATGACCAATGACCAAATGACCAATGAGGCAATGACCGATGGGGCAATGACCGATGACCAATGGGCAATGAGGGGCGGGCGGACAAAAGAGCGGCGAGAGAATGCAGGATGGCAAAAAGGGCGAGGGCGCAGATGCCGAAGCCTGCGTAGGCGCAATAGTCGGCGAAACTTTCCTTGCCGAAGTAACTGCCGTCCGTCGGATTGCCGAACAGGAAGGGCAACACCATCGTCGCCCAATCCGATAGCGTCAAGCCCCGTTGGGCGAAGGCACGATAGCCGTCCCAAGTCGGTGGGGCGTGGCGGTGCGTCAAAGGCGTCAACTCCATCGTCGGCAAAAGTTGGGCGGATGCCAGCAAAAAAGCGATGGCGACACCGACGACGAAAGTGACGGCAAATCGCCGACGACATTGCCTTTGCGCCCCTTCCACGAAGGCGAAAAGGACGATGGCAAGGAGCGCGTAGAAGGCGATTTGCCCGTGCCCCGCCATCAGCAACATCGCCAACGATGAAGCGAAACCGACAAGCCAACCGATGGAAAGCGAGTTATCGGAATTGTCAAGGGCAAGCGCCAACCGACGCAGGCAAAAAAGGGTGAGGGGCAACCAAGATGCTGTCGCAGGAAGCGTCGGGAGCAAAAGCCACGCCGTTTGAAATGAGCCAAGCCCAAAGGCAGTCGCCCCGACGAGGCTGGACAATCGGGAAAGGGCAAAGGAGCGAAGGAGCAAGTAAGCGCCGAGGAGAGCGAGGAAAGTGTGCAAGAACGCCAACCATGCCATCAACCGCGCAGAGCGAAGGGGCAAGGGAGCGCGGGAAAAGTTTGAGAGCCATTGCCCGACAAAAATGGGGGGATAAAGGCTTTGCGTTTGCGGGTTAGCGAGGAAGGGAAATCCGCAACCGACGCGGTTTGTCCAAAGCGGGAGGCGTCCGCTCGTCAGTTGCCGCATCGCTTCCGTTTGCCACGCCCAAAATTGCCCGATGCC
>Ga0079995_1058198_pt1 | contig 12947 bp, 8 predicted proteins | sample FaiFalFF_MnMetaG_2_FD_69198 | JGI IMG/M metagenome (GOLD analysis project Ga0079995, IMG submission 69198) | Freshwater microbial communities from Yellowstone National Park, Wyoming, USA - Fairy Falls C (FF_Mn_C) (SPADES assembly) (version 4) | ecosystem: Environmental > Aquatic > Freshwater >... | reverse complement strand
CTTGTACCTTATCGGTCCATAATATGGGTTATCAAAATAATCCTTGAAGCTTAGATAGGCACTCGCACCGTAGAAGTTTCTGGCGAGCTTGTTTAGGGTTAGAACCGAGAAACCGAACCTTGCTGAATCATCCGGATAGAAAATCACCCTAACCCCCTCGCTTGCCGCATCGAAATATGCGGTAGTATTGGTCATGGCGTATACATCAACGTATCTGTTAAAGGCATAGTTAGGTTGAACCGAGAAGAAGGTCAAAGTTGGGGATTTAACCTGAGGATCCGTAGTGTCCCTGTTTCCTATTACATAACTCCCACTTGAGCCGTAGTTTATAATGAGGACGTACGTAGGCAAACTCGTGGAATACCCCCTGTTTCTTGCATCAAGGGTTAAAGAATTGTAACTCTGGGCGACGGTATCTATCAGATATACCTTCCAACCGGTTATGGTATCGCCGAACGCCCTATTCCCATCGCTACCGTCAAAGGTTATCCAAGTTCCCGAGGATACAAGATATGCGGTTGAGGAGAATAGGCTTAAGGTGGCGGATCTTAGAGAGAGTGTTGGCAAAGATGGTGCAAGGGGGGTGTTTTTAAGGAGGGGATTGGAAAAGGTTGGGAAACCGGTTATGCTCTGAACATCCGGTCTTCCAGCGGAGAAAACCTTCATCACGAACTCTTCATAAGCTTGATAGAACTTTTTACCCCTTGAGGATATGAGGTTTAATACTGAGGTTGATAAAGTCGGAAGGAACATAAAGAGGACATCCTGCTCTCTTATCGCGTTTTTAACCTCATTCTCGTTCGTAAGCTCCTCAAGGTAGGATAGCCAAAGCGTGAATTTCGCTATATCTTCACCCCTTGGCACCCTCCCGTCATAAAGTGTCGCGGTGGAGAAGAGGTAAGTTGCGTCCGTACCGACACCAAAAGAATAATTCTTATCGTTGAAAATACCTCGGGCGTAAGAGTAGAAATCATCCGGGTCAAAGTTTGCGATCATAGCCTTGTGGGCTATCCAGCTCGCTTTAGCGGCAATGTTCATATTTATGAGGTAGAGGGGATATCTGGAGGTGTCCGCCTCCGAGGGATCCGCAAGGTAAGCTATGTACCTTGCGTACTGGAAAGCCAAGTATTTTCTGAGCTTAGCTATCCTATTCGGGTCGGCCGTTGGGAAGTTGGAGTAATATAAATTCCATGCGGTATTTAGGTATATTATCGGATTTCCGTTTATGTCAAGGGGATCGTAAAAGCCCAGAAGGGGGCGAATCCTCGTATCCGGGAACTGCCCATCCCCAGGATCGGAGGAATGGATCGGACCCACGAGTATTATAACCTTCTCGCTTGAGCTTACACCCATAAAGTTTTCTATCGCATTCTTCACCCCCGCCCAGGCGCTTTTGATATCGTTAATAATATCGTTCGCCTGCGAGACGCTGAGGGTATCCTGCGTTCTTGGCCTGTAAGCCCTACCCCATACGTAAAGGTTATACAGGGCAAAATACTTGGATGTATCCAAAGATACGTTTGATCTGTCAACGAACGAGATCCTCAAATATACCTGATCGTTGTCGTATATTGAGCAGGAACCTCCCAACGGTATTGCGAACTTCCCCTCCCTAATATTCGGCGTAACATGCGATGATGTTAGAAACCCAGCGACATTCCAGCAGCTCCCATCTTTACTCACGAGGAACTTTATAGTATCGGAAGCTTGTAATCCTGTGAGTTTGTAAGAGAATACTATGGTGTCGCCCGTTTGCGTAGCATTGAGGTTAAAACGTGAAGACGTTATAGAATAAGTGCCCGTGTCGGTAGAATAAGTATAAACAACCGCGGGGAATAGAACTTCGCTTCCAGAGATCTCAAGCTTTTTAGACCACTGGGGATCCGCACTCCAACCCGTAGGGGGGAAGTCCCTAAAATTCGCAACATCTATGATCCTGTAAGGATATAGGTTCTTTCTAAACACCAGAATGTACGCTCCGTCCGTGGAATCTATTATATCAACCGAAGTTTTGTAAATATCCCATGCGAAGGAGTACCTCATTTGGGGGAGATAGTACTCCGTAGGTGGGGCGGAAAAGCCCCATACAGGTACCAAAAACGGCAAAACAAACAACCACCTTTTCATTTTCTACCCCCTAAAATGTATAAACAAAGCCAAACCTGCTAACATCGGGCATCCTGTAATACACCGTATATGAATAGTCAAAGGAGATACCGAGGATGCTTATACCGAAACCCGCGGATAAGAGCTCGTCGTGCGTAGGGGAGACCCACCATCCACCCCTGAACTTCTTCCCCAGAGCTAAATAAACAAGGTCCCCAGCATATGAATATTTAAAGCCCACGTTGAAGGATTCGGCGTTGTCGCTTGGGTGATTCACCTCAAAAAGTCCGACGAGGGAATGGTATGCGGTTTTGAATACATCAAGGGATATCCCGGCTTTAAATGTCAGGGGGAGCTTATAAGGGGAATAGGGTAAGGTGTCCGCAACTATATCTCCACCTTGATATGTATACCTTATGTAGTCTCCCCTGAGTCTGGGGTCAAATCCGAAGTTCTGGACGCTCATTCCTATGTTTATCCCCCTAAATCCCGTCTCGTATAATGTTCCCACATCCGTGGCGACAGCCAAGACGTTCGTAAAACTCCCAAAACCCTCATACATAAGCTTAGGTGCCAAAGCAACGGAGAATTTATCCGTTAGCCTCCCTCCTATAACTCCCGCAAATACCATACCGGTATAGTTGAATGTACCAAGTTCTCTGTATCCCCCGCTCTCATCTATCTCCGTATATTTAAATCCTCCCGAATATACCCCGTGCAGGTAAAAGCCCAAAGTATATCTCTTCATAGGATGGACATATCCCACGCTCGAGACGTAGGTTTGGACCCAGTATGGGAGGAAGCCTATACCCACCGCCCTGTTGGTCGCAAATATTACGGATGCGGGATTGTTTATCATAAGTAATGGGTCGTTGGACTTGAGGACCACCGCCGCCTCACCAAGGGATGCCACCTTTGGTGAGGTATATACCGTCAAAATCTTTGAACCCACAACCCCCACCTTCGCGAAGGGGTTATCGCTTTGGGACAAAATCAAAAGAATCATATTCCACCTCCTACCTCAAAATCACAAACTTACCCACGTAATCGTTTCCCTTACTATCAACAACTCGGAAGTAGTATATACCCGGGGAAACCATCATCTTTTGGTTTGTCAGCAAGTTCCAGGAGACCATACCCGATGATGGGGAGGTGTTGTAGAGGGTTATTATGTGATCGCCCGTTGCGGAGTATATGTCTATCTTGGCACCCGCGGGTACGTTGAAGAACTTTATTTCGGGGTTCTGCCTAGTTGCGGACCACTTTGACCATCCCTTGAGCGGGTTGGGAGCTACGACTATCTTATTCTTCCAATCATCCCCACCTGGGGCACCTCCAACGAATATGGGCCTCGGGGCACCCGTCGGATACTTCAAGTAGTTATCCTTTGAACTTTCAAGGCTGGCGTTTATTGAAGGCTCCCAGTCAAATGCGGTTACCGCATAGTAGAGCGGGAAACCTTTGGGAGCACTTTTATCCACATAAAAGTTTTGGGTTCCCGCAAAGCTAACCTCCTCTATTTGTACATCGGGATATACATTCTGCCAGAAGTTCTTAACGGAGTTCTTATAGGGTTTTGTTGCATCCACCAAAATTTTCAAGGGCTTATCCTTGAAGTTTGGACCATAAAGTGCCCTGTATATGGCGTACCCCGCGAAGTCTATCTCCTTCTTTATCGGATCCGGCGTGTATTCTGGGGATTTATCCCATATCAGAATGACAGAATCCCCTGCCGCACTATAGGATAGAGATGGGGATGATGGTGGAACAGGGATACGCCAGTGGTTAGCATCTCTGGGACCGCAAGGGTGGGCGGGGTCGCAATAACCCTCGGACCCCGTATAATAAGCCCTCAAAGCTTGCTCCATAGCCTGCCTCAATCCCATCTTCCAGTTTCCACCAAACCATACGTTGTCTTTACCGCCGTTCAGTCCATACCCTACCGCGCCCGCAACCACGAACCAAAGGGTATCCCCATCCGCTATCTTATGTGGTCCGATTGTAAGTAAGAACCTATAGTCAAACTCATTGGCACCCATATCGTAGGGATGAGGGGCGAATCTATAGGGCCTGGTTGCCGGGTGATCTCCCACCATATAGTCAAACCTTGCAGCGTCATCACCTGGATCGTTCTCCCAGTTCCACCACTGATGCGCCCTCGGATAGATAATCCTCATGTTATCGCTTGGATCTATTGCCCTCGCCAAGGTTATACCGGAGCAGGAGGAAGAGATGTTTGTACCTGTAAGATCGTTTGATGTGGGCGGGGCATATATGAGCATTACTCCTATGTATCCCGGGCATAGGCCGTTATCACCGATGTCGTCCCCGGGTTCCGCGGGGTTATCGCTGTCGTAAATAAAGGATGTGTTCCTTGGTATCAGATAATAGTAATAAACCGTTGTATCACCGCTTCCATCCCTCTTCTTCCTCGTAAGGGGGAAGCTATCCGGCCCCGGTATCCCTCTGGCGGAATAATATGCATGGGTTATTGCCTTTTCCCAAGGGTCATCACCCCAGATTATGTATCCGTCGGGTATACTATCCTTACCGCTTATGGTGGTATCGGATAGAACGGTTAAACTATCCTCCCAACCCATCTTATAGTTTTTGGTGAAGAGTATCGCGCATTCTTCCGGGGCACCATCGTAATAAACGAGGTCGTCTATGTGAGGGTTACTGTTATCCGCACCGCATACATCGGCGTCATATTGCCAACCGAGGAAGAATTCCAAGGTATCGGGAGCGGGGGAAACCCTCGCCTCAGATTTGTTATAAATTACACCCAGCTCGTATACGTATATCTGCGAGTAAGGATATTGGGGCCACCCCATTATCCTCTCAATTATTTTTATGCCCAAGCCGTTTGATCCGTTCCTGTATCTTGGGTTGCTTCCCCAGTCATCGTACCTTGCCTCAACGTCCATAAAGGATTTATCGGGACCTATCCAAGCGAAACCTGTACCTAGGTTATCCGTACTCGGCGCCCATTCTTTTTGTCCGTAATCGTAATGGGTGACGTACTTTACACCGTTTACAAAGGCTGCGAGCCATATCCTACCGTCCCACAGATAATATACATTTTGACCGGGAGCGTTACCGGGCCAGGAATAGCCGGGTAGGACCGTGTTTGCATCCCCATGTTCCCCGAAGTTCGACAGCGTTGTCCAAACCTCGTTCGTGGTCAAAACCTTCCAGGCATCCGCTACGGACAAAGCCCTAAAGTCCCCCGCCCTTTGGGGAAACCTACTCTTACCCCAGAGGGGTAAGGATATTAGAAGCAATAAAGGTAATAACTTCCTCATTTTCTACCCCCTTATTTTTGTTTCCAGGTGATCTGAACCCCGTACCTCGTAAGACGTCCCCTGTTCCAAACCGTCGGGTTCTTTGAAGGTCCCTCAGGATCTCCGAAGTAGTAATAATAGTTTTGATCGGCATAATCCGTTTCGTATCTTATGTTAAGTAGGTTGAATATATCCGCGAAGAACCTAATATCTGCACCTACCAAATTGAAGGACTTATAAGCCCTGAAGTCTAGGTTGGGCCTTGCTGGGAACCTCAAGGTATTCGTCTTCTCAAGGACGTCCCTCGCATCCCTGAAGGGAGGAGACCAAGGAGTACCACTTCCATAGTTGAATATAAACGCAAACCCATAACCTTGGGTTATCTGGGAATTTACGATGGGCAAATCAAAGCTTGCAACTGCGTTTATAACATGCCTCTCATCCCAATCCACGTACTGCTCTTGGGAGTATTCGGGGGCTATGCCGGACCAGGTTAGGACGTAAGATGAGAACTGGCTTGAGAAGCTCGCCTTTGCAAATTGGAGGGTGTAAGAAAGGTTCAGGGTGAGGAGGGAAAGGAGCCCTCCTCCTCCACCGAAGGTCTTGGTTAGGTTAACTTCTATACCTCTTACGGAACCAAAGTCCTGATTAACGAAGGTGGTATATTGCTGTCCCGTGTTCCCTATGAATATCCACTTGCTTTGGACAAGGTCTGCTATGTCCTTGTAGAAGGCGGTTATATCAAATATCAGCCATGGGGTTATTGCGGTCTTTATCCCCACCTCGTAGGATATGGTTTTTTCGGGTTTTAGGGTGGGATTACCTATCACGTTGAATGCGCCCGTCATAATCCAGAACTGATTTTGGTATAGCCACCTCATGTTTGGAACCTGGAAGTAGTGCCCGTAAGTGAAGTAAAGGACCTGATTTTCGGATATGGGATGGGATATACCGATCCTCGGGCTTATGTACCAGCTTGCGGGAGCCCTCTGGGGATCCTTAAGGAAGAACGTATCCCTAATCGCCCTGTTGTAAAACTTGGCGGAATCCCTCGTGAAAATGTAACTCTGCTTGGCAAGCGTAATGGATTTTAGGGGGTCTTCTATGTTCTTCGGGAACCACGCGTTGGGGTCAAAGTAGTCAAACCTGAAACCGACGTTCGCTATGAAGCCCTCAAACTCCATCTTGTCCCTTATGTAATAAGCGAACCTTGTCGGTGATACATCCACATAGTTTATGTATATGTTTCCGCCGGAGGCGTAATCAACGCTCCTGCGGTATATGTAATACTTGTAATACTCAAAGCCAGTCTTAAATTCGTGTCCCCTAAGCCCGAAGGGATCCTGAGAGAGGAGATCTACCCTTCCGCTCCAAACGGTGTTGTTATCAACGAAATCCAGTATCCTGCTATACCAGGTGTATGGCGTAGGTGTAAATATGTTGGAAAATACGTACTTGGTTTCACAGGTGGTATCTTTTTGGGAATATGGCACATAGCACCTCCTCTGCACCTTCACCGTATCAACATCCTTCACATTCCCGTTCTCGTCAAAGAGCGTATCTCCCACAACTAGAAGTACAGTATCGTTAGTACCCCTTACAACGCCCAGATAGTAGTTCTGCCTCCTTGTTCCCTTTACAAAAGTCGGATAATAACCTTGAGGCACCCCTTCCCACCAGAAGGCGTTGAGCTCCACCCAACCGTTCGGATTAACCTCGTGGATATACATGGGGTTTAGGGCACGGCCTATGAGCCTGAGCATCCCCGTATCTATTTCGGGCAAAAAGTCGTTATCCCTATCGGCAAAATCCGCTATACCGTTTTGATTAACGTCAACAAAGGAAACGGAACGTGTCTTGGTTGAGAAATACCCCAACCTAAGCTCTAAATAATTTTTAGTGGATGGGGCGTAGTTTATACCGAAGGAGTACTGCTTAGCATCCCTAACCGCATAGGGGATCCTGTTCAAAATTAGCCTAAAGGTTGGAGGATAACCAAGGACGCTAAAGCCGGACTTGGTACCAACGGTCCCAAAGAAAAACTTCAGCTGGGGCGTAGCAAACCATGAGATCTTAGCCTGATAAGAACCTTGATTTGTGCCTTGCGTTGGGTAAGTCCCCTGACTGTTGGTATAATCGTAGGAGAAATAGAACCTCAGGTTGTCGTAGAAGGGAAGTAAGGGACCACCAAACCCGATTATAGGTCTAAGGTAGTTCTCCCTCCAGGGGAAGGCATAGAAGTTCCTAACCGCATTGGGATAACCCAGATCTTTGAATAAGGGGTCTTTCTTTGAAAATTCCGCAAAGTTTCTCCTGTAGATCTCCGCCCTCGCGCTATCAAACGCCATAAGCCTACTGTAATATTCCTCACCCTTTATGAGCTCACCCGTCTCCCTAACCCTGATCATATACTTTGAGCCACCGAACATATATTTCCTCGTGAAGTACTTTAGGTAAGGATCGCCCACGTTCGTGTTGAAGAATCCACCCATGCCCAGGCTTGAGAAAGTTTGAAGGGAAAACTCGTACTTGTTTGAGCCTTCCTTCGTTGAGACCGCCACCACACCCGAGGATGCGGTTCCATACTCCGCTCCAAACCCACCCTTGCTTACACTCGCCTCCTGAATGGCGTTCAAGGGAAGGCTTATGTTCTGAACGCCAGTATAAGGGTTCACGACCTCGACCCCGTCTACGACGTACGATACCTCCCCGGGACGGCCTCCCCTAACCTGAATCACACTTCCGGAAACCCTAACGCCCGAGCTTAAGGCTATTGCCTGCTCAAGGGTTGCAACGGGGATCTTGCTTATATTCTCGCCCCTTATAGTACTCTTGCTTTCTGTTGCATCTTTCCTTACGGGTGGTTCCTTCGCCTCAACAACAACCTCTTTAACTACGACCCCTTCCTCCACCAAGCGGAATTTGATCTCCGTCGTCCTATCACTTTCAACTACCACATTCGTGATCCTCTGGGGTTTATAACCTATGTAGCTAGCCTCTAGGGTATATGTTCCAGGGGTAAGCCTGAGGATAACGAAGTACCCTTTTTCATCCGCGTAAGCCCCTCCCTTTGATGGACCTTCCACTATCCTGACCGTAGCTGCAGGTAGGGGTTCTCCCTTTTCGTTAGTTACCCTACCCACTATCTTACCATACTGGGCGAACAAGGGAACCGCCCAGAATGCGGAGAAAATGAGCAATAATCTTTTCATTTTCATACCCCCATCCGTATATTATAAGGGTGTCAAACCCCTCATTTCGTCAGCTTAAACACAAAGGGTATCCGAACTATAGCCTTAACTGGTGTATCCTTATGCTTTGCGGGTTTAAACTTCATCTTCTTTGCCGCCTCAAGGGCCGCATCGTTAAATATTGGGTTGTCACTTTTGTATATGGAAGCCTGAATAACATCTCCATTTTCATCCACAATCGCTACTACTATTACCCAACCCTCCAGCTTAGCCTTCTTTGCCTTCTCAGGATACTCGGGCTGTACTTGAACTATCGGTTGGGGTGGCTCGTCAACTTCATAAGGCTCAAATACAGTTTGTGTTGGTGCAGGTGGAGGGGGTGAGGACTCATCAAAGCTCACAGTTTCCCTTATTTGTACCGCATCCACCTGTTGCGTTTTGGGTTTATTAGATTTAAGGGCGCACCCACTAACGAAGGGAAACAAAATGGGCAATAATGTCAAACCCCTCATTTCGTCAGTTTGAACACAAAGGGTATCAAAACCTTCACCTTAACCGCTATATCCTTTTGCCTTGCGGGTTTAAACCTCATCTTCTTTGCCGCCTCAAGGGCTGCCTCGTTAAATATCGAGTTGGTACTGCTGTGTATGGAAGCCTGAATGACGTTTCCATTTTCATCTACGACCGCCGCCACTATGACCCTACCCTCCAGCCCAGCTTTCCTTGCCACCTCCGGATACTCGGGCTGTACTTGAACTATAGGTTGGGGTGGTTCGTCAACCTCGTAAACCTCAAATACAGTTTGTGTGGGCGCCGGTGGAGGAGGTGCGAACTCATCAAAGCTCACGGTTTCCCTTATTTGGATTGTATCAGCGGTTTCTTCAGTAGTTTCTATTATTTCTTCGGGTAGGGATATTTGGAGTTTTGGTGGGGGAGGGGGTGGTTCCTCAAGCTGGGCTTGCATGTTTATTTCTTCCCCCATAATCTCCTGTTGTGCTTTGGGTTTATAAGCTTCAACGGCACACCCCCTACCAAAGAGGAACAATAGGATAAAGAATATTAATGACACGGTGAATGCGAGATTTAGATCCCTGGGGTATTCCTCTTCTAGGGCATTCTGCGCCCTCATTCTTTCAAGGAACTTTATGGACATTACCCTCCCCTCCTTGTGGAGAATACCACACGTAGGGCGTTTGCCTCCCTAAGCGCCTCCATCACCTCGTGAACGTACCTATAGGGAACATCCTTGTCCGCCTTTATGGAGGTTATGAGGGCTGGGTTCTCCGATACCTTTGTCTTGAATATTAAGGCTACCCTGTTGGGTGATACTATATTGTCGTCAACGCTCACCTTTCCATCCTTTGAGATCCATATATAAGCAAGGTCCCTTTGTTTTAGGATCCTCTCTGTGGTTTTAGCGTAAGGAAGTTGAACGGGCAAACCCTTAGCTTTCCTGAAAACCGTTACGGTCATAAAGAAGATAATAAGGAGAAAGGCTATATCCGACATAGATGCGGTGGGTATCACCGCCTTAAGGGTTCTCCCCCTTTTTATTCTCAACCCTCACCTCCTATTATTCCCAAACCCACCTTTTTGCCTCCCGCGGCCTTTACCGCATCAAAAGCCCTTATCATATACTCGTAAGGGGCATCCCTGTGTGTCCTTATAAGTATTATTAAATTTGGATTCTTTTCCAGCCTGAGCTTCACTTCCCTCTCCAGATTCTCCCACCTTGCCTCCTCATCGTTTAGGAACATTTCCCCCTTATCGTTTATGGATATCTTAAGGAGATTTTCGCTTTTTATCTTGACCTCCTGAGGTTGATCCTTCTTTTCCGGTAGGACGAACTTCAAGCCCTTTTCCCTGGCAAAGTTCGTGGTTGTCATGAAGAAGATTATCAACAAGAAAGCTATATCCGCCATAGAGGCGGTTGGGATCTCCGCCTCTTCCTCCAGCCGAACTTTCTTAAATATCGCCATATTACATTTCCCTTATCACCCCACTCTCGAGCAGGTATTCCAAGAGATAGTTTGATGCCTCCTCCATCTTCTTTTGTAAGCTGTTTATTCTATTCATAAAGACACTGTATAGAAGGGCAAACGGAGCCGCAACGAACAGACCGAAAGCGGTCGTTATTAGGGCCTCCGCAATACCCGCGGAAACAACCGTGGGTTCCACCTCCCCAGCCTTTGCTATAGCTTCAAATGCATTTATCATACCAAATACGGTTCCCAAGAAACCCACTATGGGAGCAAGGGTCACCGCCGCGGATATGAATATCATACCTCGATCCAGGAAAGCGAGTTCCTTTGTTGCTCTCCTCTCCATAGCCTCTTCCACTATCACCTTTGATTTGCCCGCCTTTTCAAGTCCCGCGGCTAGAACGTTGGCGACTGGGTTTTTCTGCTTGTTTAGGTAATCTATCGCCTCCTTTACCCCTTTTTCCTCTATGATCTTTATCGTGTTTTCAACGAGCTTTACGGGATTCACCCTAAGCTTTATATAGAGGGAAATTAGCCTTTCAACGGAAAAGCCGAAGGCTATCAATCCTATCAGTGCGATGGGCCACATTATCGGTCCGCCCTGCTGGAATTTATCAATAAGGGTCTCGACCATAGCGGATATTATAAGGGGGTAATTTGTATATTAGGGGGAGGATTAAAGTTGAGTATAATAGCCCAAAGATCATACCACCCATAAGGGCAACTGCTATAGGTTGCCTATACTCAAAACCCTCGCTTTTCAAGAATATTAGGGGTAAGAGCCCCATCAGGGATGTTATGTTGGTTATAAGTATGGGCCTGAGCCTTATTTTTGCAGCCTCCAGAATACCGACCCTTTTTGCCAAGTTGAGCATAACTATCCCGTTATTTACCACGACACCGAAGGATATCAAGATTCCCAAAAGGGAAACTATGGAAAGCGTCACGTTAAAGATATAAAGGAAGAGGAGGGAACCCGAAAAGGAAAATATGGTGCTGAGAAAAATATAGAAGGGTTGTCTTAAGGATTCGAATTGCAAAACCATAACGGAAAAGATCAAAATTAGCGCAAGAATTCCAGCCAAGGTTAACTGCTTTATCATTTCAAATAGCTCGTATATCTCGCCTGAAAGGGTATAACCAAAGCCCTTCGGAAGCTTATAGCCCTTTAGGATATCCTGAATTTCAAGAGCTATCCTTAGGAGGTTTGGTGAAGTTCTATCCGCGGATACGGTTATAGATGGCAGTCCGTTGTATCCAGTCATAACGGAAGGTACATTCAGGGTTTCCGCCTTTAAAAAATCCCCAGCATAAAACCTTATTTTTCCAGATATTGGGAGATAATTTATATCTCCATCGTACCTTAGCTTTACGGGTAAATTTCCTACCTCAAGGGCGGAAATATCTGACTTTAAGATAAATATATCTTTTTCTATGTCCGATATGGGAAGGGATGAAAGCTTGGCGAGCTCGTCGAACTTGTAAAGTATCACTTCCTTTTTCGGGGGAAGTTCAACTACCACGTTTGTCAAACCCTTAACTTTTTTAAGATCTTCGGCGAATCTCCTTGCTATATTTTCCAAGATCTCCCTATCATCCCCCCAAAAGGTTATATAAACCGATTTTCCCTTTAAACCAAACAAAGTGATCCTTTCAACAGGTAGAAAACGAACTTTTGCACCCGGAAATTCCGGGAGATTTTCCCTTATTATCTCTTCAATCTCCCACTGAGCCCTTTTCCTCTTTGTTCTTTCTTTTAACCTTATAAAGGCTTGGCCCTTATAGGTTTCCGTTATCCCACCCCCGTATGCAACTATTCCTTTTGGGACATCCTTTGGAGCACTCACAAAAACCGCGTAGTTTTCTATCTCGGAGATCTTGGATAATAGGTTGCTTACGTTTCTCATATAAAGGGCGGTCTTTTCAAATGGGGTATTTGATGGGAGCTCTATGTCCAAAAATATAAAATTTGTATCGAGGCTCGGGATGAACTCACCCTCTATCTTGAAGAGCAAACTTAAGGGCAAAAGTAAAAGAACAAAGATGGGGAGGTGAAGTTTCCTTTTTTTAAGAAAAACCAATAGTTTTTTGTAATTTTCTCCAAACGCAAATGCTGAACCCCTCACACCCGCCAGAATGTACTGGGCATAAGCGGGAGTTATCATCGTAGAGATCAATATGGTAGCTGCAAGGGATGAAACGAAGGCTATTGCGACGTTCCTTGATATTTCCCCTATTGAACCCGAGAGATATACGACCGGAGCAAAGACTATAATACTGGTTATTGTCGAAGAAATTATCGGACCTATCACCTCCTTTGTCGCCTCCTTTGATGCAGTTCTTGGATCGTAGCCTAAGGATACGTACCTAAATATGTTTTCGCT
>Ga0079995_1029889_pt1 | contig 12947 bp, 11 predicted proteins | sample FaiFalFF_MnMetaG_2_FD_69198 | JGI IMG/M metagenome (GOLD analysis project Ga0079995, IMG submission 69198) | Freshwater microbial communities from Yellowstone National Park, Wyoming, USA - Fairy Falls C (FF_Mn_C) (SPADES assembly) (version 4) | ecosystem: Environmental > Aquatic > Freshwater >... | reverse complement strand
GTCGGGAAACCGGCCTGGACTATAGCCCCGAGCAGATCTTGATTAGCAACGGCGGCAAGCAAACCCTGTTTAACCTGGCCATGGTGCTGCTGGATCCAGGGGATGAGGTCATCCTGCCTGTCCCCTACTGGGTCAGCTATCCCGAAATGGTGGCTCTGGCAGGCGCTCAAGTGGTGCGGGTTCAGACCCAAGAGGCCCAGGGCTTCAAGCTCACTGCCGACCAGCTGCGCCAAGCCCTCACCCCCCGCAGCAAGTTGCTCATTCTTAACTCGCCAGCCAACCCCACCGGCGCTGTCTATCACCGGCACGAGCTGGAGGCGCTGGCGGAGGTGATCCTCTCAGTTCCCCATCTCTACGTGGTCTGCGACGAGATCTACGAGAAGCTCGTCTACGGCGAAGCTCGCCACCTCAGCCTGGGATCCCTCTCTCCAGAGCTGCTGCCGCGCACTATCCTCAGCAGCGGCTTTGCCAAAGCTTATGCCATGACCGGCTGGCGCATCGGCTACTTGGCAGGGCCAAAGCCCATCGTCGAGGCGGCCATCAGCCTGCAAAGCCACAGCACCTCCAACGTCTGCACCTTTGCCCAATACGGTGCCCTAGAGGCCCTCACCAGCCCCCTTTCAGCGCCAGCGGTAGAAAAGATGCGCCAAGAGTTCTGGCGGCGGCGGGATCTGATGCTGGAGGGGATCCGCACCCTGCCAAAGGTAAGCTGTCCGGAGCCAGAGGGCGCATTTTACATCTTTCTCAACATCAGCCAGACCGGCTTGAGCTCGGTGGAGTTCTGCCAACGGCTGCTCAAAGAGCACCATGTGGCTGCCGTGCCAGGGGTGGCCTTCGGAGCCGATCACTGTATTCGCCTCTCCTACGCCGCCGACCGCGTCACCCTGGAAAAAGGTCTGGAGCGGCTGCACCGCTTTCTCTCCTTCCTCTAAGGCGGGAAACTGGATGCTGCCAGCGCCCTGGTTGACCTAGAGGAGCTTCTTGACGATGAAGGCAGTAGACCTGGCCAAAGCCATCCAGCAGCGGCGCACTTTTGCCATCATCTCCCACCCCGATGCTGGAAAGACCACCCTTACGGAAAAGCTGTTGCTGTACGGAGGAGCCATTCAGGAGGCTGGAGCCGTGAAGGCCCGCCGCGCTCAAAAGCGGGTTACCTCCGACTGGATGGAACTGGAAAGACAGCGGGGTATCTCCATCACCTCGACGGTGCTCCAATTTGACTATCGCAACTTTCGCCTCAACCTCCTCGATACCCCCGGCCACCAGGACTTTAGCGAAGACACCTACCGAACCCTGGCGGCAGTGGACAACGCCGTGATGCTAGAAGATGCCGGCAAAGGGCTAGAACCCCAAACCCGCAAGTTGTTTGAAGTCTGTCAAATGCGGCGGCTGCCGATTTTTACCTTCATCAACAAGATGGATCGCCCCAGCCGGGATCCCCTCGAGCTCATGGACGAAATCGAGAGCGAGCTGGGCCTTAAGCCCTATCCTGTTACCTGGCCCATTGGCTCAGGGGAGCGCTTCACAGCTTTGTTTGACCGACGCACTCACGAGTTTCACTTCTTTGAGCGAGTCTCCGGGGGACGGCTACGAGTCAAAGATACAGTTATTAAACTCGGGGATCCCCAAGTGGAAGACCTAATCGAAAAAGATCTCTACTACCGATTTAAGGAAGAATTGGAGATCCTGGATGGCCTTATGCCCAGTTTGGATCTCAAACAGGTTCATGCTGGGAAACAAACTCCTGTCTTTTTCGGCAGCGCCATGACCAATTTTGGGGTGGAGCTGTTTCTCAATGCGTTTTTGGAGTACTCCCTGCCGCCAATGCCCCACGAAAGTACGGCTGGGCTGATTTCTCCAGAGTATCCTGAGTTCACAGGCTTTGTCTTTAAGCTGCAGGCCAATATGGATCCCCGCCACCGGGATCGCATTGCTTTTGTGCGCATCTGCTCCGGCAAGTTCGAGAAAGACATGGTGGTCAACCATGCCCGCCTCAACCGCCCCATCCGCCTATCCTACCCCCAGAAATTGTTTGCTCAAGAGCGCATCTCCATTGACGAAGCTTACCCTGGGGATGTGATTGGCCTAAATAACCCTGGCCTCTTTACAATTGGGGATACGCTCTACACTGGCCCAAAGCTGCGCTACGCCGGGATCCCAAGCTTTTCCCCGGAGCTTTTTGCCTATCTCAAAAATCCCAACCCCTCCAAATTTAAACAGTTTCAGAAAGGGGTGTCAGAGCTGCGGGAAGAAGGGGCGGTGCAAATTATGTACTCCCTTGACGAATCCAAACGGGATCCAATCGTAGCCGCGGTGGGCCAGTTGCAGTTTGAGGTGCTGCAGTACCGCCTGGAACATGAATACAACGTCGAAACCCGCCTGGAGATGCTGCCCTACACGCTGGCTCGCTGGGTAGAAAACGGCTGGGAGGCTCTTCGGGATCTTCCCAGTCTGTTTAACACTCTGATTGTCAAGGATGTTCAGGATAGGCCGGTTCTGCTCTTTAAGAATGAATGGACTCTACAGCAATTTGTCAGTAGCAATCCCAAGATTAAGCTCAGCAAAATTGCTCCCACTGCCGATCTCAGCCTAGAAGCTAACAGCAGCCCGTAAAGCCCCTCAGAGGACCTCCTCCGACGTATTCCCCGAAAAGGGTGCTGGTGGCCAGAAAAGCTGCAGCCGGTTGCGTCCTGCCCGTTTGGCTTGGTAGAGGGCCTCATCGGCTTGCTGGAGGGCAACCTCTGGCGGCAGGGGGTGATCCTCGCTAATCACGACCCCGCCAATGCTGATGGTTACAGCCAGGCTGCGACGGGGCGAAACCTCAACGGGACGGCTGGCGATAGCCTGGCGCAGCGACTCAGCATACCGTTGACAGCGCGAGGGGCTTAGACCAGGGGTAACGCAGACAAATTCCTCCCCGCCGTAGCGGTAGAGCAGGCTGGAGGGGCGGAGGTGCTGCTGCAGCCGTTCAACAATGGCCTGGAGAACGCAGTCGCCGATGAAGTGGCCGTAGGTGTCGTTGATCTGCTTAAAGTGATCCACATCCAGCATCAATAGGCAGAGGTAGCGTAGCGGGCTTTCCCTTGCGGCCCCACCTGCTGCAGCAAACGGGGCAGTGCCTGGTCAAGGGCGCGGCGGTTCAAGGCTCCAGTCAAGGGATCCGTCAAAGCCAGAGACTCCAACAGCTCGTTGCGGGCTTGCAGTTGGCGGTTGGCCTGAGCCAAAGCCTGGACAAGCCGCTGTAAACGCAGCCCTGCCTGCACCCGTGCCCGCAGTTCCTCAGGAGCCACCGGCTTAGCGATAAACTCATCTGCCCCCGCCTCCAACCCCTGAAGGCAATCCTTGAGTTCAGAGCGGGCCGTGAGGAAAATGAAGTAGACAAACTGGCCAGCGGTGGATCCCTTGAGACGGCGACAAAAATCCAGCCCTGACAGCTTGGGCATCGCACAATCGCAGATCACCATATCCGGCCACTGGCTTTCGTCGAGCGCCTGCAGCTGCTCCCAGGCCATCTGGCCATCTTCCCAGGTTTCCACCTGGTAGCCACAGGCTTTGAGAACCCCGCCCACGAAGCAGCGAGTCACCGAATCGTCGTCGACGACCCAAAGGCGGGGAACCGCTCCACGCCTTCTCCTCCAGGGACTCAGGTACTGGACTAGAAGAATCCCCGCCCCTGTAGTCAGACGGCAGCATGAGGAGAAACCCCCAAAGTCTAGCTACAACTAGAAGTAGGGGTGGCTAAGTAGGTAGAGGCAGGGGGGCCCTCCCCTACCGCCTGCTGCAACGCCTCTACAAATTCCCGCACCCGAATGGGGTCAATGAGGGGGAAAAGCTCTGCATGGCCTGTCAGCATACCCCCAGAACGAGCCAGCCGCTTGAGGGAACTGGCCACGATCACTCCATCGGCGTGCTGGATGAGGGTGCCGATGTTCTCAGCGGTGGCCCCTGAGCCAATGAGAAGGGGTACCTGAGGAGCAACTTGGCGGGCTAGCCTTAGATCTTCTAGAAGAGGCGGCTTGCCGGTCGCCTCGCCGGAGACGATGATGGCATCGGCAAGACCTCGCTCCACGGTATCCAGGATAGCCGCCTCAAGGCTAATGGGGCCGAGAGGCTGGGCGTGCTTCACCAGCACATCGGCGAAGATTTTAATGTCTTGGGCCCCCAGCTCGCGGCGGTAGCGCAGCAAGCGGTAGGCATTCCCCTCGATGAGGCCCTGGTCGGTCACCATTGCCCCGCAGAGGATGTTGACGCGGATAAACTGCGCCCCCACACAGGCGGCAATGGCTAGAGCGCTACAGCCATCGTTGCGCAGGACGTTGATCCCGATGGGCAGGGAGACCAACGTCTTAATCCGCTGGACAACTACCGTCATGGCGCTCACCACCGCCGCGTCTACCTGATCCTTGGCAAAAGGGGCATCGTAGAAGTTCTCGACCAGGATCCCGTGAACGCCCCCTGCAGCCAAGGCCGTGGCGGCCTGTTCCGCTTGGGCAATAACCTGCTCCAGGTTGCCGCCCCAACGGGGGGAGGTGGGCAGCGGCAACAGATGGACCACTCCGATCACGGGATGGGAAGTTTTGAAAAGGTGTTGCAGCAGGCTCACCGGCAGGCTCCCTTGGGGATCCTTAACCAACAATCTTACGCCCGGATGGGATCGAGCAGGCTCCCTGCCGGCTAGCAGCAAGGCCGCGCAGCAGGCGAGGAACCAGGCTTGGCCCTTCATAGATCCAACCGGTATAGACCTGGAGCAAACTGGCGCCGGCAGCAAGCTTCTCCAGGGCGTCGTCTAGGGTAAAGATGCCCCCCACGCCGATAATGGGCAGCTGTCCCCCCGTGGCCTGGTGGATGTAGCGGATGATCTGGGTGGAGCGCTCTCGCAGCGGGGCGCCGCTGATGCCGCCGGCTGCTGTTGTCAAAGGCCCTAGACCAGGGAGGAAGCGGGTTTTCAGGTTGTCGCGGCGCAGAGTGGTGTTGGTGGCGATGATCCCAGCCAGGCCGTAGGCTTGAGCTAGCTCCAGAATGGCGTCAATCTCTGGCCAGTCTAGGTCGGGGGCAATCTTGACCAGAAGAGGCTTCTTGGCTGGGTTTTCCTCTTGGAGAGCGGCCAGGATGGGCTCCAGGTGCTTGGCAGCCTGCAGGGATCGCAAGCCTGGCGTGTTAGGGGAGCTGACATTAACCACAAAATAGTCCCCCAGCTCCCGCAGCACCCGAAAGCTGGCCAAGTAGTCGGTGGCGGCGGCTTCCAGCGGCGTGGCTTTGCCTTTGCCCAGGTTGACGCCAATGGGGATAAGACGTTGACGCAGCCGGCGCAGCCGTTCGGCCAAAGCTGCTGCTCCCTGGTTATTGAAGCCCATGCAATTGAGGGCAGCCCGATCCTGGGGCAGCCGAAATAGGCGCGGCTTTGGATTGCCTGGCTGGGGCTGGGGAGTGACGGTGCCCACCTCCACAAAGCCAAAGCCCAGGTAGGGCCAGACTCCCAAAGCTACGCCGTCCTTATCCAAGCCTGCAGCGAGACCCAGGGGATTGGGAAAGCTCAGCCCCCACAGCCGCACCTCCAAGCAGGGATCCCGATAGCAGAAGAGGCGTTCCAAAAGACTCAAGATCCCCGTGGCCTGGGTAACCTCTAGCCACTCCAAGGTGCGTAGGAGCGCCACCTTGAGGGTTTCTGGGTCAGCCCTTAGCCCGGAAAACAGTAGCGGCTGCAGCAGATCCCGGTACAGATTCACCCCTAAACCCCTCTTGGCCAAGCCATATTACCTGAGCCAGCTCGCTTGCACTCTGCGGTGCAGGGCTGTTGCTAGATTGGGGTTACAGTTTTGACTCCCCTCCTTCCGCCGGAAAAGGGGATGGGGGCAAAACCAGGATCCCTGAGGCTAGCGCTATGACTATCCCTCTCATCCAAAGCCCAGAGCTTCTGGAGAGTCGGCTCAAGGAGATCCCGGCTGAGCCTGGTGTCTACCTCATGCGAGATGCCAGCGATCAAATCCTCTATGTGGGCAAATCTAAGAAGCTGCGCTCCAGGGTGCGATCCTATTTTCGCTGCCTTGGGGATCTCTCCCCTCGCATTCAGCGCATGGTAGCCCAGGTGTGCGAGATCGAGTTCATTGTAACTGATAACGAGAGTGAGGCCCTGGCTTTAGAAGACAATCTGATTAAAACCTATCAGCCACCCTACAATGTTCTCCTCAAAGAGGATAAGAAGTACCCCTATTTGTGCATTACATGGTCAGAGCCCTACCCTCAGATTTACATTACCCGCCACCGCCGTCTCGACCGAAATCAAGATAAGTACTACGGGCCCTATACCGATGTAGGCCTGCTGCGGTACACCCTTGGGCTAGTGAAGCGGATTTTTCCCTTGCGCCAGCGTCCCAAGCCACTTTACAAAGATCGCCCCTGTTTGAACTACGACATCGGGCGTTGCCCTGGTGTCTGTCAGGGCTTGATCAGCCCTGAGGAGTATCGCAAGACCGTTGCTCAAGTGGCGATGATCTTCCAGGGGCAGACGGACGAGCTCATCCGGGAGTTGAAGGAGAAAATGGCCCAGGCGGCCGAGCAAGAAAATTACGAGGCAGCAGCGCGGTATCGGGATCAAATCCGCGGCCTAGAACAGTTGGGCGAATCCCAGAAGGTGTCTTTGCCCAACTCGACAGTTAGCCGCGATGCTCTGGCCTTGGCGATAGACGACTCGCGGGCTTGTATTCAGTTGTTTCAGGTGCGAGCGGGCAAGCTGGTGGGTCGGCTGGGGTTTGTGGCCGAAAACCGGGGCGACGATCCAGCCCTGATTTTGCAGCGGGTTTTGCAGGAGCATTACCAGTACTGCGATCCGGTGGAAATTCCCTCGGAAATCTTGACGCAGTACGAGCTGCCGGATCGCGATTTTCTCGAGTCTTGGCTAAGCCAAAAAAAGGGGCGCAAAGTCAGTCTCATTGCCCCCCAGCGGCAAAGTAAAGCCGAGCTGATTGAACTGGTGGAGCGGAACGCCCAGCTGGAGCTAGCCCGCAGCCAGCGCTTGGCAGACCGGGAGGCAGCAGCCCTGGAGCGCTTGGCAGAAGTTTTGGATCTGCCGTCAGCCCCCCGCCGCCTGGAAGCCTACGATATTTCCCACATTCAGGGATCCGATGCGGTGGGCAGCCAGGTGGTGTTTATCGACGGCCTGCCAGCCAAGCAGCACTACCGCCGCTACAAGATTCGCAACCCCGAGGTGCGTCCTGGCCACTCCGACGATTTTGCCAGCCATGCCGAGGTGGCGCGGCGTCGCTTTAGCAAAATGACCCCTGAGGATCAGCCGGACTTGGTGCTCATCGACGGGGGCAAAGGGCAACTGGCCGCGGTGATGGCTGTTCTGGCGGAGCTGGGGCTGGATCACCTGCCGGTCATTGCCTTGGCCAAGCGGGAGGAGGAAATCTTTCGGCCTGGGGATCCCGAGCCGCTGCGGCTGCCACCCCAAGATCCAGCTCGCCTGCTATTGCAGCGCCTACGGGATGAGGCCCACCGCTTTGCCCTTGCCTACCATCGCCAGCAGCGGAAACTGCGCCAACAGGCTTCTGTTTTGGAGGAGATCCCTGGCCTAGGCAAGCAGCGCCAAAAGCTGCTCATGGAGGCGTTTCGCTCCCTTGCCCGCATTCAAGTGGCCACCGAAGAGCAGTTGGCCCAGGTGCCAGGCATTGGCCCCAAGCTGGCCCGCCAGATTTACCGCTACTTCCACCCAGACGCCGAAACCGAGTTGCCAGCAACAGTGCAACCCGCCTCTAGCCAAACCTAAGTCTGAGCTGGCGTATCATCGTGGAGTCTGCCATTCTCGACCAAGGGAGCTAAGTGAAGGTAGCGCTGTTGCAACTTAACTATACCGTTGGTGATCTTAGCGGCAATGCCGAGCGCATCCGTGCGTCGGTTGAGGCAGCAGCAGCCAAGGGGGCAGAGCTGGCGATTACTTCTGAACTGGCCTTGTTGGGGTACCCGCCCCGGGACCTGCTGCTCTACCCTGCTCTAGTCGAGAGGGCAGGCCAAGTCTTGCAGCAGTTGGCTGACCGGCTGCGGGATAGCATTCCGGTGGTGGTGGGATCCGTGCAGCCCAACCCCCTGCCGGAGGGGCGGCCTCTCTACAACGCCGCGGCCTGGCTAGAGGGGGGGCAGATCCGCCACTGGTTCCAGAAGTCGCTTTTGCCCACCTACGATGTCTTCGACGAAGACCGCTACTTTGAGCCGGGATCCCAGCCCCAGCCCGTCCAGTACGGCGGCTATCGCCTGGGTTTCACCATCTGTGAAGACATCTGGAACGACCGTGACTTCTGGCAGCACCGCCGCTACCACCGGGATCCGGTAGACGAGATGGCCCGCTGCGGCGCCGATTTGCTCATCAATCTGTCGGCCTCGCCTTTTAGCCTGGGCAAGCAGAAATTGCGGGTGGAAATGCTGGGATCCCTGGCCCGCAAGCACGCCCTGCCCATCCTCTATGTCAACCAGGTGGGGGGCAACGACGACCTCATTTTCGACGGGGCCAGTTGCGCCCTAGACTGCCGGGGCCGGGTGGTGGCCCAAGCCGCTGCCTTTCAGCCGGACTGCCTGATGGTAGATGTGGAGGCGCTGGTTCACCCTCCTGAGGAAGGCCCGGAAGTTCAGGGATCCCGCTGGCCAACGGAGCCGGAAGCAGAGCTCTACGAGGCGCTGGTCTTAGGCACCCGCGACTACGTCAGCAAATGCGGCTTTCGCGAGGTGTTGCTGGGCCTGTCGGGGGGGATTGACTCAGCGGTAACTGCCGTCATTGCCGCCGACGCCCTAGGTCCAGAGCGGGTGCTGGGGGTGCTCATGCCCTCTCCCTATTCCAGCCCGGGCAGCCTGACGGACGCCTACCAACTGGCGCAGAACCTGGGGATCCCTACCCTGAAGCTGCCCATCCAGTCGATTATGGAGAGCTACCAGCACCTCCTGGCTGAGCACTTCGCTGGCCTGCCCTCTGACATCACGGAAGAGAACCTGCAGTCGCGCATTCGCGGCACCTTGCTCATGGCCCTCTCCAACAAGTTTGGCCGGCTGCTCTTGACCACGGGCAACAAGTCGGAGCTGGCGGTAGGCTACTGCACCATCTACGGGGATATGTCCGGCGGCCTGGCCGTGATTTCCGATGTGCCCAAAACCTGGGTCTACCGCCTGGCCCGCTGGATCAACCGCCACCAGGAACGGATTCCCCTCCCCATCCTCACCAAGCCCCCCTCAGCAGAGCTGCGACCTGGCCAGAAAGATAGCGATAGCCTGCCTCCCTACGACTTGCTGGACGCTATCCTCCAGCGGCACATCGAACAGCACCAGTCGGCCGCTGAGCTGGTGGCCCAGGGGTTTGAACCTGACACGGTGCAGCAGGTGCTGCGGCTGGTGCAGAATGCTGAGTTCAAGCGCCACCAGGCTCCCCCTGGCCTGCGGGTTACCGATCGGGCCTTTGGCACCGGCTGGCGCATGCCGATTGCCAAGCGCCAAGAAGGGATCAGCTAAAGAACAAAGAGCCTGCTCCACGGCAGGCTTGATCTGGTGCTAGGGCCTGAGGGGGCTCACTGAATTAGACCTAGCCAGGAGGCGACGCCTTGGCCCGTTACCGCTTCAATAACGATGGCCAGCACAAAGCCAATCATGGCTGCGCGGCCGTTGAGGCGCTCGGCGTACTCGTTAAAGCCAAACTTGGGCTCAGACAGGTTGGGGTTGGACATGGAAACCTCCACAAGCGGCACCTGCCCTTCAGTATAGTTTGCATTTCTTCACGATCGCAACCTCAGCCGCTTCTCGCCTTGGGGGCTAGGCTTTGCCTTCCCTGTTACAAAAATTCGGAAATCGCAGCCTTCTTGCCGACTAGGGATCTCCTCTAGTCCTTGATTCACCGTTCGCGTAAGCGGGACGGAGTCCGTACAATTGGCCACTTTGTGGCCTAACCAACCTTCTGCCTTGACGGAGATGGGCTGAGCTAGTAGGCTTGCAAGTACATCTTTTCTGGTAGGCATTTTGCCTAGGCTAAAGTTGGCTCCGTCTTTAGCCGGTGTGCCTTATGGGGGCAAGGAGCAACTACCTGCAGCTCGCGGGGAAGTTACGCCTGTGGAGATCCCTCTGGCGGGGTGGTAGGGGTGGACTCTGCCACTAGCCATGGGTCGCTGAAGCAGGAAGAAAGGCTCAACGCCGAGCGAAAGTCCGCTTTTGCCCGGGGCTGTATAAGTCTTTCAGAGCGGTAATCTGAAGGGCAGGTAATGGAGAAAACCTCTATGGCGATTCAGCGCGGTGCCAAAGTCCGTGTCTTGCGGAAAGAATCCTACTGGTATCGGGATGTGGGGACAGTTGCGGCGGTGGATACCAGCGGCATTCTCTACCCGGTGATCGTCCGCTTTGACAAGGTTAACTACTACAACATCAACACCAACAACTTCCGCGAAGACGAGCTGGAAGTGGTGGAGGAGCCCAAGCCTAAAGCCGCTTCCAAAAAGTAAACCCAAGCCCTCCCGTGCCCGAGCTGCCGGAGGTTGAAACCGTCAGGCGGGATCTGCAGTGCCTGACTCTTGGCCTGCGCATCCTGGCGGCAGAAGTGCTTCTCCCTCGCACCCTGGCCTACCCTGGCCAAGAGGAGTTTGCGCAGGGGCTGTCTGGCGCCTATTTGACCCAGTGGCAGCGTCGGGGCAAGTATCTTCTGGGATCCCTGGACTCCGGAGCGGTTCTCGGCGTGCACCTAGGCATGACGGGGCAGTTGCTCTGGGTTCAGGGATCCGCGCCTTTGCCAGCCCATACCCGGGTTCGACTGCGCCTGGAGCAGGGGTGGGAGCTGCGCTTTGTGGACCCGCGTACCTTTGGCCAGATGTGGTTGGTGCCTGCCGGGGTGGAGCCGGAGGCGGTGATCACGGCTTTGCAGAGGTTGGGGCCGGAGCCATTTTCGCCCGCCTTTTCAGAAACCTATTTCCAAGCCGCCTTGCGGAAAAGCCGCCGCCCCATCAAAGCCGCCCTGCTGGATCAGTCGCTGCTAGCGGGAGTGGGCAACATCTACGCCGACGAAGCCCTGTTTTTGAGCGGCATCCACCCCTTGACACCTGCCTCGCAGCTTTCCGATGCTGCCAAGAGCCGCCTGCGAGAAGCCTTGATCCGGGTGTTGCAAGCGGGGCTGGAGCAGCGGGGCACCACCCTGCGCGATTACCGGGATCTGCGGGGGCTCAACGGCAACTACCAGGGTCAGGCGTGGGTATATGGTCGAGAAGGGGATCCCTGTCGCCTGTGTGGCACCCCGATTCAGCGGATCAAGCTGGCAAGCCGCTCAGCCTACTTTTGCCCCCACTGCCAGCCGCCTTGAGGGCGGAAACGGTTCTCCGTGAAGAAGATGGCCTGGCCTCGGTCTTGGGGCAGTCTCAGTCTCCTCGCCCTGTGGGGGATGGGGATCCCGGCACCTCCAGCTTCTGCCCAACTGGAACTCGAGGCCCAACTGGGTCGATCCCAAGTCGTTCTTCCTGGCCGAGATTGTCCCGCCTGCGATCTGACGGGAGCCGTACTGGCGGGAGTGGATTTGCGGGGGGCCAACCTGAAAGAAGCCATCCTCAAGCAGGCCAATCTACAAGCTGCCAACCTCTCCCAGGCCATCCTCAACTTGGCCGACTTGCGCGGCGCCAACCTGAGCAGCGCGGATCAGGGGGGAGCCTTTTTGTGGGAAGCGGATCTCAGCCGAGCCAACCTGCAGCAGGCCAATCTCACAGGGGCCAATCTTCAGGTCGCTAACCTCCGCGAAGCCGATTTACGCGGGGCTGTTCTTGCCGGCGCCGACCTGACGAGAGCCAACCTGCGCCAGGCCGATCTGCGCGGGGCTGATCTAAGAGGAGCTTTTCTGGAAGAAGCCGATCTGACCGGTGCCCTGTACAATGCTCAGACCCGGCTGGATCCCACCTTCAACCCCAAGACCCGCGGCATGGTCTTTGTAAAATAGCTCCTCTCTAGGCTGGGGGTGAGGGCACTTTATTGGGGATCCCTCTTTTGGGCAGATTAAGTTGTGCCCTCTTCCTGGCCGAGATCCTATGACTTCTCCTGTGCGCGTGCTCATTGCCGACGACCATCCTCTGTTTCGGCTAGGGATGAGGTTTGCCCTGGAAGCCCAGGGGTTTGTGGTGGTAGCCGAGGCCGAGACCGGATCCCAGGCTGTTGAGTACTGCCGCCACCCCCCCGTCGACGTGGCCCTTTTGGATGTGCGCATGCCTGGTGGGGACGGGATCGCTGCCTGCCAGCAGATTGTCGAGCTGGGCCTGCCGGTGGTGGTGGTGATGATGACGACTTTTCACGAGCCGGCCCTAATCGAAGCAGCGCGGCGGGCGGGGGCCAAAGGCTACCTCTCCAAAGAAACCGAGCCGGCGGAATTGGCCCGCGTTATCCGCCAGATCTTGGCCAACCCCGACCACGACTGGCTGCCAGCCCCCCAGGAGCTGCCCAGGCTGACCCCCCGCGAGCTATGCGTGCTGCAACTGATGAAGGAGGGCCTAGCCAACAAACAAATTGCTCGCCGCCTTGGCATTAGCGTCGAAACCGTGAAAGAGTACGCCAGCGCTGTCTACCGCAAGTTGGACGCCACCGACCGCGTCACCGCCCTGCTCAAGGCGCAGCAACTGGGGATTTTGTAAAAGCTTGGGAATCCTGAAAAGAGCAGGCTGTCCCTTCCCCCCACCCGTGGGGATGTCTGAGACTCGGGATCCCTTGCATACTGTTGATATCTTGGCACTCGCATACTCCGGGATACAGCCATGTCTGCTCCTTCCCCGCTGTTGCTCAAACTTGTCCTGCGCTTGCTCAGCTATCTGAAGATCCCGGTGGATCGGCGCAGGATCCGCGAGCGCGGCTTTGTGCTGCCAGTGGCGATTTTAATCGTGCTGGTGCTGAGCTTGGTGACGGTGGGGTTGCTTACTCGATCTACCCAGCGCACCATCCAAACCCAGGTGGAGCGGGCA
>Ga0079995_1062056_pt1 | contig 12957 bp, 9 predicted proteins | sample FaiFalFF_MnMetaG_2_FD_69198 | JGI IMG/M metagenome (GOLD analysis project Ga0079995, IMG submission 69198) | Freshwater microbial communities from Yellowstone National Park, Wyoming, USA - Fairy Falls C (FF_Mn_C) (SPADES assembly) (version 4) | ecosystem: Environmental > Aquatic > Freshwater >... | reverse complement strand
GGCAGAAGCGCCAACGAGAGGATCATGAGGGCCCTCTACGCAGTAGCAAAGCAGCTAGAGGAGAATGGGGTCCAGGCGGTGGAGTGGAGCCGGGCCGGGCTAACAAAGCTCGTCGAGAAGGTGGCGGACCAAGCCCTTAGGAGGGAGGCGGAGGAGATGGTCGGCAAACTAGTGGGAGAGTCTCAGGGAGGGGAGGTAGACATTGTTGAGGCCGTGAGGAGCAACGCCCTAGTCCACATAGACATGAGCGGGGCCCAGAGCTGGGACGAGATAGTGAACGCGGCCAGGGAGGCGGTGGAGGAGTGCTACAGGGAGGCTAGGACGGATCAAAGCTTCGGAGTGGCGGTATTCATAGACGAGGTCCACAACTTCGTCCCCCAGTCACCCTCCGAGGGAGCAGCTAGCAGGCAGGCATACGAGGAGATGATACCCGTGATGAAGCTGGTCGCCACAACCGGCCCGAGGAACGGAGTCCCCCTATTCATAGCCACGCAGAGGCTATCGGAGGCAGACAAATTCATAACCACACAGATGGGCCAGAACATATTCGCCTTCAGGGTAGAGGACGTGGACCTGCTGAGGCTCAGGGAGATAGTGGGGAGCGACATAGCATACACAGCCAGAACACTCCCTAGAGGACACTGCATATACAAGGGGCACGCGCTGAGGGTCCAGAGGCCCGTGATAGCGGTGGTTGAGAAGGCCGGAGACGTGGCCAGCGTCGGAAAAGACCTGCTAACGAGGTGGACGCAGGGATAGATGCCCCCTCTATCTAGAATGTCTTTTTTTTTACGATGGGGGATTAATTAGTCCAAACTCGATTGTCGATTTATTTCTCGATTTATTTCATCAGCCATCCTTGTGGTTATCGTTTGGTCTTCTGGGAGACTCCTCTTAAATACAGGTCCTAAAAAGATCATGAGATCATTAATCATATTTTTGTAGGAATCTTGGTATTTACCTACTAGTTTGAGACTACTACGAGCATCCAATTCTACACTATTCCTATATGCGATCCTCTCAAGAGTTTTTTTGAAATTTTCTATCTTATATAATTCGGCCGCGATTCCTCTCGTATATATCAACCTAAGGTAACTGGAGACACCGATTCGTGGTTCTTTCTTCATTGTCGACAATACTTTGTATAAGAAATCAGTTGGCCGCCTATGGTATGAAGCACTCCACTCCGTAACTGGCTGTACTAATGGTGCACCGATTCCGAACACGATATAGTTAACCGAGTGTGACTCGTCATAGAACTTGGAGAACTGCGATAGGAAGTCATTAACTAAATGTCGAGTCTGCGTAGAGTCCATCCAGAATAGGTCTATAATGTCAGTGACTTCACCACGCGAGTATGCTCCCACCTCAATATCACCATATGTCTTTACCGACGACTCTTCATTGTTAACACATATGTAACCTGGAACTTTTAGCCCACTTATGGTCCAGACACCGCGCATCATGAGTATCATAGATTCGAGCAGGTCCCGGTCTTTTCTAACAATATCCAAAGCTTGCATTAACACATCTTTTATACGAGACTTCTCTCTACACTCAATTTGCGTTCGATGCTGGCCTCCTAATGCTTCGTTGGGTGCTTCTGACCATATTTCGATTCGTGAGAGATCAAAGTACGCGTCGTAGAAATTAAGGATTTTGTAGGCTAAGCTAATCTTACTCGATGTCCGGCTTTCTAAGTGGTATAGTTGCTTTCGAAGGCCGATGCTAATAGTCATAAAGCGTCGTCCCCCTTCTAATCTCCTCTGCTTGCCATCCTTCTACCGTTATCCCATCAATTATGAGAGGCTTTGTGTTGTTGCCCCTTTTTAGATAAAGTATATGGTCTCGCCTTACGAATCCTTTTTCCCTCCCGAAGGTATCAGCGATCACTATTACTTTATTCACCGGCTTACCACTAGTACGCAGCTTTCGAACCGTCTCCGTAAGTTGAGTTATAGCGTTTCTAAGATGTCTGCTCTTACACTCAATCACTGCCCACGTACAATTTTTATAATGCCCATAATAATCTGCACAAGTATCGTGATCGTGCAAGTTGAGCATTGTCCTCAAACCATCTTCGTCATGAATTTCGTCTACAGGACCATAGATGGAAGGAAAGCTTCTGCAAGACATACGCATCACGCCCTACTGTTGCAGGAAGATACACCGGTAGTATGTGACTCTCTCAATCTATCCTTCTTTCTGCCCTTCCAACTCCTACCTTTGAGCAACCTAATTTTACCCAAACGAACTAAAGGGTGCCTAGAGGCACGAGTTGGGCAGTACTTCAGCTTCTCCAAATTAGAATTCCGCACATATCCATAATTTAAAAACCTAAGACCCATCGCCTCCAACATACTAAACATCATCTTGGTAATGTTGACTATTTATTTAAGCCTTTTTTGATTTACAAAGTTTATCCCGCAATGTAACGGCCCTGAGAAACGATTCTTGCTAAATATGATATAAACAGTAGCAATAACCTGACAGTGCAAGATACCCTAGGCGCGGTAGTCCTAGACCAATGAGGGGGCAGGATGCCCGCGCCTCTAAGATTCGCTAGGGAGCAGAAATACTGCGGCTACTGCTGCGATTGGATACATGATGCAGGTGCTAGCTGCCCAAAGTGCGGCCACCCCCTCAGGTGGGGTCCGTGGAAGCATAGTGAGAGGGAGGATCAGGCCGCAGAGAAGCCAGCCATCACCGCCACGGAATAGATAAGGGCAGCGGCTGGAACCGCCTCTAAGAGGCCCCCTATGGGGCGTCTTGTGCCTATAGTTTAGGGACGCGGTAGGTACTCCAAGACCTTAAAAATTTAATTATCTTTAATGCGGTGTTACCCATATGCAAGGCGCTAGAGTTGAGGCGGAGGTGTTAGTGGTTGGTTGTGGAGCTTAAGGACGTGTGGGAGGTCTGCGAGCTTGAAGACGACATCAAGTATGGGAGGCTTGAACTCGCTAGGTTCGCCGTAGAGCTGTACGATGTGCTTGAAGGAAAGGCCGATAAAATCTACACAGACCCGCACCTCTTCCTGTCCCACACCTATCTGAGCGGGAACATGAGGTATCTTCTGAGGGAGGCTTTAAGGAGGTTAAGTGGAGGGGGAGGGCAGCCGGTCTTCGTCTTGGATACCGAGTTCGGCGGAGGGAAAACCCATACCATCCTTCTCCTGTACCATGTTTTCAAAAGAAGGGATGTCGGAACAAAATTCATCCAGGAGGCTGGCCTTACAAAGGAGACGGAAGTCATCGAGGTTCCGAAATGCCGCGTCCTGGCCATCGACTGTAAGAAGATTAGTAGGAACACTCTCTGGGGAGAGATAGCCCAGGGGCTTGGGAGATACGATGTCTTCGAGGAGGAGGACCGCAACATCAAGCCCGTGAAAGACATAGGGAAGCTGAGAACCCTCCTCGAGGAGCCCACGTTAATCTTGCTAGACGAGCTGCCACATCACCTGCTACAGGCAGAGGCCATAAAGGTTGGGGACACAAATCTCTGCAACCTCACCATAGCATTCATACTGATGTTGATTAGTGCTGTATCCTCCACCAAGGACTCAATGTTAGTCATATCGCTGACTGGGAAGCAGAAGCTGTACGAGGAGTACAGGAAGAGGCTCAAGCAGCGGATCGATGAGCTTGTGGTCGAGAAGGTGGACGCAATGGCGAGGGAGTCCCTCTCTAGGCAGGCGAAATATTTGGTCCCCATGGAGAAAGAGGAAGTGGCTCATGCCCTGAAGAAGCGGCTGATAAAATCAATAAAAGACCAGCACAGGGAGGAAGTTGTTAAAAGGTATTACGAATACCTTGTGGAGAAGGGTCTTGTGGACGACATAAAGTATCGAGAGAGGCTTGAAGAATCATACCCATTTCATCCATTCCTGATAGACATACTCTATGACAGGGTCTCAACGATCGAGGACTTCAACAAGACGAGGGGAATATTCAGGCTCCTTAGCCTCATGCTACACAGACTCTACAGGGATAGGATAGAGTGTAAGCTCCTGTCGCCGGGGGACATACTCCTAGAGGACCGGGAGATAATGGAGGAGCTTACCAACAGGCTTGGTAGGGGCAACTTAAGACCAGTCATAGAGACGGACTGTATAGAGAAAGCCGGCAGACTCGACCAGAGAAGGAGCATACAGATAGTTAAGAGAGTTAGTAGGACTATACTCCTATACTCTCTAATAGGAGCTGAGAAGGTTTCCGGAGCTCTACCAAGGGATGTAAAGCTTGGGGTTTGCTACCCCGGCATAGACCCAGGTCTAGTTGACGAGGTGCTAGAGGAGATCGACAGGGAGTTCTGGTACCTTAAGGTCGAGAGCGGGACATACTACTTCCACACCGAACCGAATATAAACAAGATAATATATGATTACAGGGGCGAGGTAAGGGACGACGAGTTAAGGGATGCAATTAGGAAGAAGCTCCAAGACCTCTTGGAGGAGACTGATAATGTAAAGGTGGTTATCTGGGACAGGGAGGGGTTAGATGACGACGACAAACTCAAGCTAATGGTAGTGGACTATAAGGATCTTCGACCGGGAAACGAGATGGCTTTGCTGCAGGAGCTTTTGGAGAAGCGAGCTGGCGACAAGATAAGGATATACCGGAACACGATAGTCTTCCTACTGCCGGATAGTAACGGTGCCCAGTCTTTAGAGGATAGTGCTAGAAATCTCTGTGCAGTAAAGAGGGCCGAGAGGGATCAGAGGGTGGCGTTAGATAAGGAAAAGGTCAAAAAACTGAAGGAAAGGCAGAGCAAGTATGAAGAGGACTTAAGGATCGACTGTATGAATGTGTATTCGAGGATTGCATATCCAAGGGTTGGAGACGGGCAGCTAACAATAGACGACCTAGACATCCTAGACAGGAAAGGTGGTCTGACGAGTGCGATACTTGAACAGCTGAAAAGGGTTGGGAAGCTCTTAACTGAGTCTGATAGGCTAGATCCCAGCGTACTCGGGGAAGCCCTTGGAAGAAACGGAAAGATTAGGCTCGAAGAGATTTATGAATTGTTCGGCAAGGACAGGTCCAAACCGTTTATACTTTCCGGAGAAACAATACTTGAAGCTGTTAGGGCCGGCGTCAGTAAAGGAGAATTCGGCTATGCTGACAGGTTAGAGGAACGTGAAGGCAAATATCCAGCGGTCATCAGAAAAAGTCTCCAGAAGATAGGGTGGGATGGATGGCTAGTAGCGCCCCAATCAGTATTCCAGGAACCAGTAGTCCCCGAAGGTACATCCCAAGGAGTAGGTGGTACGACCACAATCGGCGGACAACTAGGAGGCGGTATCACTAGCGTAGTCAGACCCCTTCATGAAACATCTATCCAAATTGAGGGTCTGAGAGATGCTCTAAAGAGGGTCGCTGAAGTTAGGGCTTTGTCGCCAGGCAAGACATTCGAGGTGGAGCTGAGGCTCAGTATACAGGACGAGGGCCATAGAATTAAGATGACTGTAGAGTGTAACGAGTGGCGGGCTATCAGCAGTGACTTAGAGAAGCTACTCAACCATATCGAAAGGGCTGGAAAATACACTGCAAGCGGATACATTAGGATAACATCGGAGGATAGGGATTTTATAGAAGAGTTGAAAAGAGTGGTGGAATAGTTGAGAGAGGTTAAGCACCTGATATACGACAGTGGCCAGTCCACAAGCTTCCAAGTAACGGTAAACGACCACTACGGCTCCCGGCGTTTCACCCTAGGCATGGTCAGGGGATGGAGGAGGGAGCTGGCGTTGAGGCACCTGAAGGCGGTGGAGCGAGAGAGATGGGATGTCGAGACTGTAAGGGCCTTCGTCGGCATATACGCCTTGAAGGCCGCCAGAGACACAGAGGAAGCGCTAAGATACCTTGACCTAGTCAAGCACATGGAAAAGCTTGACATCTACTTCTGGTCATGCGTATTCCTTATGAACCCGAAAAGGGGGTTAAGGGCCTGGAGGGTCCTCTATGGATAGGACACTCATTGAGGAGAAGACAGTACAGCATTTGAAGCTGTTCTTGGAAGTTAGTGAGGAAGCCAAAAAGGAAAAGTCCGGCAGACCTCCAATAAGCGAAATGATATACTGGTGGACTAGGAAGCCACTTATTGTATCCAGAGCCGTAACGCTCCTTTCGCTAGCACCTTCATCAGTTTCAGTAGAAACGATTAAGCAGCATCTCCATCTGAACGGTAACCAGAGGGCATTCAAATATTCACCAAATAGATCGGATTTCGAGAAAGCTGTTCAAAAAAGCTTTGATGGATTGAAGGTTTTAGATCCGTTCGCAGGTGCTGGTAACCTCGTGTTTGAACCTGCAAGATTAGGGCTAGATTGCACAGTATTGGAGTACAATCCAGTAGCTTACCTTATTCTGAAGGCTACATTTGAATATCCAGCAAAATATGGATCAAAGCTAGCGGATGATGTTAAGCATTACGGCAACGAAGTTATAAAACGTGCTGAAAAAGAGATTGGGGGCTTCTATAGGCGGGATGGAAGGAAAGCTCTGCACTATCTTTGGTGCTGGTGTATAAGGTGTCCCTATTGTGGTCAGAGAATTCCTCTTACGAACAATATGTGGTTGGACAAAAAGAGAAAGATAGGATACAAGATCATTCCGACCGAAGATGGAGACTTCAGAATAGAGATAGGAACCCTAACAGATAAAGAGGGGTCGAGCTACACGCAAAAAGGCGGGAAAGCAGTCTGCATAAAATGCAGAAATGCGATAAGCTATGAACAGATGGTTAAGGACATAGCGGAGAGAAAAGATAAAGAAATGATAGTGGTTGTGGTGAAGGACGTTAAAGGGAAGAATTATGAATTACCAACGGATCAAGATAGGAAAGGTTTCGATGAGGCGCGCAAAAGATTAAGCGAAAACTGGGAACGTCTACTAAACCATAACTTGATACCTCAGGAAGAAATGAAGGAGTATGAGATTTATAACGTTACAAGTTATGGCCTTAAAAAATGGTATGAAATTTTCACAGAAAGACAGCTCCTACTCATGTGCACACTATTCAAAACAATAAAGGAAGTATGTTCGGAAATAAGTGATAAGAAATACGCAAAAGCAGTAGAAACGTATTTAGGTTTTATGTTATGTAAACATATAGATTATAATACTATTGCAACAACATGGCACGCAGGGGGCCAAAAAGTTGCTCATACACTCTCCTTTAGGAGACCTAGCTTTTGTTATAACTTTGTTGAAACCAACCCCTTCGAAAAGACTAGCGGCTCTTTGACCTCCTCGCTGAGGGATGTCGTTAACGCAATAAAGTTTGCGTCTAACAATAATTCTCATGTTAACGTGGTTTTTGGTTCTGCACTACATCTTGCAGATTTGTTTGCGGATAGGTATGATATTGTTTTGACAGACCCTCCCTATCTTGATGATGTACCATATGGTGAGGTTAGCGAGTTCTTCTATGTCTGGCTTGTCAGGCTGTTAAAAGAATACTATCCCGAGTTACCTGACATAGTGCCGCTGGAGGAGGATCTGGTGCTTAGTGAGGGCAGGTTCGGAGGAAGCGAAAGTCTTGCGATGGAGTTCTATAAACGCGGCTTGGAAACATCATTCAATAACATATACAACGTGCTTAAGGATGACGGCCTCTTAGTTGTCTTTTTCGCACATTCCAGCACTGAAGCATGGGAGCTTCTCCTGGACATCCTCAGGAAGACTAGGTTCAGGGTGGTGTCCAGCTATGCCGCCCATACCGAACTTGTTGAAAATGTTCTCGCTAAAGGTAAGACCTCCTTTATGAGTTCTATTGTTTTGGCCTGTCGTAAGAACCTTGTGGATGAAGAAGCATACTTTGAAACTATTATGCCCAACGTGGTTGAAAAGATTCGTATGATGATTGATGTGTTAAACGCCGACGACTTGTTAGGACTCCCGATAACAGATCTCCTGATAATGGCTTATGGGGCTGTCCTCGAAGAGACGACTCGATATTCGAAGATTAAGAGTTACAGGGCCGACTTCAAGCCTAGCTTCGAGGGGCTTATAGGCGAATCGAGAGATATCATACTCAGGGAGGTCGTGAAAAAACTGACTGGCGTGTCTCCGTCCGTTCTTGGACCTGAAGCCTCATTCGCTCTTATTGGAAAGTTATTCTACAGGGGACGCACGTCTTCGGACGAGGCTTTGAAGGCTGCAAGGGCCTATGGTCTTAGCATGGATAGCCTCATCAAAAGTGGGTATGTAGAGAAAGAGAAAACAAGTGGTGGGGTGAGGATTAAACCGTTCAATGAAGCACACATACCCATCGAACCCTCGGAAGTTGATAGGAACAACATCTATGAACAGCTACTCTTCCTTGAGAAGACTATATCTCAGCGCGGTGTGGCTGAAGCTAAGAAGGTGCTCAGCTTGCCCAATTTCAGGGTCGGAGAACTTAGAAGCTTGGTGAGTGTCCTGCTCAAGCATTACGGCTTGTTAAAAAACAAAGGGGTGGAGTTAAGGGATGATGAGAAGGCGGAGTTTGAAGTCCTCAAAACGCTTTCCGACATCCTCCAAGGTCCGACACCCCGCGTCCCCACATTGGACAGCTACGTGTGACGGAGCATGTTTGAGGTGGGGTCTAGGGTCCGGCTCCGAGACGGCAGGGCTGGCATAGTGGAGGGTCTGAAGAATGGCTTTGCGAGGGTAGTTCCGGAGAGGGGTGAAACGGTCTGGACTCCCATAGAGGAACTAGAGGAGGACTTAGGTCTAGTGGACAGTTTTCTTAAAGGAGAGCTTGACGAGGGGATAGACTTCATATTATCCGTGGATGCCTATAGGCTCCTCACGGAGTACAAGTTTAACCCCTACGTCTTGGCCTCCTCTACAAAGATAACGATCTATCCCCACCAGATAGACGAGGTCATCCACATACTTGACAGGCAGAGGTTTATGGTGGCTGACGAGGTTGGGCTGGGCAAGACGATTACGGCCCTACTGGTCGCGAGCGAGCTCAAGGCGCGCGGGATAGCGAGGAGGGTGCTCTTTGTGGTTCCTAAAGCCCTTGTCCCGAAGTGGAGGCGCGAGCTGGTTGAAAGGTTTGAGGCGGAGGATGCCAAGATCCTAGACTCAGGATTCCTGAAGGCCGACCCTAAACCGTTCAAGAAGGATGAGTTCCTCTATGTATCATCTATGGACTTTCTAAAGCAGGACCACGTTATCGGCATACTGGACGAAGCGTCACTAGATATGGTCGTCGTCGACGAAGCCCATAAGTTTGTCCCGGGGACGGAGAGGTTCCGCTTGGGTGAGAAGCTGTCGGAGAGGGGTGGCCACATGCTCTTCCTCACCGCAACCCCCCACAGGGGAGACAAGGAGGAATACCTCGAAATCATGAGGCTACTGGATCCCTACGTCCTTGACATCGATTCGGCCAGAGCCCTACTCGTGAGGAACATGAAGGAGGATGTTGTCGACCTAGATGGGCGGGAGGTTTTCCCGAAGAGATCCAGCACAACAGTCCCGATAAGGCTTCGGCCCGGAGAGCAGGAGCTTCACAGAATGATAGACAGGTATGTTGGGGATCTCTTGGAGAGGGCAACCGATAGGAGGGAGCTAAGCGCTCTCAGGTTCATCGGGGTGGTATTGAGGAAGAGAGCCACATCCTCGCCCAGGGCCTTGAGGAAGACCCTTGAGAGGAGACTAGAGAAGCTCAAGCTGGGTCTGGCGGCGGATGTTGACAGGGCGCTCAAAAAGATGAGGGAGGCTGAGGAGGAGTTTGATGAGCGGGAGTATGAGGAGGCTGAGGAGGAAATGATTGGCTTAGCCGCGATGGATAGGGGGGCTGAGCAGGAAGCCGTAAAGAGGCTGATCGAGAAGCTTGGCAGCCTTGAAGGAGTCGACTCCAAGCTGGAGCACCTGCTAAACTTCATAGCGGAGATTAAGAGGGGCGATCCCTCGGCAAAGATAGTCGTCTTCAGCGAGTACAGGGATACCGTCGAATACCTCGCGGAAAAGCTGTCGGAGAGGTATAGGGTTGCGGTGATACACGGTCTGATGGATGTGGAGGAGAGGCAGAGGGTGCTGGACGAATCCAGGCCCCCCGAAGGCCCGGAGATCATCGTCTGCACGGACGCGGCAGGTGAGGGCGTAGACATGCAGTTCGCAAACATAGAGATAAACTATGACCTGCCTTGGAACCCCAACAGGCTGGAGCAGAGGATGGGGAGGATACACAGGATAGGCCAGAGGAGGAACGTATACTACTACAACTTCACCCTCTCCGGAACAGTTGACGGCCAGATACTCTCAAGGGTCCTGGAGAAGATAGAGGCGATAAGGGCAGCGATGGGGGAGAAGGTGTACGACGTTATCGGGAGGCTGATAAGCGAGGAGGACATAGTGGGTATGTACCAGGAGCTGGTCAAAGCACCGCTGGATAGGTGGGAGCCAGCTCTGAAGCGTATAGAGGGGGTCATAGAGCAGAGGAGGCGCGTCCTAGAGGAGGTGGATAAACTTCTCTCGGGGCACAGGCTCGACCGTACCAAGCTTGAGGATATGAGGAAAGTCATGATGAACGCCGTAGACAAGAACGAGGTTAGGAGGTTCCTAGAGGTCTACCTAAACAGGCACGGAGGAAGGATAGAGCCATATAAGCCTGAGGAGGAGGTTTACAGGCTTTTCCTGCCCAGGAAGCTCGCCCACCGTATAGAGGGAAGCGCGATAATGGTGGGGACGTTTTCAAGCGAGGTCGCGCAGGAGAAGGGCTACCCCTATCTGGCCCTCGGAAACAGGCACGTGATGGAGATGATCAGGGACTCGGCGAGGCAAAGCGTCTCCGTGTTTAGACACAGAACCGTGGGAGGGTTATTATACGTATACCGCCTAGCCATCAGGGACGGTGCTGGGAGGGAGAGGGACGGAAGACTGATAGCATTACTATACAGTGATGGAGGAGTGGTGGAGGTTGATCCTAGGTTTGTCTGGGACCTCGAGCCAGTCAAGGAGCAGTCCATAGGGGAATATCCATCGGACCGCGTTGAGGAGGGGCTGCGCATCACCATGAGAGAAGCCTATAGGGTTCTTGGGGAGGTCAAGGGAGGTCTTGACAGAAAGCTCCAAGAAATTAAGAGAAAGACAAGGGATGCCGTGTTGGCTTACTTTTCGAGAAGGATCCAGGAATGCGATGAGAGGATCTCAGACTACGAACGCAAGCTCCAGGAGTCGCCACATTTCAAAGGTCTTATAGCCATAGAGGAGGGCAGGAAGAAGGCGCTCAAGAGAGAGATGTATTCTGAGCTCGGGAGGCTTGAGAAAGAATATGAAACCATGGCTTTCTTCGAGCCGGTCGGGCTAGCCGTCATACTTAGGGAGGGAGGTGTGGACGAGAGATGGGCCGTCGAGAGGGCTGGCATGGAAGCCGTTATGGAGTACGAGAGGAGGAGGGCTGGCGGAGACCCTGAGAAGCTCGCCAAGATAAGGGACGTCTCATCCAGCTTCAAGGGATACGACGTTGAGTCGTTTGACAGGGTCATAGAGGTTAAGTCCTTCAGGGACACGGGCCCCGTAGAGCTGACGAGCCACGAGTGGCAGACAGCCATGAGGATGAGGGCGTTATACTGGTTATATGTCGTCGAGGACGCCACAACATCTCCCAAGATATACACTATAGAGAACCCGGCCGAAAAGTTCAGAGAGAGAGTGAAGAAAGTCCAGATAACAGACTACAGATACATTATCGAGGACTGGAAGACATAACCAGCCTAAGAGGGTCGCCACTTAAACTGAAAAAACACAACTACTACACAAAATGTCTTAAACCTTATAGGCCGGTCACTCAGTAATTATTCCATGCTCTCACACCTGTCCGATAAGGAACTATTGGAGTTGGCCTCGCTCCTCAACCGAGTTCTCCCACTAATCATTAAGTCGCGCTCCGGCGAGATCTCTGTTGAAGAGCGGAAGGAGCTGGGCGAGGGGGTCAAGAATCTGCTGGAACTCCTCGGTGTAGCGACGCCGCTCGGCGGTAAACTGGCGGCTTACGTAGCAGCAAGAAAGCCAGGGCCTGTAATGAAGGCTCTCGGCATAGCAGACGCCGTAGACACTGTTCTAGAACTAGTGGCGAGAATGAGTCAGATAATTGTTAGGACCGAGCTCGACTCACGAATCCTTGGTGGGGCCCTAACAGCCTCTCCAACCATCTCTGAGGGGATAGATGGTGGTAAAGCGGGGTTCCTATGCGAGGCTTTAGGAAGGCTATGGTTGAGGGAAGTTCAGGGAGGCATCTGGAGTAATGCGCGATACGAGATCATAGGTGCGAAGAATGTAGACGCGCTAGCAGAAGTGAGGGAGGGTGAAAAACTCAATCTATATGTTGCAGAGGTTAAGCTAACACTTGCGCAGAAACATGTAGAAAAGATAAAGGGGACAATAGATGTGCTGAGAAAGGATTATGCTGCCGCAAGAAAAAGTATTGAAAAGACCATCAAGTCAGTCCGTATAGAAACTCTCTGGGTGATAGACTTTAGCAAAGGGCCGAAGCCCAGCATAGAAGAGGATCTGAGAAATAGCATAGAAAACTTGATAGAGCGAGACATCACCTTCACCTACATAGATGAACTGAAGGATAGTTGTAGAAAAGCCGAGAGGGTGGGGCGAACGTTACTTGAATCAATCGAGCTTTTGGAGAGCGTAGGTGTAATAGGAAAATAAATGATCTTGCCGGCCCCCTCGATGGAGGTTGAGGGTATTGCCCATTTAAGGGGCTCAGATGGTAGAGAAGCCAGCAATAGCCACGGAGTAGACGAGAACGGTCGCTAGAGCGGCCTGTGCGAGGAGAGCCTTGTGGAGCGTCTTGTGCCTATAGATAAGGGCCGCCGAGATTACTCCGGGGCCTCCGCCCGTCACCGAGTACCAGAAGACGCTCCTCTCGCTCAGCCTCCAACCCCCCCTAGCGGCCTGGGCCTTATCTATCCTCATGGCTAGGAAGCCTAGGGCGGAGCTTGCCAGCATC
>Ga0079995_1063968_pt1 | contig 12974 bp, 12 predicted proteins | sample FaiFalFF_MnMetaG_2_FD_69198 | JGI IMG/M metagenome (GOLD analysis project Ga0079995, IMG submission 69198) | Freshwater microbial communities from Yellowstone National Park, Wyoming, USA - Fairy Falls C (FF_Mn_C) (SPADES assembly) (version 4) | ecosystem: Environmental > Aquatic > Freshwater >... | reverse complement strand
GCGCTTGCCTTGCGCGGTGAAGTAAGCCGCGAGCCAGGCCAGAAACGCGCAGGTCACGGCGCTCGTCGGACGCCCCTGGACAAAACGCAGGAGCCTGTGGCTGACCGCGGGCAGGTACAGACCGTAGCAGGCGATCGCCTTCCTCTCGGGGTCATCGGCTGGTCCGTGTTGCTCCACCAAGCGTAATGGCTCCGTGTCGCTGCAGGTGTGCATCTGGGGGTGCGTTTCCCGGCTCCACCAGACTTCATCTTCAAAGCCCAGGGCGATCTCCGGGGGGTTGTCGGCCAGCCGGATCAAGCGGTCACGGTGCTTTTTTTTAACTCATAGGCCGGGTCGGGACTGACGATCCAGCGTTTCGCCCGTTTCCAACTCACCCCCAGCCGCACACTAGCATCCAAGATCGTCGGCGCCGAAAGGGTGGTCTCGCTCAAACCTTGTTCGGGGCACACCTCGGCCCACCGTTTAAGCGTCCCGACACTGGAATCCTTGCCAAAGTGGCGCGGGCCGTGATGCAGGATGGCTCGTCACAGATCACGTTTCTCGGCATTCAACACGGGCTCCCCGCTGACCGGCACATTGGACCCGCGCTCCAGACAGGCTAGCCCCTGTTGTTCAAAGTCGGGGATGACGTGGCGCACAGTTTGCCGGGCACATTTCAGGTTCTGGGCGATGGCCGACGGTTTCTGCTTATCGGCGCTGGCCAACCGTATCTGGCACTGACGCAGCACAACCGCATCTTTACTCCGCAGACCAGCTTGGAGCGCCTCCCGCTCTTCTGCTATTAACTGGCGAACAAAGAGAGGGGATTTCATAGCCCCCGGTTTACCACTTCCGAGCCAATCGCACAAATACAAAGATGCAACCACCCAGTCCACCTGTCCGAAATTGCCAACAGCTCCTGGCCGAATTGGAACGGCTCCGGGCGCAGTTGGAGGATGCCCGGATCGCCGAGAAGCGACGGTTCACGGATCGGGACAATGCGCGTTTCGCACGGCGACTGCGTAAGCAACGGCAGCATCTCCTGCGGTTCTTCCGCGTCGAGGGGGTGGAGGCAACCAACAACCGGGCGGAGCGGGCCCTCCGACCGGCGGTCCTGGTCCGCAAGGCGGGGACGGTAACAAGACCCGGTGAGGAGCCCGAACCCATGTGGCCAGCCTGCTTCAAACCTTAAGACAACAGGGTCGACCCTAACAGCCCCGGCCCGGCTTCCTCCCTTGTTGCCTCCTCCGCTGTGGGACACCCCATGCCCCCCAGACGCTAAACAAGTACGCCAGAAGGTGTTCATGGTTGCTCCTCCGTTTGTTTTGCCAGCCAGCTTGAGACCTCCTGGGCAAAGGCGGAGAACTGCTCAAGCGCTTTCCGGAGCGCTTCCAGGACATGCTCGAGGTCAATCCGCACGTACTCATGGACCAGTACATTGTGGAATCCACCCGATCCTCGCAGAGAAACGTAGAGGGCTTGAGAGATGATGCCCGCTCCACAAAGATCCTTGAGAAGCGCTTCGTACGTTTCGGGCTTTTGACCGAAGTGTTCGGCAAGGATGTGGTCCGCCACCTGAAAGATGAGCGGCAGCCCTGCCAGAAGCCCGCGTTCTACCGTCCAGCGCAGGCTCAGGTTGGTCTCCAGTTCGGGGAGCGTGACGGCTTGATACTTGGCGAGTTCAGAAGCCACTTTTTGCAATTCGTTGAGGGCAGACTCAAGAAATGCACGATGGAGTCCTATAGACATTCTATCTTTTCGAGCGCTTGCAAGGCGTTCTTCTCTGAGAAGCATGCGTACGGCAGCTTCCCATCGCCTTCGCTCTCCATGCGTCCGTTCATAAATGCAGACGCCGGTACGCATGATCTGCTCCCGAAGCCAGAGCGGTGCCTGGGGAAGCTCCACGAGGTCCAGGCGATCGGTTCCGAGCAGTTCGGAGAGTTCCGCATAAAAAGGCGGAAGGCGAAAGCCGAGAGCAGGGAGAATCGCCAGGTCTATGTCCTGCGCATGCTCTGGGGCGTGGACTGCGGAGCCGAAAAGGTAAGCCAGGCGGATTGGATGCCGCGCGCAAAGCACGGAAAGCCCCTGCTGCCAGCCTGGAGCCAGTCTTCTCGGAGAAGGCAAATGAGCGTATTTCTCGCGCACAGCCATAGCCAATCACCGCTTGCGCTCAGCTACGAACTTGCGTGGCAAGGCTCCGCACCTGGTCGTCCGTGTGAGGAGCAATCCCGCGAGCAAATTCTCTGTACCCCATGGGTTCCGAAGCAACCTCTGTGACCGTTGCGACCCGCGTACGTTCCAGGTAAAGCCTTTGAGTCGGCTAAGAAGCCACGCTAGCACGCTTTCAATTTCGTGCTCCCCCTCCCCAAACTGCCGCAGGAGCACCACCAGTCCGGTATCCACCCAGAAGTTCCCCACCGCGTGGTCCCACGCAAGCCGTACCGTTGCAGTGGTGAGAGCTCGCTCCATCGGGCAATATCGCTACGTGGTATGGTCAAAGATACAAACTTCGCCGACGACGGGGGAGGAGTACAAAAGCTCCAACCATGAAAAGTCAAGCATGTCCTCGACATGCAATCGCAATAAACAGCTTACTCCTCTGCGCCGCCGTGTCTGCTGCGACGCGGACGGATTTGAACGATATCAACGGACTCTTTCGTATCATCCACCATAACCGCTTCACCTGTGCGATTCAACTGCCGCAGATAGACTTTCAACTCCCGCGCCATGTAGTCATGGCTAAGACGGTTGAGGGAGTCCACATCGTCGCTTGCTGTGACCTTGTGGCAGAGGATAAGGTCGCACTGGCTCAAAACTTCACGGTCAATTGCCCCTGGCTGTTGGGAGGCAATGATGAGTGACAACCCTGGCTGTCTGCCTTCCTTGACCCATTGAATGAGCGGCTCTTTCGCCAACGCCCCCCTGCCTGATGGGACAAACTCCTGCGCCTCGTCAATTGCCAGCCACACCTTTGGGGTCTCCACGGGTATCCCTAGCTCTTCGCGCAACCGTGCATCTCGTCGTTTGCGGAATAGGTCGCGCACCAAGACCGCCAACACCAGATTGCGCAGTCCGAAACGACCGATTTCTAACACGCCCAAGTCAATCACATTCACAGTCCGCGGAGCGAAAACCTCGCTCAGTTCGCGGTAGCGGCTGGAGAAGATATCCCATTCGTTTGCCGCTGTTTCCAAGCGCAAGATAAGCGCCTGCACACTGGTCTCTCTCACCTGTGGGTCTGTCTGTAATCGATCGATGATGTCGGGCACGAAGAATTGTACTCCGTTTTGCTGACGGCACCTCTGCACTGCGCGGTAGAGTGCGATGCCCATTGGCTGAGTGATGTCCAGTCCAAACAAGTCAAGCCACCCGTCGGGCGGCACATCGCCAGGATTGATGCGTAACGATTCCACCTGCACACCGCGCTTTTCGAAGGCGGCAATCACATCGGCGCCATAGCGCGCTTGTGGGTCGCCAGGCACCAGTAGGCGCACGGGCACTGCTTGGGCACTCAAGCCCCACTCCCACAACACGCTTTCCTGCTCATGGTTGGGAAGGCTCATCGTGTGGAAGTTGCGCATCGGATCGGCAACGATGACCAGTACATCGTCACGCCGCACTAACTCTTCAAGAAAGACGCCCATCGTGTAAGACTTCCCGCTCCCCCGCTTGCCGCAAATTAGCACAGCACGGGAATGGGAGTCGTCTAAATAAATCTGCTCACCCCCGTTGTTGCGTCCGAGGAAAATCATAGCTTGTTCTTCCCTTTGCTCTGCTGACACGCTTGCTGCAAATACACTCGTCCCGCCTCAGCCATCTCCCAGATACCCATTGGTGAATCATCCCGCAGCAAGCCCTCCTTAACCATATTTAGACGCTCCCACTGTGCCGTGTTAGCCCAACGAATAACTCTTCCCGACGGCAACGGCTTCAAGTCGTCCTCCGCTAAGCAGTCTTTCGTCTTTTCACAGGCGATGTTCAACACTTCCTGTACTCGCCCCCTGCCGCCCAACTGCTCCAGCGCCTCCAAAATTGGCACCCGATAAGCGCATCGAGGTGTTCTGTTAATCGTTCCTCGCGACCCCCGCCTGCGACGGCGACGCTCACCAAACACCCGCTCAACAATCGCCCACTCAGGTACATCCTCGATAGACACGTTTCCTGCCCCATCCAACCGTTCCCACGCCTCCCGTAGCCGCCGTATTTGTTCCATCAGCCGCTCGACGCGCTCAGTCTTAGCAAGCAGCCGTTGCGCCTCGGCGAAGCACCCATTCAACGTCGCTTCCCTCACCGCGTCTGCCAGTTGCATCTTTTCGCTGTTCATCGCTTCCAGCAGAGCCTCAAATGCTGCCAGCACCTCAGTATTCATGCTGTCTCCCCTTCCCTCTCAATGCGGCGCCAAGGCGAGAAGATCATGGTTTTTCAACGTTCTGTGTTTCTTCGACGAACTTTTTGAGTTCACCGTATGCGATCCGCCAATGATAGAGCGTGCCGATTATTCCGCCCAGCAGAAGCAACGCACTTAGCGTTATGTTGATAATACCTTTCGACAACTCACCCCAGTAAATCCCAAAGGACAGAACAATAGAGGCGGCAAATACGATAATATGGACTCTATCCAGAATAGTAAAGAACTTGCGCGGTCTTCTCTCATGGTAACTGGCTGGAATTATCCGACCCAAGTCATCGTCGTTTAGAAACTGCTTCTCGATGCCGATAATCATCATGCGGTTGCGCTCAAACCACTTTCCGGCATTCACAGCGATATTGATTCCCCAAAATGACGCAAGCATGGTAAGCCAAGCGGCAAGCGCCGGTTGTTGCTTCCCCAGGGCCCAATGGACACCGAGGATACCAGCATAAATGCCGACGAACTGCCATAGCCCCTCCTCCACCCGAGTAATGCTGTTCCAAAGCTGATTGTACAAGTTCAGCAAAAACTGATCACGCTTGTCCATTCGCATCGCAATCTACCTCCTGTTAATTTATTGTAATGCTCAACAAAGGCACTACACTTTCTTCAAACGACAGCCCGCCATGCACGCCCCACTCGTTCGCCCGCAAGTCGCGCCGTAGGTAGGGATACTCAAGCAAGGCAAACTCTTTGCCTTCAAACTCCACATTCAGCACATGCTGGCTGCGCTTGCTATGCTCGTAGTGTCGCGGATGGTCAGCATTGCTGAACTCATAGACCTGCAAGGTATGCTCGTGTGCCCACAAAATTCCGTGGTCGCTTGTGAGATATAACTGCGCTGATATGCCCTTGCGCTCAAACAGGGTTGTCAACCGTTCAAAATTGACGAAAATGTCGGCAACTATCGCTGCCACATTTGGCTTTTCTCGTTGCCGGTGCGCTGCACCATCCAATCCCATTCGAACAATCTGAACAAACGTGCCGGACAACTTCTCGCCATCCAACGCCGCCAGCACATCCTCAAACGATTTGACTTTGTGCACTCGGTCGCCAAAGCCCGTAAACACATGATCGGTCAACGGTTCTCCCGTCCTTTCCCAATAAGTAAAACCAAGCAGTTGGTGGAACCCTACATCAAACAGCCGCTGCGCCAGTGGCGGTTTGCCGACAATCCGTATCATACCCTGTTCGGTGATAGAGACACCATCCACCAACACGGGGACGGTATGGCTCAACCACTGGGGCGCGTGTTGCTTCACATCAGCGTACGAGAGTCCGTCCACCAGCATCAAGACTACCGCTTCCGAGTTGGCATGATGAACAATTTCGTTGGCTATCTGCGACTGGCAAAGCATGTTCGCCTTGATGAAGCCGTAGCGCTTCAGCAGCACACGATTAAGTTCAGTGGTCAGTGGGTCATGAGTGCAACGAGTTGCTGGCAAGCGATGTTGCAGAGCAGGTTCAATTTCGGGAGTGAGCATTGGTCTTGTTGGTTGTGGCATGGGCATGTCCAACTCTGCTGCCATCTGCCAAGCGTTTTCAAATATCCGCACATCGTCAGGTAGAAACGCGAGCGACAGCGGATGCATCTCTACCATGACCGGCATCTGCCGTAAGAGGTCTTGCAATTCACTCAAATCCACATTCCGCATGGCTAATCCCGCTTACGTACCTCGATTTCAATATGACCTTTGCGATACAACCCCTTCAGCCATTCAAACAGATCGTTCGCTTTTGTTTCAGACGGCAATTGACGGCGAACCTCTTCCAAGCTGCGGCGTTGGGTGGTCAGGACTTCCAGTAATTTGCCTTCCTCATCGGTTGGTGGTATTTTCTCCGCACGCTTTTTGTCTAATTCGCCCCGAACTTTCTGCAGCCGCTCGTGTATCCCCAACAATTCGTTGCAGTAGCGTTGGAATTCGTCCAAATCTTGAACCAGTTCCTGATTGAGCCGCCGCGCTGCTTCCTGCAAATCCTGTAACACTCGCTGTGCATCGCCGTGTTCTTGATTCGCCTGAATGCCTCGCTCGCGGATGAGATACCCGAACTCGTCGAGCACCCTCTGGGCTACTTCACGTTGCTCGCCGAGCCAGGTTTGCAGCTTTTGCAACACGCCCTGATACAGTACCTGAGAGGACTGTTCGGGATCCTTGGGGTCGAAAGTAGCTTGTACCATCCGTTGCGGTATCAACCGTCCCAATGCCTGCTCGTATTTCTCTTTGATCTCATGGAACTTATTTCGCCACCGATTTTCTTCTGCCGTAATTTCGGCTTCGATTGCGTCTACTTCAGCTTTGAACCGTTCCCAATCCAGCAATGACTCCAACTGCCGCGTGGCAAAATTCTCCATGATGCGATCGGTTACTTCCTCATCAAGCCGTTGGCGTAGAGGACTGCCAAGTTCAAGTCTCTCACGGAGCGCGGTTGCCTTTGCAACAACTTCGCGCCATCGTTGCAATCCCGTCAGATACGGTCGCAGGGCTTCAAGTTCGGTGTCCAGTTGGCGTTTCTCATTCTCCAGTGCTGCGCGCTTGGTAGTGAGGGAGCACAACGCGGTTGCACCGGCGGCTTCTCGTGCTTGTTGATGCAATTGATTGATTTTCTGTTGGAGATGCTGCCACTTCTGGCTGAGTTGGCGGAATCGTTGTCCCAACACCCTGCGCTGGTCGTCTACATGACGCACGAAATCGACGGCGCCTGTTACTTGTTGCTCCAATTCGCGCGGTTGCAACTCGTTGCTTCCCCGTTCCATCTGGTCTGACAGACTCATCAACTGGTTCGCCAACTCCCGCCCCTTGCCCTTGATGAACTCATCCAGCCGCACCTGGAGTTCGTGCAATTTGCGTTGTGCCGCGTCCAGAGCAACTTCGTCTTCGGGATTAGTGAGATGCTCCCGCGCTTCGCGCAGCAGCCGTTCGTGCTCGCGCAACTCGCCGTGGAAGTAGGAAGCGAGTTGGGTCAATTGCTCCTCTAATTGCTGTGTCTGATGCGATAACTCGTCGGCGTCCAGCGTTCCCGCAAACTCCTGCACCGTGCCATCGGGTTGACGCTCGATGTATTGCCGCAGCGTGAGCAGTTCCAAAGCCTCATCCACCTCGTCGGGCAAGTAGCCTTGCCGCCGTGCAATGTCACGCAAGCGATTCACCTCAATGTACTTGACTGACCTCCTGCGTCCGTCCACCGACACGGTTTTGGTCCGCCCCTCACGCTGCAACGTTTCGCGCAGCAGGGTCTCTAGAGGATGCTCCTTGAACGAGACATAAGCATCACTCTGTTCGCCTCGCCCTTTACCCCAACGGACTTCCAGCACGCCCATCGTTTGCAGGTTACGTGATTGCGACTCAAAAACTGTGTGTGCCCATCCGAACGCCTTAGCTATCTCGTCTTTTGTGCCCGCGAATGGTTGCCGCCCACGTCGTTCGGAAAGCGGTCGTTTGCTCAGCGCATCCCGATAGCGGCGCAACTGGTTTTTCCATTCCTTCGTCACCATCAGTGGCTTATAGTCGGGGTAGAGCTCGGCGCACTTCGCCTCGAACACCGACTCAACGAGCCTCTGCTCCGCACCCGACACTTTAATGCCTTGAACCTGCACTTTGGTGGCATCGCTCGCATCAGGTAAAAGCAACTGCAGGGCGTAACGGTGCAATGCACGCCGATTCGCCTCTATCATCTCACGGTCAGAATCGCTGGTCTCGGGGTGCCTCTGCAACCAACCCCGCATTTGCATTGAAAGTCCCAGCAGCACTTCAGCCGATGTCCGCTCAGGCGCCATAAGGTCCCGCAAGAATGCAAGATCATGGGGAAACTGCCGTCCAAAGGTGCGCTTAAGGTTTAGGTGAAAATCTACACGACGGTCTTGATTGGCGGTAGCAATACGAATAGGTTCCTCTTCGTTGCTGGGAAACTCCAAAAAGAAGCGAAGGTCCAGGTCTATGTCGTCGTCAGGGGGACGGAAGAGGTTAAGGGCGTTCACATACGTACTGACCGAGACGCACACCTTACGATCGGGAAATCGAGAAAACAGCCGCTCGAAGCATCCCTCCAACACCAGGTACACGACGCCGCGTGCGTCGCGGTCAGGGTCCTCCTTATACCCACCAAAGTTGGCGTATTGACCTTGGCCCCGTTTGGGAAAGAGCATCGGCAGAATCTCTCGAAGGAACCCCTCTGCTGCCAATTGCGTCTTCGTCCGATCGTTCCAAACTACGTGCCACTTGTATCGAAAGTCTCGGATGATTTCGTCCAGCAGTGGGCGTGCTTCCGCCCGTTCCTGCAAAGCGACCAACGCGTAGCCCTCCGCCAACTGGGTGATGTGTTCGCCGAGCCATCGCTCCTTGTCTGCCAAATCCTCGATAACCGAATACAACCCGCCTGCCTTGCTCTCGTCTACCCCTCGCGGAAACGCAGCGAGCAACTTCACCGCCTCCTGGCGCTGTTTGTCCTTTACGGCAGGTAGTTCCAGTAGCCGATGTAACGTGCTGGTGAGTTTCGCCTCTCGCCCTTCAAAGACGATATGTCCCTGAAGATAATCCTCCATCAAGTCGATCGGCGTATAGGGGCGACGATTCTTTTGATAGTGCTGGACAATCCGCTTGAAAGCATTGATGACCGTGCGCGGTCCGTTACTCAAGTCCTTACGCTCGCATAGCTGTCCTAATGCTTCCAGAGTTCGCTCTTCTATAGCGTGCATTGCTGCTTCGTCGCCAAAGGATTGGCATAGGTGGTTCCAAAGCGCTTTAGGGAACTCGCGCCCGTAAGCGTCCTGCAGTTGCAGCGCTGTACCCCGTTCACGCATACGGTGCATAATGTCGCCTGCCTGCTCTTCGATAACGGTTTCTGTGGGATTAACGGGCATTGCCAAGATGAGCCCAAGTGGTTGATTCGCCATCGCGCGAATGCCCTTCACCAGCTCACTGAGGGTCTGAATCGCTTCGTGGACGCCTGCCTCCTCGGTGCGCAAGAATTCCTGGCTTTCGTCCGCGAATATGACCATGCCTTTGAAGCCCGCCCGCACTGCCAGCTCCGTTGCCTCCCTCAAAAAGGAGAGTAATGAATCGGTCGTTGTCAAATCACGCCGCTGGGCGAGGTGCTCGCGCACAATCGCAAGAGCCTTGTTTTTGGGAATGCCCTGCTTCGAGGCAATCTCTTCAGCCAGCGCATCAACGGATCGCTCGGCGTATTCCTGGTAAGCGGTGTCCAGTTGGGGTAGCAGGGTGGGTTGTGTGTGCTGTAGCTGATACGTCAGCCAGCCTTTGGTCGCCTGCATGATGTCTTTGAGTTGGCGGAAGATAAAGGGTGGAATAGCCACTATACCACTGTTTAAGCACCGCTTCCACAGATAGATTGCCGTCGCCGTTTTGCCATAGCCATAGTCCGCTGAAAGATAGCCCGTTACGAATTTGCCCGCTCGCAATTCGCTAATGAGCTTTTGTTCCACCTGCTTGACCGCTTCGATCACGAAGTAGGCTTCCGCGTAAGGCTCGTAGCGGGTGCGGACGGCATCAGGCTGTTGTTCCAACTCCTCTGCCCGTGCTGTGTCCACAATCGCGCGTAAGGCATCCAGCCGCTTCCATAGCTTCTGCATCGCTGGAACCTCCTCAGTCATTCAACGGCAAGGGGCTGACCATATTCCACAAACTCTGTGGTGTATCGCTGTAGGGCACTACACTAATGCTGCGAAGGTTGACAGCGACTTTTTGAATATCGTCTGCACTCAACTGTAACTGCACTCCAGCTATTTGCTCTTGCACAGGCTCCGTGCTGATAAGCACGACTTTGTCATAGCCAGAGTCACGGCATCGATGCAGGGCTTCTCGAACGGCTATTCGACGCCAGTTTGAATTATCCACTATGACAACGCGCGATAGGCGCGCGGGCTCGACATCCTCCAAGCGCGGCGCATACACTGCCAGACGCTGTGCGTGAAGCACCCAGCCAATGAAGGTTTTCCCTACGCCGTGGGCTCCCCACAGATTGAGCTCGTCCAGAAACTCCAGCCGTTCGCGCAGCAGCTCAACCGCGATTCGCTGACTCGGCGTCAGCCAGTCTACGTTCGCATGCCGCCGGATACGGTTCAGAATTTCCACGAACCGATTCATCGTTAGCTACCCTCTGGCAGAGTCGGCACAGGGCAGGGACGCGCCAGCAGAATCCACCGCCCGAAGCCACCCTGTGTGCCGTAGTCGAAGATGCCACCGCGATCATAGTCACTGGTACGCTTCGTCATCATCAGCACATTCTCCAAGCCAGCCGGATCAAGGGCACACAATTTGCAGAGCTGCTCAATGCGTTCGGGCGTGAGGAACACTCGCACGCCGTGAGCAGTGCCGTGCTTGTGGTAGATAAAGTCCACCGCCCACAGGAACAACGGTGTAGGACAAAAGTGGCGGCGGCGAAAGCGGTTGCTTTTGCTTTGACTCTCCACAACGGGCGGTTCTAGCGCTCGCAGCCAGTTCAGCACGCCCCGCACGCTGTCGTGGCTAAAAGCAATTTTCTCAACGGGCACATCAAATTTCTGCGATGCCTCATCCACGACTATCCCAACCAGTTCTGCCATCGTCTGCCCGTTTACCATACAATCATCCTTTGTCCACAAAGCGTCCACCACACGCGCGTAAGCCCAAGAGAAGTGCTTCGCCGAGTCAAAAACGTGTGCTGTATAGAGCAGGCAATGTATCGCTTCAGAAAACAAGGTGGGGAATTGCCGAGCGAGTTGGTAGAATCGTCCACCTAATTCGGTAAGCGAAGTACTCTTGGCATCAAACAGCCCCAACTGGCGAACGAATGGCAACATAACTTTCTCAAGCACGCTCCTCCTGAGTCCACAATTCATAGCCAGTTGAGCCGGATCGGCTGTGCCATCTGCTCCTGCATACAGGATTGCCCGCAATCGCTCAGGAGTCAGGTTTTGTTGGACGTGGAAGGACAAACGCTTTGCCATCACCAACTCCCTCGTAAGTGTTCGAGGGTATCCAACATCACTGCCAAATTATGCAAGATGCGGTTCATGCGTCGGCGCCGCAAAAGCTTCAAGTCGTTGCAGAATGAGCATTTATGTCCACTTCGTCTCCTCTGATACTCCAGTCCCAAAAGTGTTGTCTCGAAGGAACGCACTGCCGTGACGTGCAACTGCCGTCCCCCTGGGAAAAACACGTTACCGAACCCTCCCGCTTTCCACCAGCCCGCGCTGTCGAAGCTAGTAGGGAGGATATTGGCTTTGGCAAGGCGCATAAGGTGGCTGGGGCTACCGATTCCGAAGATATGCACATACAAACCATGTTCGTGCGCGAGCGTTTGAACAAGGCGTAAGAGCTTTAGGCTGCGTTGCGAGACAAGGTTGATAGTGCCGTTCGGACCGGAGGTTCCGAAACTACCAAAGCCTATATAGCGTATTCCCATCTCTGCATAGGCTTCTATACAGCGGCGCACCTGGTCCTCAGTGCGACCATGTACGACTCCGACCGCTTTCGCCACAAAGTCATCGGGCATCATCCGCACAAACAGCCGTGCAAAGTCTATGGTTTCACGTACTTTAAACTCTGCTTCCCATTCACTATCTGTGGAGCGTAGAACATGATCGGGTAGGACGTACCAATCCGCCCAGTTGTTCTCCCGGTAAAAGCGCAGAAGACGGTCAAACAGCTCCTCGTAGCTCGTTTTGCCCATTTGCACCTGATAGCCACCGCTATCGAACATGACGACGCTACCGAGCTCCTCTTTGAGTTGGCGGATAAGATGAATAGCGGAGCGTTGGCAGAATAGAGGGGTGAAAATCATCTGAGCAAACGGGTTGCGTGTGTCACCGCTCTCCTGCCAGAGATGAACAACCCGGCGTATCTCGTTGGTCTGGTGTGTAACCGTAAGGAAGAACGCGGGGCATGAGGATTCCAATTGCTCTCCCGCTTGCTGAACGGATGAGCGGACCGGCTTTTCCCAGACAGCGAGTGGGCGCCGCTTCCCCTCCTCGACGGCGACGCGCGTGAAGCCCAGTCGGGCGTAGAAGCCATTTGCGGGCAAATCCAACGGACACTTGAGGCGGACGCCATTTTGATGAGCTCGCAGAGCCTCGCTTTCAACGGCTTCGACTAAAACCCGTCCTACGCCTTGCCTGCGACTCTCCCTGGTTATACATAACTCGTGAATGGTCGTCCATCCATCACGGCGGTGGTGAAAGCTCACAAACCCGATAACCCTGCCTTGTTGCTCGGCGATGAGGAGCTCCCCTCGACGCATCCGTTCTTCCAAGCTTGCCCGCAACACGAAGCCTATCGCGTCGCGGTTGTCATCCGCGAGTCGCTTGATTGCCTCTATGTCCTTTTCATGAGCCCATCGTACTTTCATCAATGTCATAGTCACGCAAACACTACTTGGCGTCAATCGTCGCCCCTGCCTTTTCCCCCGCCTTTGAGTCGGCTAAGAAGCCACGCGAGCACGCCTTCAATTTCGTGCTCCCCCTCCCCAAATTGCCGAAGGAGCACTACGAGTCCCGTGTCCACCCAAAAGTTGCCGGTGGGGCGATTCCAGAAGAGCCTGACTGTGGATGAGGATGACGCCATAATCCGTTCCAACCTCGGCGGTATTT
>Ga0079995_1071721_pt1 | contig 12984 bp, 13 predicted proteins | sample FaiFalFF_MnMetaG_2_FD_69198 | JGI IMG/M metagenome (GOLD analysis project Ga0079995, IMG submission 69198) | Freshwater microbial communities from Yellowstone National Park, Wyoming, USA - Fairy Falls C (FF_Mn_C) (SPADES assembly) (version 4) | ecosystem: Environmental > Aquatic > Freshwater >... | reverse complement strand
TGAGAACGGTTACGTCGGATGGCCTGTTTTTTCGGGGGCATTTGGAACACGCAAGGCCCGCCTGTGCTTGCTCAGGTTTTGGCAAAGGGCCGCCGACCGCTAGGGACGCAATTGGCTGCGATCGGCTTGGCCAAACGCTGCAACGATGTGAGCGCCAGGTGCGTGAGGCCGGAAAAATAGGAGTTTTCGTAAGCTCTTGTCTGGGGGTGTGTTGCGAAATCGCCTGCCCTTACCAAAACTGGGGATGACTCAGGTGCGGATCGTCTTGACAACGGACGGTGTGTCGCGGCATGAAGTGCCCTGCTCAGAGAACGGCTGAAAGGTGGAAATTCGGTCTATGCGCGAAATCGCCCTGACAGTCCTTTTGCTCACACTCTCGAACATCTTTATGACCTTCGCTTGATATGGGCATCTGCGTTACAAACAAAGCGCCCTGTGGTCGGCGATACTGGCCAGCTGGTGTATCGCCTTTTTCGAATACTGCCTGCAGGTGCCAGCCAACCGGATCGGGCACGAACGCATGACCGTCGCCCAGCTCAAAATCATTCAGGAAGCGATTACGCTGATGGTGTTTTCGGCGTTCTCGATCTGGTATTTGCGTGAGGACTTCAAATGGAATTACCTGGTGGCGTTTTTGCTCATCATCGCAGCGGTGGCTTTCGTATTCAAAGACGGTCTGGTGCGCTGAGGAGGAGGCAATCAGCAAGTCGGCAGCTTACTGCCCTTCCTGCTGGACGATGTGGAGGGAAGGCAACAACTTTTCGACCTCGGCAGCAGCTTCTTTGGTGGCCGGTTTGTTCCAGCTAGCCCGGACACGAACCCGCCAGGCCGTTTTCGGATCGTCGCCGGTCGCAAACAGATACACGACCCCCGCTTCCCGACCGTTGCGGGACGGGCCATCCTGCAGGAGAATACGGTAACCTTTGCGCGGCGGTTGTGTGGCCAGGTCCACCTCTTCCGCATCGCCAACCATTTTCGCACCGTAAATCAGTTGCAAGACCTGCAGTTCTTGCTGGACAATTTCCTGGAGCGGCAACTCCCCCATGGGCACCAGGGTAATGCTAACCTCGACCGCCTCCTTTTCCTGGCCAGGGAGCCGTCGCCGCAGCGAAAACGCGGGAAACTTCTGCACCAGTTCGGGTGACTTTACGAGCCAATTCTTGCTTGGCCGGAGCTCAAATTGCGATGCCACATGCAAATAGCCTTGCTCGGTTTTGCGAATGCCCGGCGGCAGATTTTCGGTATCCTGTGCCGAAACCGCCGCGCTGAACCCAGCAGCCAGGCCGAGAATTACCCAGGCACCCGTCCACCATTGCCAGCCAACGCGAGAACGAAGGCCGTCGCGATCATCCTTCGCTATTGCTGATCTGCCCACGCTGGTTCTCCTTACGAAGACACCACTCGAGTGTCAGGGGAATGGCTGTCGTCCGGAGCGGTTCAATTTCGCCTCGGCTTTTGACCAAGGCAGCCGTTGCCGGAAGTTCCGCAGTTGTTCGTCCCCCCACAAATTTACACTCGGCGAATCCGCCTGCAAAGTGGAAAATCCACGCCCCCAACCCGGAGCGGCAGAGGTTGGCCAGCCGGGTTCATTTCACGGAATGCCTACGCGGTTCCAACAACATGCGACCGCCCGATCGCCGTTACCAACTGCGTTTTCGCCATTGCAATCACGCTCGCCCACCACGGCTGGCTCACGCCAGCCGCTCTTGGTGCACGGTGTTCGTTCGCTGCCAAAGCGCTATTTGCGATGGACAAACGCACATTCACAGGAGCGGCGGGCGTTAGCCCGCCGTGGCTCGGTGAACGGGACGCTGTCCCGCGAGAATCGAACATTGTCCAGCGGCTGGCGAGCACAAGATCAGGAGCGGTGGGCGTTAGCCCGCCGTGGCTCGCGGAAATGCATTTGCATGGGCGATACCGCAAACATGCAAAAAACTGCTACCGCTGGGTTGGCAGACGTCGTTGCCATCGTGGTCGCTCTGTAAGAGGCTCCACACGCACGATGCGGTCCAATACTGCCAAACGTCATTGCCGTCCCGGTCGGTTGCCCAGCCACGGGGGGCTTACGCCCCCGCTCCTGGTTGTACGTGCGTTTGTACATCGCAAAAGTCGCCATTTCACCGGCACACGTTCCGTCCGCACCAAGAGCGGGGATCGAACGCCGGCGGCGATGTTGCCGCGAATAACGTACTCCGCTTTGAGAGCGGCGGACATTAGCCGTGCTAGCGAGACGCGAATTCCGTGCAAGGAAACACGTGTTCCTCTCCGGAATTTAGGTGGCTGCTGGCCCTGGTTCGCTGCACCGCGTCGCCAAGGCTGGCGGGGGATTAACAGACTCGGCAGCAGCTGGGCTTGAACTAGGCTATGCCGCAATTACAATGAACGCCCATCCGGTCAGGAGGACCGACAGAATCAGCAAGGAGGCTAACCATGACGGCCCGATTGCGCATTCTCTCATGGTTGTTGCGTCGGGGAAAACGGTTGCTCCAGGTGCAGCAGTGGCATGCCAGCCGAGGTTGTTTCGAGCAAATGTTGCGGTTGAGCGAGCCTGGTTCACGGCCGTGGCGACTGGCACGGGTTTATCTGGCGCGGATTGCTGAGCGATTCGGAAACCGGGAGGAGGCTCGCCGGCATATTCGGCAATTGTTGCGCTGCCAGCCTGGCGAGGCCCGCTGGCATTCCCGCCTGGGTCGGTTGTGGCGAAAGGAACAGCGTCCGGACTGCTGGCAGCGTGCGTTACGCCATTTGCGGCTGGCAGTGAAACGCTCTCCCGATCGTGCCGCCTACTGGGCGGAATTGGGGCGATGCCTTGCCGATGCCGGGAAACCGCGGTTGGCGTTGCGGTATCTGCATCGTGCCTGGTCGCTGGCGCCGCATTCGTTGCGATATCTCGCCTGGTTGCTGGAACTGTTGCTGGCCTGCGATCGTTTCGCCGAAGCGGAACGGTTAGTGCAACAAGCCCGCCTGTTGCATCGGGACAAAGCTGCGATCGGCGATTTGCGGCGGCGCTGCCAGTTGCACACTTTGCTGGCCCGTCAACAGTCGCGGTCTGCTTCGCCGGCCATCCTGCCATTCCTTCGCCTCAGCGATCCATCTTCAGCCACCACCGGGAAGCAAGATATATCGACCCCGAATCGGCCCAGCCGGGAACCACTCTCCGAACCGGTAATTATCCGCATGGATTTACCGCAATCGGTGCCGCCCGTGCAATTGCATCAGCGAGGCTGATTTCGCTGGGCGAGCGTGCCTTCTTGAGCGCCGCTGCTGAAAGCGCTCACGGTGGCACCAGGCGTCCCATTCGTCCGAAGCAGGCGACATTTCAGGCCTGGCTGGTGAGCAACGCTTCCATTTCCTCGGCGGCATGCAGATCGCCAAGCTGGCGAGCTCTGGCAATGCCTCGCTGCAACACCGCTTCGGCTTCCTGCACGTGTCCCAGCCGCAATAACAGTTTGCCAAACTGATGGTAACCGGCAATATAATCGGGATGCTCCTGGGTGAGACGCTGAAACCAATCCACGGCAGCGTGGTCATCGCCCTCGTTAGCGCATTCCATTGCCAGGGCATATTTCAAGAACGGATCGTCCGGTTCCTGAGCCAGCAGCGCTTCCAGTTTTTGCCGGCGCGTCGGTGGTTGCGACATGGTCTTGCCCCCAGAATGTCCAGCTCCGTTGACCGCTGGTTCCGTGCTTTATTGTAGCGCGGGAAAGTTGCTGCGATTGTTTCCACCCGCTCCCAGCGAATCGCCGGCACCTTCGGGCACAATCGTTACCGCAAGCACAGCCGCAACCCTGGCGGTGAATTTTCGCCGCATATCGGGCCGGTTCGCCTGTAGAAAAGCGCTCGCCTTGCCGAGATCGCATGGGCCACCCAGCGCGCCTCTCCTTGCAGCACACCGGGAGTGCAGACACCATGGCTTGGCAACTGGTGAAATGGACGGGGTGGGTAGCGGCATTTACTGCCGTCTGGGGACTGGTCTGGGCTTCGGCAGCGACGCGGCGGACGGCCATTGTCAAAGCGGTCGAACGTGCCCGCCCGGCGGTTGTCAGCATTCAAAGCGAACGCCAGGTTCGCAACATCGTCGGTGATGATTTCGTTCATCCTCCGCCCACTTCGCGCTCCAGCGGCATGGGCACCGGCATCATTCTCGACCCACGCGGTTACATCCTGACGAATCATCACGTGGTTGAAGATGTAAGCAGCATCCGCGTCATTCTGCTGGATGGCAGCCGATATTCGGCCCGGCTGGTGGCACGCGACCGCGAAAACGATCTCGCCTTGCTCAAGATCGAGGCCGCCCGATCCCTGCCCACCATGCCCATCGGCACCTCGAGCGATCTCATGCTGGGCGAAACGGTGATTGCTATCGGCAATGCCTACGGCTACGAACACAGCGTCACCGTGGGGGTGATCAGCGCTCTGGGGCGTAACGTAACGCTCAACCGCGACCTCGTTTACAAGGGACTGATTCAGACCGACGCCAGCATTAATCCAGGCAATTCCGGAGGCCCGTTGCTCAACGTGGACGGCGAATTGATCGGCGTGAATGTGGCCATTCGGGCCGGGGCTCAGGGTATCGCCTTTGCTTTGCCCATTGACGAGGTATTGCGGCTGACGGCGGACATGTTTGCAAGCCTTCGGCCCGTGGAACTGCGCACCGGCCTGGTTCTGCGCGATTGTGTGGACGTCAGCGATCCGAACCGCCCGGCTCAGCGATGGGTCAGCGTGGAACGTGTGGAAGCAGATAGCCCCGCCGCACGTGCCGGTATTCAACCGGGCGATATTATCCTGGAAGCCAACTCCCTGCCGATCGCTCACTCGCTGGATTGGGAACGTGCCCTGCTCGACCTGCCTGCGGGTGAATCGTTATCCGTGCGTTTCCGGCGCGGTCAGGAAGAGCGCACCGCCCAGCTCCGTTTTCCGCGTAATACACCGGAACAGCAACATGCCGAACTGGTCTGGAAACTGCTGGGCATGCGGCTTCGCCCGGTGTCGGCGGAACAGGTGCAGCGAGTGCAAGCCAGCTTACGGGGTGGCATGGTAGTGCTCAGCGTCGCCCCGAATTCGCCCGCCGAGCGCGCTGGTATCCAGCCCGGCGACATCCTCATCGGCCTGCATCAATGGGAGACGCTCAACTACGACAACCTGGCCTACGTTTTGCGTCATCCCGAGCTGGCCAGCTTTCTGCCCCTGCGCTACTTCATCATTCGCCACGGAACTGTGCAACGCGGTTATTTCCAGGTCAGTGAAGACAACCTGCGCCAGGTACGCGGGTCGCTCACTCCCTAGCGGTCAAATTCTCGCATTTCCGCCATCCTGCAAGATACCCGTCATCTCGCCTTGCGGACCTGGCAAGCGGCCTAGGGCTGCGGATTTTTTCGTCGGCTGGTGTGAGCGTGCTTGGCGTTTCCTGCGGTGGTGCTTATGGTAACCAGAGCTGGAATGCCACGCGCTTGGGTTTTCGGTCGCGCGAAGCAGAGCCGACCGCGGTGCAGAATCGCTCGCCGAACCGAGTGGCTCAGCCCCGGCCGAAGATGGCTTCGTCAGCTTCGTCCGCGACCCTGGGAGAAGATCATGCGGCAGGCAGTGATCGTAGCGGCAGTGCGCACCCCGATCGCCCGGGCTCACCCCGAAAAGGGTTACTACCGCGATGTACGGGCAGACGACCTGTCTGCCCACATCATACAGGCTCTGCTCGACCGCGTGCCGATCCCGCCGGAGCTTGTCGAAGATGTCCACTGGGGCTGCGTCAAACAGGAACGCGAACAGGGTTACGATATTGCTCGCCAGGCCGTGTTGATTGCTGGCCTGCCGCTTTCCATCGGCGGGGTTACCGTCAACCGCAACTGTGGGTCGAGCCTGCAGGCGATTAATCAGGCAGCGGCAGCCATTATGGCCGGGTGCCACGATATTCTGATCGCGGGCGGCGTCGAACACATGCACCATTGCCCGCTCGAACAGGGCTTCGACGCCAGTCCGCGGTTGTACTACCGGCATAGCCCGGCGGTGTTTCAGATGGGACTGACCGCGGAATTTCTGGCCAAAAAGTTTCAGATCAGCCGACGCGAACAGGATGAATTTGCCCTGCGCAGTCATCGGCTGGCAGCAGCGGCGACCGACCAGGGTTATTTCCGCGATGAAATTGTCCCGACCTGGGGACGGGATGAATCCGGAAGCAAAAAGCTGATTACCCAGGACCAGGGCATTCGCCGCGACACCAGTCTGGAGGCGCTGGCAGCACTGAAACCGGCGTTCCTGCCCGATGGCGGAACCATCACGGCTGGCAATGCCAGTCCGCTTAACGTCGGAGCGGCGGCGGTGTTGCTGATGGCCGAGGATCGCGCCAGCGAACTCGGCCTGCAACCGAAAGTGCGGATTCGCAGCATGGCCATTGCCGGGCTCGACCCCGCCGTTATGGGACTGGGACCGGTACCCGCGACGCAAAAAGCCCTCGAACGCGCCAAACTCCGCCTCGAGGACATTGACCTCATCGAAATCAACGAAGCCTTCGCCGCTCAGACGCTCGCCGTGCTGCGCTTGTTGCGAGCCGACCTGGAGAAGGTCAACGTCCACGGCGGGGCAATCGCCATCGGTCACCCTCTCGGTGCCAGCGGAGCCCGTATTACCACCACGCTCATCCACGCTATGCACCGCCGCGGTGCGCGGTTGGGTTTGGCCACGATGTGCATCGGTGGCGGCCAGGGCATCGCCACCATCTTCGAACGCTGCGACTGACGCTCGCCTGCCTGCTCACCGTTTGCTGATGGTGGCTCGCCAACCACTCGTTGCTGCCTCTTCCTTGCATATGCCCGCCCGCCATCGCTTGTTCACTACTCGCGGATTCTGAAGCATCAGCACGTTCTGGCCTTCGCTACACGCTGCGCGCGGCTCGTTATTCGTCGGCCACTGCTGATAGTTCGCTGCTTAGTGCGTTCTGCCGTCGAATCTGGCTGCATCGTTCGGGCTGATTGTCGCTGCAACTCAATCGCTGGGAGATTTTCCACGTCGCCTAGTCATCTGGCCGCACCGCTCGGCCCGATTGTCGCTGCAACGCCAGCCGCGCGGTTTGCCGCCATCGTCCCGTTGGGAAAACCGTGGGCCGATTTTCCAGCGCATAGTGAGAGCGGCCCGGTTCCGCGTGCGGAGAGTGCGAGTCAGCCAGTTTATTCGCGGACGATAAGACCCGTTGCCGGGTGGTGGATACCCAGAGCTGGTTTGCTGGCAAAAATCCGCGGAGTGCTGGTAAGGCACGTTGCCGACCAGGCATTCCACACCCTATGCACACGCACGAAGACGGGCTGATCTGGTGCGGTGCTGGTAAAGGCATTGGCGGGCGAGCGTTCTACACGCCCATGATGTGGTAGCCGCAATCCACGTACAAAATCTGTCCGGTAACGGCAGAGGCGAGTGGACTGCACAGGAACAAAACGGCATTGGCAACTTCCTCTGGCTGAATGGGACGCGGTAACGGACTGCGCTGGGCGGCATACTGGATCATCTGCTGAATGTCGCCGATGGCGCGAGCGGCACGAGAAGCATAAGGCCCGGCCGAGATGAGATTGACGCGGATATTGTATTTGCCGAGGTTGTGCGCCAGCTGTCGGGCGTCAATTTGCAGAGCTGCTTTAGCAGCGGACATGCCACCCCCGTAATGCGGCACAACCCGTTCGCCACCCAGATAAGTCAACGCCACTGCCGAAGCCCCGCCCGGTCGGTCTTTCATGAGCGGCCAGGCTCGCCGCAATAATCCCGTCAGTGAATAAGCACTCACCGACAACGCCGTCAAATACGCCTGCCGACTCGTTTCCAGTTGAATGTTCTTGATCTCCGGACTGAATGCCACCGAATGAATGAGGATGTCGAGGCCACCATAATCGCGGCTGATCACGTCCATGACGCCCTGAATGGAATAGTCGGCAAAACGCTGGTAACGGCGATCGTTCCGTGTGGCTTCATCCACATCCTGCATGGTGTCGAAACGAACGTCGCAGGGCAGAAGTTTCTCCACATGCAACGTCCCGGCACCGTAAGGGAGAATGCGCGACTCAGCATCCTGCTCGCGGGTGAGGATGCTCTCGACGATGGTAAAGACTCGCGGGTGACAGGCGAAGATGAGTCGGCATCCCGCCGCCTGCAATGCCTTGGCAATGTACCAGGCGAAACCTTCGTTATCCCCCACGCCGGTTACCAGGGCGATTTTGCCGCTGAGGTCTATGGGTACCATGAATTCATCCTCGTCTCGGTCGTCAAGAGCGGTGAGCGTCAGCTCGCCGCTTACCGTAGCGTAAGTAGTGATTGGGACCGCCATGGGTCAGCCTGTCGGGATCGCTGGCACTCCCGATCTCGGTTGGGATTTTGCTAACAGATACGCCAGTGCTTGGCAAGGCGGTTTGCTTGGCAAAACGGTGCAGGCGCAGCGGACACTCAAGTTCAGGGGCTGGGGGAGTCGCCAGCATTTTCGCTCAGCCTGAGCGGGACAGAGACTGGCGGCGAAGCCGTTCCTGGCGATATTTTTCCGCAATTTCCAGCTCAAAAGGATGGTGCTCGGGATTGGGAGCAAAACCCCAGTACCTGGCCTGGCAGCGATAGCACACTCTCACTGTTCCCACCCACCAGTACACTAGCGCATCCACCAGCACTGAGCCGATCAGCACCGCCCACGTCCAAACCAGCCAGTGCCAGTAATAGAACACGCAGGAAAGAGCAATGGCGACCGCCACGATGGTCAGGCCAACGCTGTGGGGAAAATCCTTCTGCACGTAAATCTGTTCATTGCCGCACACCCGACAGCGCGACAAAACTTCCCCGCCTCCCGCCGCCTGGGCAAGTATCTCCTGCTGGCAATTCGGACACCGCCAGCGCTGGGCATCTACGTGGGTGGTGCTGAAGACTTCACCGCAATGGGAGCAGGGAATCGCCATCCGCATAGGGCGCACCTACAGTGACACTGCCGGTATGCAGGAAGCCCATGCTTGCGAGTACGGTCTAAGGAGCGGTTCGCGTATGTACCAGCAAGTGGGCCAGTTCACCCAGGAAAGTGCAAATGACGGCCGCGTACAGGATTCCTGTGGCTGACTGCGTGGCCCGCAGGCGAGCGCATCGCCAGGCCAGGAAGCTGAACATTGCCGCCGCCACAATTCCGCCCAGCCAGCGCAAGACCAGCCACAGCCATTGTTCCGAAGCGATAGCAGAGCCGGCTGTGCTATACAACCATGCTACCTCGCTGCTGGCGACAATCACCGCCCGTGCCAGGATCCCTCCCAGCAGCAACACGGTCAGCCGAACGAGGGGCCGCGTGGTCATACTCGGGGCAATCAGATAGTAATGGCCCAGCAGCATAGCGGTGAGCACCAGACCAAGCTGCAAGGCCGAGCTGGCATGCTCGAAACTTATCGCCAGGAGCGACGAAACCTGGCTTGCTTCGCCGATCGCTTCGGACATAAGGGCCAGCATACCCGCACCGGCCGCCAGGACAATGGGCAGCAACCCCAGGCGATTCGCTTCCCCCAGCCAGAACCAGGTACCGACAAAGCAACCCGCACCGGCCAGTCCCAGCCCAAACCAGTACACAGCACTATCATTCTGCCCCGCCGATACCCCCGCCAGGGTCACCAATCCCAGGGCGATCAGCAAATGCAAACGGTAAAAACGCGAGGGTACCTCCGGTACGGGCAGCAACAGCAGCGCCACCAGCATTCCCACGGCCAATCGCAAAGCGAAGATCTCTAGCATGGAGCCAGGCTTACCAGGAAACCGGGAGCGGTCGGTGCGGGCCTGTTGTGGCACGGTCTTTTCGCAAGGTCGGCGAGCGTTAGCCTACCCGAGACAGTTCGGCACCACCAGGCAACAGCCCTATTTCGACCCATAAATCAGCGACATCAGTTCGGTGCGGGTGGAGAGATTCGACTTAAACACTCCCCGCATAGCGCTGGTGGTGCAAACACTGGTCGGCTTGCGGATACCGCGAATGGTCATGCAGGTGTGAGTAGCTTCCATAATCACCGCCACACCTTTGGGTTCAAGCTCCTGCATAAGCAGATCGGCGAGTTGTTCGGTGAGCCGTTCCTGCACCTGTGGCCGATGGGCCAAAAGTTCCAGCACCCGGGCCAGCTTGCTCAAACCCACGATCTTGCCGTTCGGAATATATGCCACGTGAGCCTGGCCATGAAACGGAAGCAGGTGATGTTCGCACATGCTTTCAAAACTGATCCCCTTGACCAGGACGATCTCGTCGTATTTTTCCACGAAGTACTTATCGAGATGGCAACGCGGGTCCTGGTATAAACCCCCGAACAACTCGGCATACATACGGGCAACTCGCATCGGGGTATCGCGCAGTCCATCGCGATCGGGATTCTCGCCTACCGCCAGCAAGATTTCGCGCACCGCCCGGGCGATACGCTCCAGGTCCACCTTGCCACCCGGCAACACCTGAGCACGAGTAGCCAACGGTGAGCCTGATTCGCTTGTCGAGTTCACACCAGCACTGGCTTCGGAGTCGGCTCCGGTAAGCTCAGCGTCAGCACTGGCCTTGAGCCGGGCCGTTTCCGCTACATTACTCTCGCAAGGCGATTTATCCCGACTCTCCACAGCCATCTGCTCCTGGAATGGCCAAAGTATCGCCGGAGAAATTCGGAAAGGCACCCGCGCTATTGTAGATGGCCACCAGTATCGGACAATGTCCGCCGCGTATTCGGAAGAACCGATGGATCACGGACTGGGAATCGAGGTAAGCCGTTCGCTCTTATTCACGCCGCTATCCGGTTGTGTTCGCCAGGCAATTTGATTGAGCACGCTCAGGAAAGCCAGAGCCCCGGCTTCGATAATGTCGGTGCTGGTAGCCCGTCCCCGATACAATCGCCCCTGATGTTCGACTTCGACAAGGGCCTCGCCCTGGGCATCTTCTCCCTGCGACACCGAACGCACCTGAAAATCCCGTAACTGCACTTCCAAACCGGTGATCCGCGTGAGCGTGCGAAAGACGGCGTCAATGGGACCGTCACCGCAAGCGGCATCCCGGAATTGCTGGCCATCCGCTCGCTGTACGCAGACCGCTGCCGTCGGAATCACGCCCGAACCGGCACTGGTGTGGAACGAAACTAATTTCCACATTTCCGGTCGGCCATCGTGCAAAATACCCTCAATGAGCGCCTGCAAATCCGCGTCGTAAATGGTTTTCTTCTTGTCGGCCAGGCGTTTGAACGACTCAAAAACGCGGTCGAGTTGCTCCTCACTGAGATGGTAACCGAGATTTTCGGCATGGGCTCGCAGGGCATGGCGACCGGAATGCTTGCCCAGCACCAGATCGCTGGAACTGCGACCGACATCCTCCGGGCGCATGATCTCGTAAGTGGCCTGGTGTGCCAGGATGCCGTGCTGATGGATGCCCGCTTCGTGAGCGAAGGCGTTTTGGCCGACGATGGCTTTGTTGCGTTGCACCTGCAAACCTGTAATCGTGGACACCAGCCGGCTGGTCGGATACAGCCGTTTCGTATCAATCTGCGTTGTCAGACCGAAGAAATCCTGCCGCACTTTCAGGGCCATCACCACTTCTTCCAGAGCACAGTTTCCGGCTCGCTCCCCGATACCGTTGATAGTGCACTCAACCTGACGGGCACCCTCATGCAGAGCGGCCAGGCTGTTGGCCACCGCTAAGCCGAGATCGTCGTGGCAGTGGGCGCTCAAGATCACTTTTTCGATGCCCCGCACGTGTTGCCGCAAGTGGCGGAAAATCTGGCCGTACTGTTGCGGCATGGCGTAACCAACCGTATCAGGAATGTTGATGGTCGTGGCCCCGGCTTCGATCGCCTTTTCGACAACCTCACACAGAAAATCAAGCTCTGTGCGAGCGGCATCTTCTGGAGAAAACTCGACATCCTCGCAGTATTCTTTGGCCCGTTTGACCCCCTCTACCGCCCAGCGGACGATCTCTTCTTTGGTCATCCGCAACTTGAACTCGCGATGAATGGCACTGGTGGCCAGGAAAACGTGGATGCGTTTGCGGGCTGCTGGTCGCAAAGCCTCCGCAGCACGGTCAATATCTTCCGCTCGGCAGCGAGCCAGAGCACAAATGATCGGCCCTTCGATCTGTTCGGCGATGGCGCGTACCGCTTCAAAATCCCCAGGCGACGCAATGGGAAATCCCGCCTCGATGACATCCACTCGCAAATCACGCAGGGCACGTGCTACTTCCAGCTTCTCTTCCAGATTCATGCTGGCGCCCGGCGATTGTTCCCCATCCCGCAACGTCGTATCGAAGATAATCACACGATTGCTCTCAGCCATGACGGACTCCTTTACCTCGCGGCAGCAAATACACGCGGAGCAATGGAGATTAGCCAATCCGCGTTCAGGTGTCCCGGCAGCAAACAGCGATCGTGTTCTCGCCAGGAGCGACCGCCACCGCTCGCATTGCCCCAGCCAGAAATCAAAAAGCCCTGGAACCCGTCAGGTCCCAGGGCTTCGATTTCCACAAGCATCACGATGGCAACCGAGCCTGAGACCTGCGGTCAGGACCGCAGGCTAAGGCATAGCCCCAGGCTCAGCGCCAGCCACACCATCTTATCCGCTCCCCTCCGATTCGATTTCTCGTTTCCGTTTGTGTAATGCTACCAGACGCCCACAGCTCCGTCAAGACGCCGGGCCAATGTTTCAGAACCAACACGTACTTCAACCGGGGCGGTCCTCTTCACTCTCCAGAGCGGTCGAGACTCGCATCTGGCCCGCATGCTGCTCTGCATCATCAATGTCCTCTTCGTTCTCCAAAGCGGTCACGATGCCAGTATTCCAAGGCAGACGCGAGTATCGCGCCGGCAACGGGAAACGATTTCGCCTGAGCGGCGATCATCATCTCCAGGAGCGGCGGGCGTCAGCCCGCCGTGGTTCGGTGAACCGGGCGCTGTGCGGTCGAAATCGTGTTCTGTTCGGCGACGACCGGAGCGACAACCAAGAGCGGCGGGGGGGGGGCCCCCGCGGGGGGGCCAAACC
>Ga0079995_1059924_pt1 | contig 13004 bp, 9 predicted proteins | sample FaiFalFF_MnMetaG_2_FD_69198 | JGI IMG/M metagenome (GOLD analysis project Ga0079995, IMG submission 69198) | Freshwater microbial communities from Yellowstone National Park, Wyoming, USA - Fairy Falls C (FF_Mn_C) (SPADES assembly) (version 4) | ecosystem: Environmental > Aquatic > Freshwater >... | reverse complement strand
TTGGCCCCTCCCGCCGTCAGGGTCTGGCTTTGGGTGAGCCCCCAGTCCTGGGCCAGGACCGGGCCCCACCAGGCCAGGGCGAGGACCATCCAGCGGATCATGGGACTCATTTTACTCATGGCTCAGCGAATGAGGGAGAGAAGGGCTAGGACCACCCCTATGGCGGTGAGGAGGAGCATGGTCTTGTTGAAGGCGGTGTTGATCTCGGCCTTCACCTCCTGGCGCAGGCTTTCAATGCGCCCTTCCAGCTTGGTCTCTACGGCCTGGATTCGCTCCTCCAACCTGGTCTCTACCGCCCGGATTTGCCCTTCCAGACCGGTCTTAACTTCTTGGATTTGCCCTTCCAGCTTGGTCTCTACCGCCTGGATTCGCTCTCCCAGCTTGGTTTCAACTTCTTGGATCCGCCCTTCTAGCCTGGTTTCTACCGCTTGGATTTGCCTCTCCAGCTTAGTTTCTACTGCCTGGATTCGCCCTTCCAGCTTAGCCTCAACTTCTTGGATCCGCCCTTCCAGCCTGGTCTCTACCGCTTGGATTTGCCTCTCCAGCTTGGTCTCAACTTCTTGGATTCGTCCTCCCAGTTTGGCCTCAACTTCTTGGATCCGCCCTTCCAGCCTGGTCTCTACTGCCTGGATTCGGTCTTCCAGCTTGGTCTCAACTTCTTGGATCCGCCCTTCCAACCTGGTCTCTACCGCCTGGATTCGCTCTCCCAGCTTGGTCTCAACTTCTTGGATCCGCCCTTCCAGCTTAGTTTCTACGGCCTGGATTTGCCTCTCCAGCTTGGTCTCAACTTCTTGGATTCGTCCTCCCAGCTTGGTCTCTACGGCCTGGATTTGCCCTTCCAGACTGGTCTTAACTTCTTGGATTCGCCCTTCCAGCTTGGTCTCTGCGGCCTGGATTTGCCTTTCCAGCTTGGTCTCAACTTCTTGGATCCGTCCTTCCAGCTTGATCTCTACGGCCTGGATCCGTCCCTCTAGCTTGGCCTCCATTCCCTGGACCTCTTCCCGTAGGCCGTCAATGCGCCGGGAGAGGTCGTTGATCAGGGGAGGGAGTATTTGGACCGTGGTCTCCACGATCCCCTCCAGCTTTTCCAGGCGCTCCAGCATCTGGTCCTCGGGCATACTTTCATCCTACTCCCTTTCTTGCCTCTGCCGTGAGAGGGTGTGTTATACTCCCTCCCATGAGTGCGCCGACTGGTTTCGGCACCGAGGGCCTCCGTGGGGTCATTGCCCGGGACTTCGCCTCGCTGGCCCCGCTGGGCATGGACAACTCGGACGGGGTGAAGTGGTTCTACGACAAGGCCTGGCTCATCTTCCGGGGCGAGACTAGGGGGCTACTGCAACCACCATGCGTTTGCAGTTCACGCCCTGCTTTTCATGCGGTGGAGTAGAATTAGGATAGGGGAAGGGTATGAAAGTCGCCGTAATCGGAGCTGGATACGTGGGCCTCACCACCGCTCTAAGCCTCGCCTACGTGGGCCATGAGGTGGTGGGGGTGGATCTGGATACGGACAAGGTGGCCCGGCTGAACCGGGGAGAGCTTCCTTTTTACGAGCCACATGCCAAGGAGATGCTGGCCTTGGTGCGGGAGAGGCTCCGCTTCACCGCCCGGTACGAGGAGGCGATCCCTCAGGCAGAGGTGATCTTCATCGCCGTGGGCACCCCTTCTCTTCCCGATGGAGCCCCGGACCTCTCCCAGGTGCGCTCTGCTGCCCAGGCCATCGGTCGGCACCTGGGAGAGGGCTTCACCGTGGTGGTGAACAAGTCCACGGTGCCGGTGGGCAGCGGCAACTACGTGGAGGCCCTGGTGCGCCGAGCCTTCCAGGAGGCCCATGGAGGCGAGCCCGATGGCCGCCTGGCCGTGGCCTCCAACCCGGAGTTCCTGCGGGAGGGTCAGGCCCTTTACGACAGCCTTTATCCGGACCGGATCGTAGTGGGGGCGGAGGACCGGCGGGCCATTGAGGTGTTGCGGGAGCTCTATGAGCCCATCCTGGAGCAGAGCTTTACCCCGCCCCCCTTCCTCCCCCGGCCCGAGCGCATGGGGGCGGTGCCCTTCCTCACCACGGACCTGGCTTCGGCGGAGCTCATCAAGTACGGGGCCAACGCCTTCCTGGCCCTGAAGATCAGCTTCATCAACGAGCTGGCCCGCTTGGCCGAGAAGGTGGGGGCGGACATCCGGGAGGTGGCCCGGGGGATTGGCCTGGACCACCGGATCGGTCCCCGCTTCCTCCAGGCCGGGCTCGGCTGGGGGGGAAGCTGCTTCCCCAAGGACACGGCGGCCCTCTTGGCCATGGGGCGGGAGTACGGCCTCTCCCTAGGCATCACCGAGGCCGCCCGGAAGGTCAACGAGGACCAGCGGCGATGGGCGGTGGACAAGCTCCTTGCCGAACTCAAGACCCTGAAGGGCCGGACCATCGCCCTCTTGGGCCTGGCCTTCAAGGCCAACACCGACGACCTGCGGGAAAGCCCGGCCCTAGAGCTAGCCCGGCTTCTCCTGGACCGGGGCGCCTTTTTAAGGGCCCACGATCCCGTGGCCCTGCCCCGAGCCCGCAAAGAGGTGTCCCTCCCCCTGGAGTATGCGGAAACGCCCGAGGAGGCCCTGCGCGGGGCGGACGCCGTGGTCCTGGCCACGGACTGGCCCCTGTACCGCACCTGGCCCTGGCAGGAGCTTAAGCCCCTCCTCCGCACCCCTTTGGTCCTGGATGCCCGGAACTTCCTGGACGGTAAGGCCCTGGCGGACCTGGGCTACCGCTACCTGGGTATGGGGGTGCCGGCCTTGGGTACCCTGGAAAGGGTGGGGGTGTGATGCGGGTCCTTCTCACGGGCGCTGCGGGCTTCCTGGGGAGCCATCTGGCGGAGAGGCTTCTCAAGGAGGGGTGCGAGGTCATCGGGGTGGACAACCTCTCCACGGGGCAGAGACGGAACCTGGACCGCCTCCTGGCCCATCCGGGCTTTCACTTCCTCCAGGCGGACGTGACCCGGCCCCTCGAGGTGGAAGGCCCCCTGGACTGGGTACTCCACTTCGCCTCTCCCGCCTCTCCTCCCCGTTACCAAAAGCTTCCCATCGCTACGCTCCTGGTGAACGCCGAGGGCACCCGGCACCTCCTGGACCTGGCCCTGAGGAAGGGGGCCCGCTTCTTCCTCGCCTCCACCAGCGAGGTGTATGGAGACCCCCTGGTCCACCCCCAGCCCGAGACCTACTGGGGCAACGTGAACCCCATAGGCCCCAGGAGCATCTACGACGAGGGCAAGCGCTACGCCGAGGCCCTGACCACGGCCTACCACCGGACGCACGGCCTTTCCACCCGGATTGTTCGCGTTTTCAACAGCGTCCTTGCGGACGAGTACCTCTTTTTCTTTAACGACGAAGAAGCCCACCTGGAAACGGCCCAGACCTACGCCGAGCGGTTGGGGTTGGCTCTGGGGGTTTCCAGGGAGGTCCTCGTTCCTGCCTTTGACCCGAGCAACCTTCGGGTACAGCTTAGACGGGCCACCTATTTTATCGGGCATCCGGTCCAACAGGAGGCCTATGAGGTGCGTCTGCGCTACGGCCGCATCATCAAGGTCACGGGAGACCATAGCCTCTTTGTCCGGGGGGCGGATGGCAAGCCCGTGGCCAAGCCGGTTCGGGAATTGAGGCCGGGAGATTACGTGGCCGTGCCCGCCCGCCTGCCGGTCTTGGAGCGGGACCTCGAGGCCCTGGACCTGGCCCGAGGCTTTGCTTCCCTGGACGGCTCTCCCGAGTGGCTCTGGCGTTGGGCGGTACGGCATCCTTCCTTCTCCGACCGCATTGAGGGGGAGAGGGAGCGAATCCGCGAGATAGCCCTGAATCAGGGGCGCTTTCGGGGACCCAACGCCCGCAACTCCGCCACCTCCGCTACGAAGCGGTGGATGCGCCAAGGGCTCATCCCTCTCGCCGTGCTTCAAGCCTTGGGTTGGGAAGTTCCCGAGGAAGCGGAGTTCGGCCTCTACGGAGACTCCAACGTTTGGCTGCCCAACCGGGTGCCGGTGACGGAGGACCTCCTGTGGCTTTTTGGCCTGTATCTGGCCGAGGGCGGGGCGTACTCAACCAGGGGCAGGCACTTCGTCACCTTGCATTCCGACGAGGCCTTTGTCCGGAAGGCCAAGGAAATCCTTGAAGCCCACTTTGGGGTAAGGGTGGGGTACATTCCACCTCGCCCCCGCCGCGCTCCGGGGCTCTACGTCCACTCCAGGGCTCTCCATGTCCTTTTCACCCAGGTTCTGGGGTTGAGGAGGCGGATTCCCTCCTGGGTGTACCAGCTTCCCCTTTCCCGCTTGAAGCACTTCTTGGAGGGCTACCGTTGCGGAGATGGCACCCATAGCGGCAAGAAGGTCGGTAAGGAGCTGGTGTTTGACACGGCTTCGGAGGAGATCGCCTACGGGCTCGTCTACCTTCTTCTCCGCTTCGGCATCGTGGCCAGCATGGGCCGCTATGAGTCCTGGGTGGGCACAAAGAAAACCGCCGCCAAGCGGTATCCCTTTTACCGGGTGACCGTGTGCGCCCTGGACAACTTTGACCCCCTCTCCTGGGACCGGGGCGTGCGCCAGAGCCTCAACGCCCGAAGGGAGGGGGACATCGTCTGGAGCATGGTCAAGGAAGTCCGGCCATGTCTGGTCACGGCTACGGTCTATGACTTCTCTGTACCCGGGGTGGAAAACTTCGTTGCGGGAAACGGCGTTTTTGCCCACAACACCTACGGCCCCTTCATGGATCCCGAGGACGGCCGGGTGGTCTCCAGCTTCATCGTCCAGGCCCTCCGGGGCGAGCCCCTCACGGTGTTCGGGGATGGGAACCAGACCCGCTCCTTCTGCTATGTGGACGACCTCATAGAGGGGATACGGCGCCTCATGGAGGTGGACTACCCCTACCCGGTGAACCTGGGGAACCCGGAGGAGTACCGGGTCCTGGAGCTGGCCCAGCTGGTGAAGGAGCTCACGGGAAGCCCCTCGCCCATCACCTTCCTGCCCCTGCCGGAGGACGACCCCAAGCAGCGGCGGCCCGACATCACCCTGGCCCGGAAGCTCCTCGGCTGGGAGCCCGAGGTCCCGGTGCGGGAGGGGCTTCTGAGGACGATAGCGTATTTTAGGGAGGTTCTTGGACATTAGGGGCTTCTTCAGGGCACCAAGCCTTTTGTTGCGCAACACCCTCTGGATGGCCGGGGGGTTTGGGGTAAGGGCTGTTTTCCAGTTCCTTTACTTCATCTTGCTTGCCCGGGCGCTGGGGCCAGCGGAGTACGGGGCTTTTGTGGGCGTCCTCGCTTTGGTGATATTTCTTTCGCCCTTTGCCTCCTGGGGAAGCGGCAACCTGCTCATCAAGCACGTGGCCCGGGACCCTTCGCGCTTTCCCGAGCGGTGGGGAGCGGCCCTGGCCACCACCCTTCTTTCCGGAGGCCTTTTGGTTCTTCTGGCCGTGCTGATCACGGGGTTAGTCTTTGGGTGGGAAACAGCGTTGCGTTTGGCCCTTCCCATAGCCCTGGGGGAGATGCTGGGGACCCGCTTGAGCGATGTGGCCAGCCAGGCCTTCCAGGCGGTGCAGCGTATGCAAGGTACCACCGCCATATGGGCAGGTATGGCCCTCGCGCGCCTTGTGGGCGTTTTGGTGCTCACGGCCCTACCTGGGAAGGCCAGCGCTTTTCTTTGGGCCTGGGTTTACGCTGTGAGCGGTGTGGGCTTCGGGCTGCTCTCTGTGCTTTGGGTAAACGCTGCCTTAGGAAGGCCGCGCCTGAGCCTGCGTCCCATGAGGGGGGAGTGGCGGGAGGGGTTTTATTTCGCCGTCAGTTTGTCTTCCCAAGGGGCCTACAACGATATGGACAAGGCCTTGCTGTCGCGCATGGTTTCCGATACGGTGGCGGGGATTTACGGAGCAGCTTACCGCCTCATAGATGCCGCCTTTATTCCCGTAAGGGCGCTACTTTACGCTAGCTATCCTAGGTTCTTTCAGGAAGGAGGGAAGGGACTGGCCTCAGCGGGTCTGTTTGCCCGTAGGTTGCTTTTGCCCGGTTTTATTGTGATTTTCGGTGTGGCCGTCGCTCTTGGCGTTTTAGCGCCTTGGATACCCGAGGTGCTGGGCGAAGACTTTAGGGTAAGCTCCGAGGTTCTTCTATGGCTTCTGCCCATTCTTTTCTTTCGCGTTCTCCATTACCTTCCTGCCGATGCCCTCACAGGTTCTGGTTACCAAGGCCTGCGTACGGCTGTTCAGCTTGGGGTGGCTGGACTTAATCTGGTCTTGAACCTTTGGCTTATCCCCCTGTGGGGATGGAAAGGGGCAGTGATGGCGAGCTGGATTAGCGATGGGATATTGGCCTTGGCCCTATGGATTTTGCTTATGGTTTTGTCGCAACGAGAACACTTCAGAATGCGTAGGGGGGTCTAACCCATGGGGAAAACGCCTATTTTGGTTTACCGTGACAAGCTCCTGCCCATTTCCGAGACCTTTGTTTCCGAACCCACAGTACACTTTGAGCACTTTGACGCTTACTTCTTCGGAAGCACCTTGGCGCAAAAGGGAATTGCCCTTCCTTCGGAAAAGACGTTCGTAGTCAATCCAAGCGGTGTCCGGAATCTTCAGAGTGGCGCTTTTTGGCGAGAGGTGGGTTTTAAGCTGGCGGGGATACTTCCCCAAGATGCCAAGGTCTGGCTTGACAGGATGGCGCCCAGGCTAGTGCATGCGCACTTTGCTCCGGATGGTGTTTTGGCTATTCCGGTAGCCCGCTATCTGCGGGTGCCTCTTATCGTTCACCTTTGGGGTACCGACATTACCCTAGATGAAAGGGTTGCCCTTAGGCGCTCTTGGTGGGCGCATCGGCTTTATGTTTTGCGTAAAAAGCGCCTCTTTAAGGAAGCGGCAAAGTTTCTTGTTGCTTCCATGTTCCTCTGGAGGAAGGCTTTAGAGAGGGGTTTTCCAGAGGAAAAAATGGTGCTTCTACCTCATGGAGTGGACCTAAGCAGGTTTTATCCCCGATTAGAGCAGGTAGAGTTTGGGCGGGTCCTCTATGTGGGACGTTTGATTGAACGGAAAGGCTTGCCGTACATCATGGAAGCGCTGGCCTATCTGAGGCCTAACTATCCTATGATCAGGTTGGTAGTTATTGGTGACGGACCTAAAAGGTTTGAGTACGAGGCATTGGGCCAAAGGCTTCTTGGCGAGCAGATAGAGTTTATGGGAGCCCAACCCTTGGAAGTGGTGGCTCAAGAGATGCGCAAGGCCTACATCTTTTCCCTCCCATCTATAGAGATGCCTGATGGTGAAACGGAAACCTTTGGCGTGGTGTACGCTGAAGCCCAAGCCTCTGGGGTCCCCGTGGTGGCGTTCGCTGTGGGAGGGGTGCCGGAGGTTGTGGAGCATGGACAGACAGGCTTTTTGTCAGCGCAAAAGGACGTGGCGAGCCTGGCAGGGCACATTCGCCTTCTTTTGGAAAACCCCACCCTTCGAGCGGAGATGGGCCTGAAGGCTCGTGAGCGGGCGGAAAGATTCTATGACATAAAGAAAAGAGCGGCAGAGCTAGAGCATCTTTACGACCAGGTAGTACGTGGTGAATGTGGGGCAGGGTTGTGATGGTTCAACGCTACCCGCAAAGGAAGAGTGTTTCTCGCTGGCTAGAATACTTCGTCTACTTTGTTCTATTCACCTTGCTCACCAATGCCTTTCTTGGCATGTGGGCACGTCTAAGAAAAGGTCCTGAGGCCTTGGGGCTGGCCTCAGCGGAGGGGGACCCTATTACCCGTTTTATGCTTTTGGGGGCTTATCTACTAGCAATATCGTGGGGGATGGGTTCACTCCCCAAGGTGGTCCGGTTGTTTCTACGCACCCCTCTTCTGGTTTTTCTCCTCGCATGGACTTTGGCCTCTATGGCTTGGTCTGAAGCACCGGACGTCTCTTTTAGGCGGGTAGTTGCCGTGATTCTGGCCACTTTGGCCGCAGCGATCCTGGTTGTGCGCCTTAATTTCTGGGAGCTTCTTTCTCTTCTTGCGTGGGTGTTTTTGGTATCCTTAGGAGCGAGCTTTCTTGTCGGGGTCGCTTTGCCTGAGCTGGGTCGGGTCCCTGAGCCTAGAGGAGAGCCGTGGGTGGGCGTGTTCGCCCAGAAGAACATATTGGGCAGGGTTGCGTTGCTAGGGTCTTTAGTGTTTTTCTGGTTACTCCTTCGGGGTAGGCATCGCATATTTTGGGGAGCAGCTCTTTTCCTGGCACTATTTCTTCTTTACAAGAGCGAGTCTCGCACGGCGCAGGTAGTTTTTCTGTTTGCAATTCTCTGGATGGGGACACTTGTTCTTGCCTGGCGGTTACGGCGGGTTTGGCCTGCTTACTTAGCTGCCTTGGTGCTCTTGGTGGGTGGGGCGGGCGTAGGCCTGGTGGCTAACCTGGAGACAATAGTCCAGCTTACTGGGCGGGACCTAACGTTAACGGGAAGGGTGCCTCTTTGGGAGATTGTGTGGGGCTATATCCAGGATCGTCCCTTGTTGGGGTATGGGTATGGGAGCTTCTGGCTAGAAGAAACGTACGGGCTTGCCGTTTCGGCTCTTGCTGGTTGGAGTGTTCCACACTCCCATAACGGATACTTGGACCTATGGTTGGATTTGGGGCTGGTGGGTTTCGGACTGGGCTTGCTCCTTCTTTGGGGGACCTTGGGCTACTGGTGGCGGGCTTACATACGGACAGGCGCGCCGGAGCCGCTTTTTTGGCTAGTCGTGTGGGCGTTTTTCTTTATGTATAACTTCGCGGAGAGTGGGTTTGTTCGGTCTAACAACTTACTTTGGCTTTTGCTCGTGCAGATGTACTTGAGGCGGTTTGCCTGGTCGGAAGCTAAGGGTAACGGGAGAAGCCAAAGTTGGCTTGGAGGGTGAGGCGGACGTGAGTGTCCTGGTTGTTCTGGCGGTGAGGGAGTTGAGGAGGGGGCAGAGTGGATAGATTGCGTTTGGGGTATCTGTCGGGTGCTCCCCGGGTTTCCACACGTCCTGAGGCCTCAGCTTCCGGGCCTAGGGCGCATGTTCTGGGCGTGATTAACGGGTTTCGGGCTCTGGGATGGGAGGTCAAGCCCTTTATTTTCGGGGATGAGGTGCCGTTGCCGTGGGTGGAAAAAGAGGGGGATGTGGCGCTTTCCCAGAGCTGGGTTAGGCGTCTGGTGGCTGATCTCCTCCGGCTAGGGCTAGGGGGGATTAACTCTTTCCGGGCTTTGCGGAAGTTGGGAAGGGTGGATTGGGTATATGAGCGGTTCGGCGCCTTTCAGGCGCTGGGGTATCTTTTTCAACGGCGTGGGGTTCCGTGGATTTTGGAGACCAACGGTATATTCTTCGTTGAGGCAGATCAAGATCGGAAAAGTCTGGCGTTAAAGGACGTGGAGCGGAAGGTGGAACTCTGGGCCTACCGTCAGGCGGATGTGGTTGTGGCCGTTTCTTCGGAGCTTAAAGAGCTTTTGGTGGAGCACGGAGTAAGCGCCAGAAAAGTTCTTGTTGTGCCCAACGGTGTGGATATCTCCCGCTTTGCGCCTAAGCCGGTTGAATACCAAAACCCCATTCCGGTACTGGGTTTTGTGGGAACCTTATCTACATGGCAGGCGTTGGATGTGCTTTTAAAGGCCCTGGCGCATCTGAAAGGGGAAGGCGTGATCTATCATTTGGTGGTTGTGGGGAATGGCCTCCAGCGAGAGGCCTGGGAAAAAATGGCCGGGGAGCTGGGGCTCGCAGATCAGGTCCGCTTTCTGGGCCGGGTGCCCGGGGACGAAGTGCCCAACTGGATAGCGGGCTTTGACCTGGCCTACTCGGGCCAGGTGCCCACTGCCTTTGGCCGCATGTACCACTCTCCGCTAAAGCTTTACGAGTATATGGCCATGGCCAAACCCGTGGTGGCTTCGGCGCTGGGGGATGCCAAGACCTTGATAGGCGAGGACGAACGCGGTTACCTTTTCCTCCCAGGGGATATGGAGGACTTGGCCCGGGCTTTGCGCAAGGCCTATCAGGAAAGGCACCTGTGGCCCGTGAAGGGGCAAAAGGCGCGGGAGCTGATCGTTAGGGAGCACAGCTGGGAGGCTCGGGTTAGGGACATGGTGGCTCAGGTTGAGGGTATTTTGGAGGAAAAATATGGAACGCCTTACCCTGCTAGGCGTTGAGGTGCAACCTCTTACTATGGACGAGATCCACAGGGATTTGAAAAAGGCCTTTGAGCAGGGAAAGCAGGTGGTCGTGGCAAATCACAACCTGCATAGCATTTACTTGTACCACACCGATGCCGAAATGCGGGCGTTTTACAAGCAGGCGGAAATCGCTCACATAGATGGCATGCCCCTGGTTTTCTGGGCGAGGCTGATGGGCTACAAGGTGGACCGAAGTCATCGGGTCACCTATGTGGACTGGATTCGGCCCCTTCTCCGAGAAGCCAGGGACAATGGATGGCGGGTCTTTTACCTGGGAGGAAAGCCTGGAGTGGCCCATAGGGCCGCTGAGATTCTGAAGGGGGAGATTCCGGGTCTGGAGCTGGAAACCCACCACGGATACTTTGATATGGAGGGCGAGGACAACGAGCGGGTTTTGGAGGTCATCAACGCCTTCGGGCCGCATGTGCTTCTTGTGGGCATGGGGATGCCCAGACAAGAAAAGTGGGTGCTGCGCAATCGGGCGCGGCTGAAGGCCAACGCCATCCTTACGGCTGGGGCGTGTTTTGACTATGTGGCTGGGGCAATTCCCACTCCTCCCAGGTGGATGGGGCAGCTGGGGTTGGAGTGGTTGTATCGGCTGGTTTCGGAGCCCCGCAGGCTTTGGCGGCGGTATTTGGTGGAGCCGGTTTACCTCCTGCCCCACTTTTGGCAAGATGTGAAGGGTGTTTTGGCCAAGAGGGCGTCGCGGGGAAATGCGTAAAGGGCCTAGAGGGCAAGGAGGGACTCCTAGACGGGGCCTCGTAAGCTGGGGGCTTGTCCTGGCCGATGCGTTGGCCCTCGAGGCTTCCCTCCTCCTGGCCTACCTCGTCCGGCAGGCTCTGGGCTTTCTCTTCCCGGCCAAGGTGCCCCTCGAGGGCCTCGCCCCCTTGGCCCTGGCCCTCCTCCTCTTTCCCCTGGGCTACGCTTTGGCGGGCCTTTACCCCGGCTACGGGCTTCCCGCCGTGGAGCGGATGCGGCGCAAGGTTCAGGTCACCTTTCTCCTCTACCTGGCCCTTATCGCCTGGAACTGGCTCTTTTCCCAGGAGGATTGGAGCCGGAGTGTGCTCCTCATGGCCATGGGCTTTTCCTTAGTGCTGGTTCCCCTGGGAGGGGCCTTGGTCAGGGAGCTCCTGGCCCGGCTAGGCCTGTGGGGCGTGCCGGTTCTGGTCCTGGGGGCGGGAAAGACGGGGGCCTTGGTGGTCCGAAAGCTTAAGGAAGACGGGGTCCTGGGCCTGCGCCCCGTGGCCCTCTTGGACGATGACCCCGCTAAGTGGGGGGTGGAGGTGGAGGGCCTTCCTGTGCTCGGGAGCCTGGATCTCGCCCCCGATCTAGCCCAGAAAGGCCTTCAGTACGCCATCTTGGCCATGCCGGGGGTGGGCCGGGAAAGGATTGTCCACCTTCTTAACAAGCTTTCCTTCCCCCATGTCATTTTGGTGCCAGACCTTTTCGGCGTTCAGAGCCTCTGGGTGTCCGCCCGAGACCTCGCTGGAGTGCTTGGCCTAGAGGTGAAAAAGAATCTCCTCGTGAGGCGGAACCGCCTCCTCAAGCGCGCCCTGGACTACCTCCTGGGCCTTCCTCTCTTCCTCGCCTCCCTGCCTTTCCTCGCCCTCTTTGCCCTCTGGATCAAGTGGGTGAGCCCAGGGCCTGCCTTCTACGCCCAGGAGCGGGAGGGGTACATGGGGCGGACCATCCGCGTCTGGAAGCTCCGAACCATGTACCCGGATGCGGAAAGGCGCCTAGAGGAGTACTTGGGGCGAAACCCGGAGGCCCGGGAGGAGTGGGCGCGGTTCTTCAAGCTAAAGAATGACCCCCGGGTCCTTCCCGGCATCGGCCACTTCCTCAGAAAGACCAGCCTGGACGAACTCCCTCAGCTCTGGAACGTCCTCAAGGGGGAAATGAGCCTGGTGGGACCGAGGCCTTTCCCCAGGTATCACCTAGAGAAGTTCCGCCCGGAGTTTCGGGAGCTAAGGCGGAGCGTCCTCCCCGGCCTCACGGGGCTTTGGCAGGTGTCCGCCCGGAGCGAAGGGGACCTCGAGGTCCAGGAGGCTCTGGACACCTACTACATCCGCAACTGGTCCATCTGGTTGGACCTTTACATCTTGGCCCGCACCGTCTGGGTGGTCCTCACCCGCAAAGGGGCCTATTAGTCTGGTGGACTTTAGCCTATTAGTCTGGTAGGCTTTAGGAAGCTTATGGTGGAGACCCCCCAAGACGAGCTTTCCCTGCGGGACATCGTGGAAGTACTCAGGCGGCACCGGGTGTACCTCTGGGCCTTTCCCCTGATCCTAGCCGCCCTGGCCCTCATCTACGGCTTCCTCATCGCCGAGCCCATCTACGCCTCCACCGCCACCCTTAGCGTGGCCCCGGTGCAGGTGCAGGCCCAGCTGGAGCAGAGAATCCAGGTGCAGCAGGCCACGCCCATCACCTTTGAGGGGCTAAGGGCCCTGGCCCTCTCCGAGGAGACGGTGGGGCCCATCTGGGAAACCCTGAAGAAAGAGGGCAGGCTTCCTACCCGCTGGCAGGACCGACGTGGTCTTCGGGGAATTGAGTGGATGCTTCGGGACCTAAAGGTGCAGGACATTTCTCCCAAGCAGATAGTTCCCAATGCCAACCAGATTCCTCCCGTCGTGGCAAGTTTCACCGTGAGGGCCCCAGACCCCAACCTGGCCGCGCAGGTGGCCAACCGGTGGGTGGAGGCGGTTAAGGCGGAAGTGAACCGGATTCCTCTGATGCGCCTCGAGGCCAGCCTCAAGGCTCTGGAGGAGCAGGTGACCCCCGCCGAGAAGGCCTACCGGGAGGCCCAGGCCCGCTGGGAGGCCTTTAACAAGACCACCACCCTGCCCCAGGACCGGGCGGAGCT
>Ga0079995_1061448_pt1 | contig 13022 bp, 9 predicted proteins | sample FaiFalFF_MnMetaG_2_FD_69198 | JGI IMG/M metagenome (GOLD analysis project Ga0079995, IMG submission 69198) | Freshwater microbial communities from Yellowstone National Park, Wyoming, USA - Fairy Falls C (FF_Mn_C) (SPADES assembly) (version 4) | ecosystem: Environmental > Aquatic > Freshwater >... | reverse complement strand
GAGATGTGGGAACTTTGGGAGCATGTTGAGATGCCTTTGATTTTCGTCCTGACGGACATGGAGCGGCACGGTGTCCTGATTGATGTCAACTACTTGCGGCAACTGGGCGAAGAGATGATGCGAGCCAGCAAGCAGGTTGAAGAGCGGATTTACCAGATTGCGGGTGTTCGATTCAACATTCGCTCACCGCAGCAACTTGCCGAAGTTTTGTTCAACCGCTTGAAATTACCGATGCCGAAACGAACGCCCGGTGGGAAACCATCAACTGCTGCGCCCGTTCTGGAAGCGTTGGCTAAGGAACACGAAATTGCGAGGCTCGTTTTGGAATTTCGCGAACTTGAAAAGTTGCGCAGCACCTTCATTGAGGGTTTGTTGAGCGCTGTTGACTCGCAAAATCGAGTCCACACGACTTACGACCAAACTGGGACGGCGACGGGAAGGCTGGCTTCGTCCGAACCTAACTTGCAGAACATCCCGGCAAGGGGCGATTGGGGCAAAAAGATTCGCCGCGCCTTCATCGCACCGAAAGGTTACAGGCTCATTAGTGCCGATTATTCACAGATTGAGTTGCGGATTTTGGCTCATCTTTCTGGCGATGAAGCACTTTGTCAAGCCTTTGAACGAGGTGAAGACATCCACACTCAAGCCGCCGTCAGCGTCTTCGGCGTGAAGCCAGAAGAGGTCACGGAAGACATGAGGCGCAAGGCAAAAATCCTGAACTTCGGTGTTGCTTACGGCATCAGCGCCTACGGTCTCGCCCAACAGTTGGGAATTGAGCCTGAAGAGGCACAGCGAATCATTGACAGATACTTTGAGCGCTTCCCGAAGGTTCGCAACTACATTGAGCAGATCGTTGAGTTCGCCCGACAAAACAAGTTTGTGCGGACACTGATGAATCGGCGGAGGTTTTTGCCAGACATTGACAATCCCGACCAACGACTCAGGGAGGCAGCCCAACGAGCCGCTATCAACACTCCCGTCCAAGGCACAAGCGCTGACATCATGAAGGCTGCTATGGTGACTGTTTGGAGAGGGTTGAAGGAACGAGGCTACGACGCTCACATAACGATGCAAGTTCACGACGAGTTGGTGTTGGAGGTCGCCGAAGGGCAAGTCCTTGAGGTGGCAAAATTTGTCAAGCGGCAGATGGAAAGCGTTTTCAGGCTGAAAGTGCCCTTAGTAGCCGAGATCAAAGTCGGCGACAACTGGGGCGAGATGGAACGGATTTTGTGACAAATGCCAAAATTTTTGCGCGAAGGGGCAAAAGCCACCCAGAAGTTTGAGGAGGCGAGAAAGCACAGTGCAAAAAGACTACAGCCCTTTCACGCCGGGACAACCTGTTGCGCCGGAGTTTTTCGTCGGTCGGACGGAACAAGCCCAGCAATTGGTCTATCGCCTCAAAAGCGCCCTTGCAGGGCGAATAGAGGTCGTCTTTGTTAGCGGGGAACGGGGCATTGGCAAGACCTCCTTGGTGCAATTTGTCCGCTATTACGGTGAACGGGATTTAGGTATCGCCGCGAGCCATGTCCATCTGGGTGGCGTGGTTGAACTTTCCGAAGTGGTGCGTCGGACAATGGAACGGATGTTGCAAGAGAACTCGGTGAAAGCATGGCATCAGCGCCTTTTTGACCTGATGCGCCAACATGTGCGGCAAGTCGGTCTGTTTGGGGTGACCTTTGAGTTTTCGCCTCCACCTAACTTGCTAATGGGCGCTGTTCGCCATTTCGCTCAAACCTTGCGGCAAATTCTTGACACCTTGAAAGGAGAGGTCAATGGCTTAATGTTGATTTGGGACGACATCAACGGACTGGCAAACCGCAAAGAGTTTGCTGATTGGCTTAAAAGTGCAGCCGAGGAAGCGGCGTCAGAAAAAATCCCTCTCTGCTTGGTGTTAGTAGGGCTGGAAGAGGTGCGATGGGAACTTATCCACCACAACGAATCATTGGCTCGTGTCCTTTTCCCCATTGAAATCCCTCTCTGGAGCGACGATGAATGCACAGAGTTTTTCCGAAAGGCATTCCTGAGGGTTGGCATGACCACTGCGGAAAGAGCCTTAGAGATGATGGTGGCGTATTCGGGAGGACATCCAGCCTTAGCCCATGAGATCGGTGATGCTGTCTTTCAAGCGGATACAGACGGTTGGATAGACGAGCAAGATACTTCCGAAGGCATCCGAAGAGCCGCTGAAATCGTTGGGCGAAAGTATCTGGAGCCGCCGGTGCTACAATTCGTCCGCAGCGAGCGATATCGGAAGATTCTCAGGGTTCTTGCGAGTGACCCGCAGAATTGGGCGTTCAAGCGTGCCAACATTATACAACGGCTCAACCAAAACGAGCGGCAAGTTTTTGACAACTTTTTGCAGCGAATGCAGCGCTTAGGGGTAATAGTGCCTGATGAGGAAAGTGGTCGTGGCGCTTATCGCTTCCGAAATCTGTTGCACTTTTTCTACTTCGGCTTAGAGGCTCAGCGTGCTAAGGAGGAGCGACGAAGATGAGCGAACAAAGGACGATGCCGACCGAGAACATGGACGAAATGATGAAAGCGTTGGAGTCAATGCAACCTGTCCGAACGGGCGACATCTTGACGGGGCGAATCGTTCAAGTGAGGCAAGACGGCGTTATGGTTGACATCGGAGGGAAGGCGGAAGGTTTCATCCCTGCCATTGAATGGGGAGGCAACCACTTGGAAGAAGCGAAAGTCGGCGATGAAGTTGAAGTTTATGTGCTGAGACCAGAATCAAAGGCTGAGGAAACCGAAGGCATGGTTCTCCTCTCCAAAAGGCGGGCTGATTACGAACGAGCATGGAAGAGAGTTCAAGAGGCATACGAAAACGGTGAAATCCTGCAAGTGATGGTCAAGGACCGCGTTAAAGGTGGGTTGCTGATTGACCTCGGCGTTGACGGTTTCGTCCCTGCTTCTCAAGTCGTTATCCCGCAAGGTTGGAAGTTAGAACATTTCATCGGTCGCACCATCAAGGTCAAAATCATAGAAATTGACCGTGACAGAAGGCGGGTGCTTTGCTCCAACAGAGTTGCCCTTGAGGAAGACAGAATTCGCCGCAAGCGGGAAACCCTTTCAAGGTTGTATGAAGGTGCTATCGTGGAAGGGATTGTCAGGCGCATTACTGACTTCGGCGCTTTTGTTGATTTGGGTGGTGTGGATGGGTTGTTGCATGTCAGCGAAATGGGATGGACGAGGGTTAACCATCCTTCCGAAGTTGTCAAGGAAGGGCAGAAGATACAAGTTGCAGTGGTGAAAATTGACCAGAGCGACCCATCCGAGCCACCAAGAATTTCCCTCAGTCTAAAGCCGCTCCTTCCAGACCCATGGCGCACCGCCGAACAAGATTACCCAGTTGGGGCGAGAGTTAAAGGAGTGGTGACAAGGATTGTCCCATTCGGAGTATTCGTCCGACTGCCGACGGGAATTGAGGGCGTCATCCCTAACAACGAACTTTCAACCCGAAGAAATGTCCGAGCCGAAGATATTGTCAAGGTCGGGCAGGAAGTTGAAGCGAAGGTTTACCAAGTCAATGTCCAACAGCGCCGAATTTTGCTCAGCATGAGGCAAGTGGCACAGGAGCAAGAACGGCTGCAATTGAAAGAATACATGCAGCAACAAACTGCACCGCAAATAACTTTGGGCGATGTCTTCCCCGAACTTGGCGGGGCAGAAGAGAAACAAACTGAAGGGCAAGGGGCATAGCGAAATTGGCGACACCCTGGGATGCCGTCTACAAGCAAGTTTTCGTCCGATTTTTGAGTTCGCTTGGAGTGCCCGTGCAAACTCAAGTGGAAGTCGGCAGGTTGCCGAAAACTCTGGATGCCGTCGTGGTTGCTGATGAGTCACAGCGGGCACAGATTGTCCAATGGTTTCCCTTTGACTACTTCCAACGCTACAACTTGCTGGAATTCAAGTCACCAACTGACCCATTGACGCCAGACGAATACAAGCGCGTTATCGCTCGTGCTTACCTTTTCCTTGCAGAAGTCGGGGAAAACGATTTGCGAGAAGTGACTGTCACAATCATCACTGCCGCGAAACCGAGGAAGGTTTTGAAAGGTGTTCCCCAACTGGTTCGGTTTGCCGAAGAAGCGTCGGGTCGCTACATCAGCGATGACAAATTGAGCGTTCGGGTTTTGGTCGCCCCAGAATTGCCGCTGGAACGGAGAAATTACTTGCTGTTGCTGTTTGCGAGGGGACAAAAATTGCGGGAAACTTTATTGAGGCTGGCGCAAGAGGGATGGTGGGAAATTGTTCGGCTCGCCTACCTCTTGCACCCAAAGGAAGCATCGGAGGTGTTGGCGATGAGTCGCAGGTATCCGACCCTTGAAGAGAACATTCGCTTTATCGTTCGCGACTTGGGTGCAGAGAAGTTACTTAGGGAGATTGCAGCGATGATGGATGAAGACCCTGAGTTGGCGAGACGAATTTCAAGAGAGGTGCTGGTGATGAGTCGCAGGTATCCGACCCTTGAGGAGAACATTCGCTTCATCGTTCGGGATTTGGGGGCAGAAAAGTTGCTTAGGGGAATTGTGGAGGAACTCGGGCGCGAAAAAGTAGAACAACTGCTGCGTGAAATGGATGAAGAGCAGAAACGAAAGCGAACGGATGGACGGCGCAGGAGCAGGAAGCAGGGTAGGTGAGTGGGGTTGGCGACGGGAAAGTGTAAGGTCATTGGCATCACCGGTGGTCTTGGGGCAGGTAAGACGACACTTTTGAGGCAACTGCAGCGACAAGGCATTCCCGTGATTGCTGCCGATGAAGTCGGTCGTAAAGTGACCCAAAAGGGCAGTTTCGTTTTGAGGGCTTTGGTGGCAACTTTTGGCAAAGCCATTTTGAACCGCTCAGGTGAACTTGACCGCAAAAAGGTCGGTCAGTGGGTTTTCCAAAACCCCAAAGCGCTTCATCGGCTCAACCGCTTGACACATCCAGAAATGCGCCGCATCATTAATGCTGCTGTGTGGGAATGGAAACAGCGCGGGGCGAACTTGGTCGGAGTTGAGGCAGCAGTTTTGTTTGAAATGGGGTTGAGGCAATTCGTGGATGAAGTTTGGGTGGTGACGGCAAGTTTGAGTGAGCGTCTAAGGCGGATGGAAAGAATAGGGTGGAAGCGGGAAAACCTTTGGCAACGGATCAAACGGCAACTGCCCGATGAGATGTTTAGACGCCGTGCCCATCGGGTAATCGTCACTGACGGGAGAGAAAAGGGTTATCATTTCAAACCCGTTCGCGAGCGGGAAAGGTGGTAGCCATGAAGAAAAGCAATCTTTGGCTAAGAAGTCTTGTTTGGGGTTCTGTGGCAATGATAGTGGTTTTAATAGCAATTGCAGGTGCTGGAAATCAAACCACACCTCCGCGAGGTTCAGTTTCACTTTCTCCAACTTGGCAGGAAGCCCTTCGCAAATATCTTCAAACTCGTCAGCCAGGGTTAGAGAATCAATTGAGGCAATCATGGCAAAAGCGCGCCCTTGCTTCTCGTCAACCCCGCGTTCAGGAATTACCCCTTGCAGAAGCGCCTGGCAATGAAAGAAATCCGGTATGGTCACCTGATCGTCGCATGATTGCTTTCTCATCCAACAGCGTGGACACTAACGGGAACAAAAGGCTTGACAGGAACGATGGGGTAGGTAATCGTTACCGAATTTGGATCATGGAGCCAGACGGAAGTAACGCTCGCCCTGCTATCCCTGAGAACGAAATACCTCCGACCGTCCCAAAAGGAGACGAACTCTATCCAGCATGGTTTCCTGATAGCGGTGTGCTCGCATTTGTCATCAGCGCAGGTGGAGTGACGGACATTTACACCGTCAACTTGCGCCGTTCACCTGTTGAAATTCAGCAAAGAACTTTCGGTTTGAGGGGTGTCAGGAGAGTATCAGTTGCACCTTCAGGAGCGGAAATCGCCTTTGAGCAAAATAACCAGATTTACCTTTTGGCTCTTGATACAGGCGCTATCCGCCAACTGACAACATCGGGGATAAACCGAAATCCTGCTTACTTGCCTGATGGTCGTATCCTTTACGAGAGCAACATTGACCCCACAACGGGTCAGCCAGGCGCCTACTTCCACATTTGGGCTATGAGGGGCGATGGCGCTAATAAGACCCCTATAACTACTGGTGACCAAAACGATACTGAACCAGCGCCTATTTTTTACACTCACCCCAACTCAGTTTTGGGGCAGCCTCCATACAACTTTCGGGTCGCTTTCACCTCAGACCGAAATGGCAATCGTGATATTTTCATAACTGACGAATCTGGAACTCGCATCCGTCAGGTCTCAGTCCCTGGAAACAGAACTCAGGAATTTCAAAGCACTGTAGAACCTTTCCCTGTGGAGATTTTGAAAATAGAGAGAGTCGCCTTTGTGACGACACGGGCAGGCAACGAGGACATTTGGTTGATTTCGTCCTTTGATATCTTCCCTCCCATGCTTTCAGACCAATTCGGAAACCCGATTTTGCCCAAAATTACACCAAAGATTAATTTGCCCGGAGACACAATCACCTTAGAAGCAGCCGTTTACGACCCTGAAAGTGGTGTGGACAAAGTCTATGCCATTTTCAAAAGCGCCGATGACCCTCTGTTCCTTTGGGCACTGCACTTTGAAGGCTTCCCTGCTCAGGCTAGCCCTCCTAACCCGGGCGATCAGGCTGCTATCGCCCATGAAGTTGATTGGTTCATCGTTAACTTTGACCCAGATACAGGGCAGGAAGGTAGCCCTCCGTTAGTTAACCATCTTGAACTGATGTATCGGGCTTTCTTCGGCATAGATATCAACCGCTATTGGCAATTCATTCAACCATATGCGATTGAACTTTTTGACGACGGCACCCATGGTGACAGGCGGGCAGGGGACGGAATTTATACACGCAAAATCAAATTGCCAAGCACCCCTCGTGACTACTTCGTTGACATCATACCCTTTGACAAATCTGGAAACTTTCCCAGCGCTTATGTCGTGATGGCAATCAGCGAGTATTACTCAATGGTCATGCCCGTCCCCGGCGATCACACTCGGCCCGACATACGAATTGAGACGAGAGATAGCAATATTGTTTTGGTCGCCAATCGTTGGCTTTTTGTCATTCCGAATGTCGGTTATGATAACATTGTCGGTTGCACATCTAAGCCTTTCACTGCAGAAGACCTTGTGCTTTTCGTCAGCGACTACGGATGTGGACAGAAATGGACTACGGCGCGAGCAGTGGAATTGGGCAACTTTCAAGTCGGTTTCTTCATTGTTCAACTTCCTGACGGTAGGAGATTGATTGTGGCTCAAAATTACCCAGGCATCCCAACTGAATCTTACTACTTCGGTGATATTTGGGCTGACTCGTTTGTTCAGCCAGGCAACCCTCAAAAAGGCGTTATCGGACGACCGTTAGCACCCTTCCCTATCGCTGACCGTGTAGCCATTTGGCGAACTTTATGTCGTGGACCTGTGCCTGATGAAATTCTCGCACTTTATCTGCCTCGCCCCGTTGTTGATCCAGTTTTGAAAACTACAAGGCTTTATGCTGACAGAGCAGTTTTATGGCACGCCCCTTACACCGGAAGCCTTTGGGTTGATAAGGGGACATTGGAAGACCCAATTACGCAAGGAAAACTCAAACGCTTCTTAGACAGAAGCGGTCGTCTATGCATAACCAGCGGGCAGGACTTGGGTTGGGCTTTAACCATAAACGGACAAGTCTCTAACGATTTCCTGACCAACTACATTAAAGCCCGTTTCTCTCGCGTTGTGGGAGGTTTCTACGGTGACTATAGTTTTGACTTGATTTCTGTCTATCAAGCCCACAGACACAAATTGGCGGGAAGCATGATCGCTTCAGGGATACACGATTGGGGTCAAGGTTTCACTTTTAATGAAGACACTCTGGCTGCTGATGGAGCACTTATTGACCCTGACCAAGAGCGGGGAGGAACGGCAGGTGGCGTTGAACTGCTTGGATGGAGTTATCCGACATGGGATATCAACCGTAGTCCTTATGACCCACCGCTGAACCCCGATTTTTCTGGCGCAGGTTGTGAGAATGCTTTAGTCATGGACACCGTAGATGTCATGCAGGGTGGGATTGCTTTCTATGTTTACACACAAGGCGGGACAAACGCTGCTATTCAGTTCCGTGATCCCAATGTGGATTTCCGCATCGTCACTTTCTTCTTCCCCTTTGAAGCCCTCAACGATGGTTTCAAGGACACATCAAGAGGCAATGTCACTTACTCTGAAGCCCTTGGCTTCAAGCACACACTCATGCACTACATAATGGACTTCTTGCGCACAGGTAGCATTACTGGCAAAGTTGTGGACACGCAGGGTAATCCTTTGGAAGGGTTTACAGTTCGGGCTCAAATAGGAAGCCTTTCCCCTAACCCAATCATCTTTGGAGGGGATTTGACCAAAAAAGACGGTTCTTACGAAATTGTTGGGCTGAACACAGGTGTCTACGATTTGGAAGTCTCCGTTCCTGGTTGGACATCCCGCATCTTGAGAACTGGTTGTCATGGAGTGGAAAGATGGGACAATGCAACTCCTTTCGTCAGCCGACTTAATGACTTCACAATGACCAAACTGCCGCCAGGCTCCATTAGCGGGAAGGTGACGGAACTGGATGGGACGACGCCTATTGTGAAGGCGACGGTGACAGCAAAGATTGTCGCCGATGAACAAGGCAGACCCATCGTTTTGCCGCCGGGCATACCAAGCACTTACACGACCACGACCAAAGGCGACGGAACTTATAGGCTTGAAGGTTTGCCCAACGCCACTTATGAAGTGACTGCTTCAGCACCGAGACACTCGTCCGTGACTAAGACGGGCATCGTTGTCCGCCCCGGTGAAGAGACTACTGGCGTTGACTTCCAGTTGCCCGGCGAACCTGGGACGATCGCAGGTCAAGTTGTTGATGCCCAAACCAATCAAGGGATTGCCGGCGCTTTGGTTGAAGTGATTTCGGCTGGCACCACAATTGCCTCCGCTACAACGGATGCCCAAGGCAACTTCGTCATCCCCAATGTTCCTGTCGGCGTTTACACCGTCCAAGCATCGGCACCGAACTACAAACCTGCAAGCGTCACTGGGGTCCAAGTTCAGACAGCGGCAACTACAAGGGTGACAATCCAATTGGCTCGTGCTCAACCCGGAAGCATTTCAGGGCGTGTCACTCGCGCCGATGGCACGCCTGTCGGTGGCGTGACTGTTGAAGTTGTCCAACCTGCCACCGGCGAAGTTGTTGCGTCAGGCGTGACCGAAGACAGGTTCACTGTTATCGGCGTTTACCAGCGCAACTACCTCATAACCGATGTCCCGTTGGGCACTTACACGGTCAGGGTTCGGGCACCGGGCTACACCTCAACACCAACTGAGCGAACAGGTGTCATCGTCCAAGAAGCGACTGAGACGCAAAACATCAACTTCATCCTGCGAGCCCAATACACTTTCGCACGAGGCGTCCAACTCATCAGCATCCCCTATGACTACACAGGGATGAACATCAACATTGACCAACTTCTCGGCACTGACCGCATCATAACTTGGGTCACTGACCCCGATTTGGTTGACCCAATGACTGGCTATAAAGGCGGTCGCTATGTGAGGTTCCCAACTCCGCCTGCTGATGCGGTTTACATTGGGCGAGGCTACTTCGTCCGATTTGATCAGTCAATTGACTTCACCCAGCCCGGCAGCGCTGCTCCTTCCGACCAACCGTTCCCACTTGTCCTTGACAAGCCTGGATGGTGGTTGATTGGTGCTCCTTTCCCCTTCAAGGTTGACTGGATGAGGACGAGGGTCATGAACCGAGCGACAAACGAGACATTGCCTTTGCGCGATGCTGCATTGAGGGGTTGGCTGAGCGACACGCTGTTTGCGCTGAACCAATTTGCTACCGGCTATGTCACATCAGTCTTTGTTGAGCCGTTCAAAGGCTACTGGGTCTATGTGCAGGCACCTCAAGGTGTGGTGCTGCTTATTGACAACACGCCAACCCGCCAGATGGTCCTGACCGCTCAAACTTCCCGAAGCAGGCAGGCTTTGATGGATGGGCGGTTGGGCATCGATGATGGATGGTTGCTGCCGCTGAAACTGACACGCAACGGTCAAGAACTGAGCACAGTTCAAATTGGCGTCTCCTCTAAAGCCAGCGACAACATAGACCCCCTTGACTTGCTGACGCCACCGTCCCTGAGGCAATGGGTTCCTGAGTGGGTCACTTTTGCGTCAGTTGCTCGGGCGGGGCGAAGTGAGACGCTACTTTATGCTGATGTCCGGGCGCCTTCCGCCCGACCGCAAGTTTGGGATTTGGTAATTGAAGCCAACAGCAATAGCGATAACTTGACCATCTCTTGGGACAACTTGAACGAGCGTGTCCCATCTGACCTTAGGTTAATGCTGATTGACCCGGACACTGGCGAAACCCGCTACATGCGAACGACAAGCGGTTACTCCTTCGCATTGCGCGATGGTGTTAAGCGATTGCGGATTGTAGCGGAACGGCGGTTGGGTGCTGGTTTGCGGATTGTCGGAGTCAAAGCGGAGCCGACCCGTGGTGGTCAGTTAATTGCTCGCTTCACCCTGACTGAATCTGCCGAAGTTGAGGTCAAACTTCTCACCCTGACTGGGCGGCTTATATCGGTCGTTCAACCTCGCCGATTAATGCCTATAGGCGAACACCGAATTGTCTGGGACGGGAGAAGCGTAAACGGCGGTTTGCCTAAGGGTTCGTATCTGCTTGAAATCAAAGCCTATGGCGAACGAGGTGAGCAAGTAAGGGGTTGCGCGTTGTGGGTTTTCCGATGAGGATTAGCAAAAGACTTAACCCGGAACGCGCAACACGATAACGGAGGGGAACGGAGATGCGCTGGAGACGCTTGGTTGCTTGGAGATGGGTTGCTCAGTTTCTCGTCGGCGCTCTGACAATTCAGTGGGTTGGGACCGCTGCTGCCCAAATACCGGCGGAGGAGGTGAAACCGCCTCCTATCCCAAGGGTTGTCGTTTTGGACTTTGAGGCACCTAAAGACCAACCCGAAATTTTGGGGCGAAAGGCTGCTGATGCGGTGGCTTTGGCTCTGGCAGACACTGGCAGATATGAAGTCATCCCACGAACGGAAATTGAGGCGGCAATTCAAAGGTTGCGGTTGACTACTCCTTTGCCCCCAACCCAGTTTGCTTTGCTGGCGAGAGAACTCAAAGCGAGGCTCGTTGTCTATGGGAAAGTGGTGAGGGTCATCGTTGATGAGAAGGCGGGACGAGCAGGAGTTCAACTGCAAATGCTATTCCATGACCGATACTTAGATGCCCCTGTCAATGGGGCACATGTTTTGGAAATGACGCCGCCTCGCCCGGGCGTCACACCGGACATTTTGATTGACAATGCCCTTTCCCTTGCAGCCAAACAAGCAGTCCAGCAGGCGATGGCAACTCGTTTGCCAGAAGGGCAAATTATGCAGCGTGTCGGAAACTCTGTGATCATAAACCGAGGTCACGACCAAGGAATTCGGGATGGCATGCAGATGTGGGTATACAGGCTTGTCCGCGACCCCGACACTCCAGGTTATATGGTGCGTAGCCGAATCGGGCTCATAGAAATCACGAGGGCTGAAGCGAGACAATCTTCTGGCGTCATCAAGGAGGAAATTGTCCCAATCCAATATCCTGACCGCGTTATCGGTGTCTTTGAGATTCCGAAACTGGGTGTTCCAGAACCTCCAGTGCGAACGAGACCCAAAGGATTAGGCTCTGCCCTTCCAAGTTTCTTGCTGCTCGTCGCCGGAATACTTATCGTTGGTTCTCTGGCTGGCGGAAGCAAGCGAGGAACGAAAGCCCCAACAGCCACTGGGATGGTCGTTGACAATGGTCGCAGAGTCAAACTCGTCTTGGGAATCGCCAAAGAATGCGTTGCCGTTGAAATTTACCGTGACACAAGCCCTGGTGTCAGCACAACCCTTTTGAACCTCATCGACATCGTTGACGGTCAAGCAACGCCAGAATACCACGACTCAGACCTCGCATATAATGGCACAGCGACCATCGAGATTGACGAGGACACTCCGGCGAATAGGCTTCCTCCACTTTCACGCTCTGTTGAAGTGGGACCTGGGAATGGAGGAGGCGATATTACGGAAGAACCATTCAACTACGAAAAGCCCTTCAACCACACGCCAATTCAGCCCGGCGTTCATTATTGGTATGTCATCCGCAGGATCAACGCAAGGCGCTTGCCACCGCCTCCTCCGACTGGTGGTCAAGAGACGACAGGTGTTCGTGAACCATTTGAACTGGTTTACAGTCCGCCTTCAAGACCCATTGGTCCACTGACGCCGCTTGCCCAGTTGACCGAGGCGGATTTGATTGAACCGACAGGAGATGTTGACATCAGGAATGTGACCTTCAGGTTCCTTTCGGCTCAAGGTGCTGACGAATACATCGTTCAAGTCAGCGACAATCCAGGTTTCCCTGCCAACCGAACGGTCCAGATTCCGCTTCCCTACAGGTTGCCTAACCCTGACATAGGCGGGCAAGTTTTGGTCATCGCAAATCAGGATTTGTCTGGTCGTTTTGGTGCTGGGCAGACGCTATACTGGCGGGTTGGTTACCGTTACTCAAGGGACATTAGTCCGCCAGAGGGTGGTTTGGTGTTCAGCAGGGTTCGTTCCTTCACTGTCCCTGTGGCACCTCCACCTCCGCCAGGCTAATTTGAGAAGTTCTGGACTGGAGGGAGAGGCTGACATGGTGCAGCCGAAATCAAAACAAAGTGCTAAGTGCGAAGTGCGGAGTGCAAAGAGATGGGGAGTTTGGATCTGGACAACGGTGATGACTGTTGTGCTTGTCGCCTACGGGTTCGGGCAGACACATTGGTGTCGCACGACCGAGGTCACTCGGACGATGATGCAACATCTTGGCATCACCGAGGAAAAAATCCGTGCCTTCGCTGAAGCCCAAGGTCGGCAAGGAGGCAGGGAGTTGCCGTCAATCTTCTATGGTGGCTTGGGAACGAGTTTCTACCCGACATCGGGTT
>Ga0079995_1081501_pt1 | contig 13041 bp, 20 predicted proteins | sample FaiFalFF_MnMetaG_2_FD_69198 | JGI IMG/M metagenome (GOLD analysis project Ga0079995, IMG submission 69198) | Freshwater microbial communities from Yellowstone National Park, Wyoming, USA - Fairy Falls C (FF_Mn_C) (SPADES assembly) (version 4) | ecosystem: Environmental > Aquatic > Freshwater >... | reverse complement strand
GGAGATAGGGCTATTGCGCCCCAAATCCCAGCATCCTTCAGAACACCCAGAAACTCTACCCATTGCTTCGTCCAAATGATTGGAGTGACAACGACGAAAACTGCAAGTGCAGGTCTCACTAAAGCGATTAGTGTAGCCGCCCACCTGTAGATCTCACTGCCTTTTGGTTGGGTGGCCTCCATGAAGCGAGCAAAGTCGTCCGATAGGCGTCTTTCAAGCTCTGCCCGCTCCTTTGGATCCGGAACAACCCTTTCAAGGAAAAGTTTTACGATATCAAGGATTGGGCCTAGCATAGAAGCTACTCCGGTTTTTGTGTACGTATGTACAGCTTGTCCTGTACGTATGACATTTTTATAATACCGCCAATGAACACGTCATTAACGAAAAGGCGCGGCTGTGCGTCAATGGCGATACATTCATGGATACAATCCGCCACCCGACGCATCCAACCGCGCCCGAAGGTGTTGAATATGCGCAGCTTTGTGTAAAACTCGATTCGTAGTGCAATGAGCCTGCGCCAATCCCCATTGCTTGCTGTGATGAACTCCTTGGCCTGCCCGACACCATGGTTTACGGCTGCGTCGAAGGCGGCCAATTGGAAAGCTGGGTTAGCCCCATCGAGTTTTAGTGGATCCCAGTAGCGTTCCTTGTATATTTGGGCTGCCTCTTCTCTGGTTATGTTTCTCACATCCTGTACCGGCAGCCCTTTGGAACGCCTCCACGAGTTATAAACACTTTGGGTTATACCAAGGTTAGTGGCACCACCTGGATCCTCTGGGTGGTTGGAGTATCCACCTTCCCACTTGAGGACAAAGGATAGTGCCCTATCGAACATCCCAGATTCAAGCGGTCTTCCTGACGAACCGGTTCCACAGTGCCACGACGACGAGGGCAATGATAGCCTTCACGTCGTCCGGCAGGTTTACTGCGGACCAGTGTGTCGCCAGGTAAGCCACACCAGCTGTTACCGCGGCCTTGGCGGCTTCCACTACAAGTGGCTTTACCCGCTCTACTAGGTCACCCATTTGTTGCTCCCTCCTTCTTAGATAGCCACTCCACCAGTGTACTCAGGGCCTCCCGTGCGGAGTACCACAACGACGTTCACATTGCTGAACGAGGGGCTTGTTCCACCCACGTTCAGGTCAATGGTGATGTCGTTACCTGTACGCAGGACGATAGTACTGGATGGGCTGGTAGCCACAGTGCCAGCAGCGGTCAGGTTGGCAGTGGTGAGCAGGGTAGTGGCACCACGCTTGACGGCCGCGTTGAGCGTAGGGGAAGTACCAGATACAGCACTGGCAGATACCTGTACTTGGTGTAAGATTGCGTCACGAGCCACACGGAACCTGAATGCGTTGGTCGCACTGGCAGTTGTTGCGCCGGGTAAACCAAAGGTTAAGTACTCGTACGCAACCGGCGCAAGTCTGTGGATGCTGCGAGAGGTTACAGGCATAGTTTATCACCTCTTTGTCAAATCTCGGATATTTGTACCCCGCCTCCGGAGGCGGCGTCGGGCACCGCCGGGTAGGGTGGGACTACCCGGCGGCGCAGCTAGCTACAGGACGGCTACTACACTACCCAGTAGTATTAGTAGCCGCTGGGAACAGTCAGGTCGCGGATGACCGCGTTGCGGGCAGGCAGGTACGAACCGAAGTTGGCGTGCATCTCCAGCGTGGCCTGGTAGACGAGCTTGCCAGGTACGCGGAGCAGGATGCCAGCCCGGTCGGCCCACCCGATGTCCTTCAGCATGAAGAAGCGGAGGTTTTCCTCGTCCAGCAGGTACACGACGTCCTTGGGGCACTCACGGCTGACGAACCAAGGCCGACCGTTGTACTCCAAGGCGTCGAAGTCGGCACCGCCGTCGAACTTCATCACGTTGATGAACCGACGGTCGGCAACCAACAGCTCGAAGTACCGCTGGCGCTGGGCTAGGTGGCTGTACAGCGCGGTGGGACGCGCACCGGACCGAACCCACACGGTGTCCTCGGCAGCCTGCAGCAGGGTCAGGGTCAGGTCGCGGGGCGTGCCGGAGTTGTGAAGGACGGTGGCCTTCCAGATGTCCACAGTAGCCCTGTTGATGTTGAACAGGTTGGACACGTAGGTACCGTCGTCCACGATCCCCAGCAGACCCATGATGTTGATGCCGCGACCAATGTACCCGGATGCATTGCCGCGGAACACGAAGTCGCCAGCCGTCCAGTTGGTGCCGGACAGGCTCTCAACCGTCACCACTGCACCGGTCGTGTAGTCCACAGACCGAACAGTGACGAAGGAAGGAGTGGTCCTGTCAGTACCACCGGTCCGGGCAGAGGCGGCCCGCAGGGTCATCCCAGCACGCAGGGTGCCCGGGTTGTCCACGGTGATGGTGTTGGCGGCGGCGTTCACTGCCGTGATCCTGGCGAGTGCGCCGGTCCCGTCACCCTGTAGCTGAGCTTCAAGCTCCTTCTTCAGGTTGTCGGTCACCTGGCGAAGCTTGAACTCAAGAGCCTGGGTGAAGGCACCCACGTCGGACTGGGTGGCCTCAATGACCTTGGAGCTGATCTCCACAGCACCAGCGAGGGTCTGGATGGGCACGATGGCCTGCAGTACGGTCTCGTTGGTGCCGCTGGGCACGTCACCGGTCTCGCTGACGGCCCCTACACCCTCAGCCCATGCCGTGTGCACGGGGAAAATGGCCTGGCGGCCACGGACGTTTTCGCGGTCCCTCTTTACACGGTTGTAAAGGGGAATCTCCGCGTTGAATGCCCGGCGGACGGGACCAATATAGAAGTCCTTCAGAATCCCGTCCAGGGTACTCATAGTCTCAAACGCCATAGCTTACAGTCACCTCCGTATGAAGGTTTAGTAGCTAGGCCGCTGAGACACCCAGGTTTGTGATTGTTTGTCTACTAACCCTTGCTGAAGAGACCGGCCTGGGCAAGTCTCTCTATGGCAAGCCTGCGAGCCTCCTCGAAACTCTGTGGTGTGTTTCGAGGTGTGGCTGGGGTTCCACCCCGTACAGTGGGTGCTGCCACACGTGCCCTGGCGTTTTCCTGCCTCTTGGCAATATCCGCCTTGACACGCTCGGAGTAGAACCTGTTCCAGTGCTCGTGGGACGCCTTGGCTAGGGCTTCAAGGTCGGCCTCCGGGTCGATCTTGAAAGCCTCAATGACCTCCTCATCGTACAGCATCGGGTACTTCTTCTGTAGCTCGGGCAGCTGCGAGCGGGCATAGGCTTCACGCTGTGCGTAATACTGCTGCCAGAGGTACTGGTTGTACTGCTGTACGCGGGAGGCGTAGTCTGCCTGCAGCGCGGCTAGCTGGTAGCGTAGCTGGGCGAGTTCTTGGGCCAGTGGGTCGGTTTCGCCCTGCTGGCCTTGCACAGCGCCCTGCATAGCCTGCGCCTGCGGGCCACCCTGCTGGAGGTTACCCCCCTGCAGGATTTCGATGACCTTCTGCCTGAGCGTCTCCACAAGCTCAGGGTACTGCTGCAAGGCTTGCCAAGCTTCGGCGGCCTGGCGAAGCTGTTCAAGCTGCCTGCGCTCCTCTGCAAGTTGGGCAGTCTTGATGCGGTAATCCCGCTCAAGCATGCCCCCCTTGATCAGTTCGCGCAGCTCGGAGGCGGTATACTGTTTCCCGTCTATTTCGTAGACGGGCTCCTCCGCCCCGGTCTCTCCAGCTGCTCCCTCCTCCCACGTTCCAGCACTCGCCTCGTCCCCGTAGCCGGTTGACCCAGTGGGTTCCTCGACACTACCGGAGCCCGAGGGTTCGCCGTAGCCGGAGGAGAAAAGCTCCTCACTCATGGCTCCCTCCTTGTTTTTAGCCCCCGCTTGGCCCTTTGCCCGCTTTTACGGGTTCGAGCTGCACGTCGGGGCCGTTTATACTACACCTCTTCCAACCCATAGTTGGGTGTGCGGGCACGGCTAACCACCATGCGCTCCGCACCACCGCCCCCAGCACGCATGGGGACCTTCAAAACTGGCCTAGCTGGGCTGTGCTCCTCCTCGTCGCCCATCATAGGCGCTTCCGCAGACCCACCATGCAGGACAGCTTCAAGGGCAGCACTGGCCCTCTCGGCGGCGGTAACCAGGTCGTCTAGGGCTGCCGCTGCGTCGTCTGGGAGCACACCAGCGTCCTGTACCATCGTCAGTACGCCGAGCAATGCGTCGATGGCCTCGGATAGATCCTGGACCATCTGGGTGGCAGAATCCACCGCCATAGACGGCAGCATCTCCTCTTCTCCCGCCATATCAGCGGCGGCAGCAGCACCACGGAGTGTTACAGGGTGTCGAGGCATCACTCCTTACCTCCTTCGATGTATTTTGCAAATGGCCCTCCAGGGTTTGGTATTATTGCCTGGAACTTTTCAACTTGGACTGTACCGCCGGACTTCTCTGCAAGATCTTTTCTCCAATCACGCGCACCCTTTACGGCAGATTCCCAGTAGTCACAACAACCATCCCGCAAACTTATACCGAAACCAAACTTCACACAAACTTTTTCGTTCTTGTCGGCATATTCGCAGTTGCCGCAAAGTGGCCCGCCTTTTATTTCGACATAACCAGCTCTAGCCCTTGTAAGATCTTCCGGCTTTACAGCCATAATGGCCTCCGTTTTCGACTTGTTTGATTACTTATCGCCTACCGCGCAGCCTACGCAGGGTCTGTGCCAGCCTGACCCGACGGAGCAGCGTGGTGTTGTGGGTCTCCTTAGCGTGGGCCGCTAGCTTCTGTAGGTCGGACTGGCTTAGCGGCTCGTCGCCCCTTATAAGGCCCATCCGCTTGGCGGTTGCACGAAGCGCTCCTGGGTTCTTTATGGCCTTTTGGATCCACTTTTCTGCCATGTCCTACTCCACCTCCGCCAGCCGCTTTGTCATTATCCTTAGCTTTCTAACTCTTTGTAGTAGCTTGCGAATCCTCATTTCATCTTGATCTTGTGGTATGGTAGACAAAACTCCACGTCGCGGGCGCTTTTTGGATGTAGTGAACAAATCTTTTACTGATCTTGCATCGGATGGGATGTAGAAGTCTTTTAGGATTTTGTCTAGTGTGAAGGTGTCTTCGATCACTGTGGACCGACCCCCAGCGACCTAGCCGCCGCTGCCAACACCTCCGGCGGTATCTGCGGTGGCCCACCAGGCCCGGGCTGCGGCCCGCCAGCCATCGGCGGAGGAGGTGGAGGCCCAGGCGGGCCAGGAGGAGGAGCTGGCGGCCCCGCCATCTGGACCGGCTGTCCCCCTGATGGCGCTGGGGGTCCTCCTGGCCCTTCAGCGGCCGCGGCCTGCGCCTGGGCGAACACCTGTTGGATCTCCTGGATACGCCGCTGTACGTCCATCTGGTCGGCGGCCTGCTTGACCGCCATACGTTTCATTAGCTCTTCGTGTGCCTTTATGTGGGCCTGTATCAGCTTTAGTGCTGGGTGGTTTGGATCTTCTAAAGCTATTTCCTTTGCTGCCTTAGTATGGATAGCTATGTGCAGCGGGTGGTTATCAAGCTCGCCAGGCTCGAACATGATCTGGCTGTCACGCATCTCCATGTTCTCAAACCTGGCGTGCCGAATATCTGCATTGTCCTCCTGGAACGACTCTATGGCAGCATCCATTTCCAGGAACTTGAACAACCTAAACTCGTCAATCCTGCCGTCAGGCCCTCTAAATGCTCCCCTGTCCAGTAGCTCGAATGCGAACTGTATCCGTGCCGCCTTGCTGAGCGGTATAGAGCTACCAATGTCTATCAAAATCCTGAATCTACCTTCTAGCCGCTCTCGGTGGAACTCAACTGCTTCAACCCTGTCACCAAGGTGCATGTGCACGATTCGCGGCTCAGTGTAGAACTGCCGTGCAAGTTCAATGACTTGGTGCGCCGTATCTATCCAAGACTGTTCGTTCCAAATCAGAATCGGGCCTAGTGGTGTTTCGTCAGCTTCCTGCAATATCGCAATACCGGCCGCTGTCCTTACACCAGGTGGGTTCATCCCCCTGCTCACCCAGTGCAGGGACGAGACTTCCATGAAGTCCTGCTCAATCGTCTGTAACTCAGTCAGTACATATCCCGGAATCGGTGGCGGCACCCACGGCTCTGGTCGGCCGCCCATAGGGTTGTAATAGACCTTTTCACCCGCTTCGGTTGTGAATGCATCCGGAGATATCCCAGCCGTTGTCGGTATAAGGACCTTCGGCCTAGTGAGTGCGATTTTGTTTTCAATGAGCATGCTCTTGGTCAGATTTAGGTTCTTCTGTATGGGGATTAGCTGTTCAATCAGCGACATCCCCCAAAAACGGCTGGGAATCGGAATGAAGTCAAACTTGATTATGGGTATGTCAAGGTGATCGTATGGTAGCTTATCTTCGCGAATGATCCAGTTATTCATGCCGACAGCGATTGCGTGTCGGCCCCTTGGAAACTTCTTACTAGGGCGTTCGTAATATTCAATCAGCCTAGCTGCGTCCTTTAGCGGACGGATGTATGGCTGCACGATACTTGGAGCAGTGAACAGGGGGTCGTTATACCAACCCCACGTGGCTTCTAGCCCGCTCTCTGGGTGTATCTTTTCCCGGTGTTCCGGGAACATATCACGCAGTACATCCACAGGCAGTGCTTTCACGTGGAATACGTATCTAACTTCGTCCCAGTTACGGGCCTGTGGATCCGGGTATATCTCGAACGGCGGGACAACATCTACCCTGATGTCCCCCATCCGCTGGATAGCCTTCTCCGGATTAGCAAGTAGTTCCTCGCTTTCGACAGCCTCTGGTAGCTCTATCAAGTCCCCAGCATCGTGGTCCCACCAGACAATCAAAAACGCCGACCCGCAAGAAAGCATCCAGCTGTACAGCTCGATTGCCTTCCTCTTGTCAAGCTTCTCCTTAGTCCAAATGTATTTCAGCAGCTTATCGGCAACCTTGGCGGATAACATATCCTTTTCTTCGCCAGTGGCAGGGATCACCTCTGGCAACGGGCGGCTCTTGGCGAGCCTACCAAGGTACATCCGCCAGGTTGGCAGTATACGATTCGAGACGTACCGTACGCGCCAAGGTGGGGCCTGAACTTCCTCTAGCCTCCACGACCCGCGCTGTACAGTTGTATATTGTCGCCCAATGAGCCAGGCTAGGTTCAACCGCCACTGCATTTCAGTGGGGTACCTAGCCTCCTGCGATTCGCTAAATCTTGTGTCTAGGTCAACTATAGCCATCGACTATTCCGTAAAGAACTCGTATTCCTGCGCTAACGCCTTTTTGATGTTTTCCGCCATTTGCTGCCGCCTAGCAGCGATAAATGCTTCCATCTCGTCATCAAGATGCACCGAGCTGGTCTTGTTCAATAAAGATTGAACCAGCTTCTTCATATTCGACAACTCGTCTTCGAGCTTACCGACCTGTGTCCAACAGTTATTCACTTCTTCGTACAGTTTGGCGTAGTCCTCTTCTAGCTTGAACGTGCGGATGTACATCCAAACTGCTACTACTGCCGCAAAAACAACGGAAATCGTGAATGGGAATATTACTTCAAGATTTGACATTTGATTTCTCCAAAATCCGCTTAGATCTTTCTCTAAGGTAGTCTGCGTTTAGGTTAGCAAGATTGCACCAAAGGTCGAAGTGATACGAGTCGATAAAATCTACGGCTTCTTTATTCCCATCAGCCGCATCGGCCAAGGCACGCTCTATTACTGCTTTGGCTAATCGCAAAATCCCTTTGTACTTTTCCAGCTCTACATCAGAACCAAGGTGGTTCATCGCGCTTTTCGATGTCATATTCAGGTATTGGCGTCGGTGCTGGGAATGAAACCAGCAGGAACCGCAAGCTATCCAAAGCGTGGTCCTTGTATTTCCTCGGCTTGTCGGGAGGGTTCTTCACCCGATGCCTCCGAAGCGGCATATCCAACCAAATGTACTCTTTGAACTCCCGGACCAGATTGGGTGCCTTCCCTCGCAATATCTGAAGCCTCGGCCTGCCTGTCTCCGGATCTATTTCCGTCAGGTACTTTTTGACTACCGGTATCCCAGCCGCGTAGTTCCGTTGAGGGCATTTGATCACCGGAATGCCCATCTGGGTGTAAACGTGGGCAGCCGATAGACCACTTGTGCCTTCTTTGTTGAATGCCGTCGTGTCTATGACTGTATATACGAACGTCTGCCCGGCTGACTTATCCAAAATGCGCTTGGCGTGATCCTGTACTGTACCGGCCTCGCCGTAGTACTCATCGTAGATATAAACTGTTCCGGACGGACTGGTCGCGGCAAATAAGCACGCCGTCGGATTCCGAACACCGTGGTCTATCGATCTGTACCGAAGCCAGTATTTTGGAATATGATCAGTCCAAACGCGCCTGATTGGATCCCAAACCTTGTCCGTTACGTGTTTTTCTTCGCTAAACTCGGGATAAACCAGACCGCCGATTTCGTCCCACGAACCGTAGTAATAACGCTTCTTCCACTCTTCAGGCATTGCCTCCATCGACTGGATGTACTCTGGAGGCAGGTTCTCGATGTTATCTAATGTCGAGGCCTCAACTAGGAAGTAGTCGCTTGGATGGAAGTGGTTTTTGCAAACACCCGGTTCACGCGAACAATCGGGCCACTTGTCCGAGCCATCTGGGTTGACCAGCCCATGGGCTATTTGCCCTTCCTTGGTGAAGTACTTCCAAATCCACGAATGGCCGTTGTAGTTTCCCTCGATGAATCCATATTGCCGAGGTATCGGCCCGTACGGCCCAGTCTTGCGCCGTAGCCTAGCACAAAGCTCTACCCAGTGCTCTTCCTTGATGTACGGGTCGTCAGCCTGGCTTACCGCGAAAAAGCTCAAGTTTCGACCACGGTATCTACTAGGGTTTTCAAGGTTCGCGAAGTGGACTATAGATACCTGATCGAACTTAGGGCCTGCCCAAAGCTCAAGATAACCTTCAGAAGATTTCCACTTTTTGACAAGCTGCGGCGGGCACAACTCGAAAAACTGCGGTACCAAAATACTGTTCACTTCCATCCATGTGTACCGCCCGACTAGCCCCTCGTGCCCGCCACGGCTTGTAGCTATGGCTAATACCCTACGACATAGGGCGGATGTTTTACCGCTTCCCATGCCGCCTATGAAGGCGGCATAACGCGCTTTGGTAGTTATAAACTTGAGCTGTTTCTCGGACCACGCTGTGATAGCCACTTATATCGGTTATTCAGCGAAAATCTCTTCAAATAGTCGAGATTCAGGGACTGGCTGCCTAGTCGCTGTGGCATTTCGATAAGCTAGCGCATCGTGCAGCCAGGTTATAGTACTCGTAAGTGCCCTAATCTCTTCCCTAAGTAACTCGATTTCTGTTACAAGCTCCCTAATGAGATGGGTGTTCTCGGACTGAGGGTTATTCTTCAAGTTCGACATCTACCTCGTTGCCCTCGCCATTCGAAGGTTCCATGTCGAGGACGACTTCCTCTTCACTGTCCTCTGCATCGACGTTTTCGTCAAAAACAACTTCCTTGCCGTCGGACTCGACAGCGCTGTTTAGGAATCGCACGACAACCTCGTCCAAGGTAAGGCCGTGCTCCTCTACCAAGTTACGCAGGATGTTGTATGCGAGGCCGTCAAATACCAAAGAACTGACTAGGGTACTGACTTCAGTACCCACCTCGTTGGAGATGGCCTCCAAGTACTTGTACAGGTCCTCCTGCAGACGCACCTCGACGAATGCTGCTTCCTTCTGCTCCATGATCGCCTCCTGTGTGGTTTGTTTTTAGAAGTCCTCCTCCGTTACCACGTTGTCACTAAATGAGATCGTGATACCGCCCTTCTGCTCAATCCTGTCACGGTATCTTGGATCAAGCGAGGCCAGCAAGAACTTCATGAGCTGGTCGGACCTAGCCAAAGCCCTTTGGAAAGCGGCCGCCTCCAAGTCATTAAGGCGCAACTTTTCCAGCTCTTCGACGATTTCTTGGTAGGACATCGCGAAGGCTGGATCTTCTTCAAGCCACCTGTGAAGAATCTTGGGCGTAATACCTACGGTTTTGGCTGCGTGGTAGCTATAACCCACCCTTTTCAGTACTTCGAGGTACTTTTGCTTTAGCTCCTGTTCCTCAGTAACAGGAACAGATGGTTTACGCCCGCGGTTCGACTTTTTCTTGACTTTGCTATTTACATGTACTTTACGGGTTGTTTGGGGCATTTTCGATAGACTTTAGAAACTTCAGTACGGTAGTGTTGGGTATCGCGTATATCATCGGTTCTCCCATCTGGACGAACTGCCCAGCTACCCAGTAAGCCCGGATGACACCGGCTAGGCACCCGTTGCGAAGTAGCACAACAGGAGAACCACTGCTCCCATGTGTAACACGGATATCCAACCAAAGGTGGCCGCCAACATATTGCTCTTCGACAGCCCCGCCAATCCCCTCAATCTCGTCCACGTCATAATCTTTATCGTCGTCGCGCCTTATCACAGAACCCTTTACAATGACATAACGGATACCAAGCGGGAAACTGACATTCAGGACCTGCTCCTCTTCAAGTACAGGCCCTTCCTCAACACAGGCGATCGTAGGTACCCGAACAGGAACTTCAAATGCCGCCAAGTCAAACTTTGGATCAACTTTAATGACCTGGGTCGCTTCGACGATGTACCGCCCCTGCATCCTCACGCCGTATTTACCGGTTGGGAACCACCATCTGCCACTGGTGTCAGGGCGGTTGGGTGGGTTACCCAGCACATGCGCGTTGGTAACCCAAATCGAGGATTTTTCAGACGACTTATAGGCCCAAGCCGACCCAGAAAACACCCACCTAGTCTCTACCGGCTTGGTCCTGTCCTTATCGGCATATCTAGCATACTGTACATAAACCGAACCCGTCGCTGTCCTCAGATACTGGCCCAAGCTCGCTTCCTGCGTTATACCGTAAAACGGCGCTGCGAGTAGGGCAATGGCTACAAGAGCCAGTTTGGTATATGTTTTCGACATTAGCGGATCCTCACTTTTTTAGCCGCATTTTTGCGCTTTTCAGGTGGAGTTAGGCCCATCTTGTTGGCAAGGGCGTAGAATATCCGTTCGCCTCTTTCGGCACCATACCGCGCCTTTAGTTTAGCCATTACCTGTTCGCCCTTGCCCTTGAAATACTGGCTAACTGGCATTTGTGTTCACCATACCTAACACGTGGGCTAGAAACGCGGCCTCAGCACGTGCCACCCAGTCTGTTTCACATGTACTACAACCAAAGCACACACGTCGCACATACCAATATGTATCGCCTGTCTGTTATCTTGACATCCGCAAGGCACGGTTATTTCGCCTCATGTGAAGCTTAAACTATACCCATACCGAACCGTATCCAGGCGGTATATATTGTCCCAATAGGTCATAAAAGCCACGCTGCGGCGGCTTAGGTGCACCCGGTGGTGCACCAGGCGGTGTCATTGCTGGTGGCTGAGCACCATGAGCTGCCCAGACCGGCGGCATCACGTAAATTGGTGGAGGCCCAAAGGGTGGTGCCTGCTGCCCGCCGGGGCTACCACCTGTGCCGTCACTTACGGGTGGATACCAAGGTCTGATCGGCGGCCTGTAGTACCTGTAGTAAGGGAGATCTATCCTCCCAAGGGCATCTGTCGGCGGCGCTGGCGGCTCTACTGGCCCCGTCCTTGGCGTACCATCAGGTAGTGGTAGGACGCTTTGAAGTAGGTTTCGCAAACCCGGCAATATGGGGAATATGTTCGGCAATGTATCTCACCGCCCTACCTTCAAATCCAGTTACCTGCTTATATTATACCACTTATCTACACAAAATGCAATAGCCAAATAACGTCCACTTTTGAAATAGCGATGTTTTCAACACATGACACAAACACCACGAAAATACGATGGCCTAGCCACCGAACGTGCCAGGACCAGAACCAGATGCGTAGAAAAACTGCGATATGTACCTGCAAACAGCGTTCACCAGAGTAGGTCTATGTTGTGTAACCGACTACATCGCCAACAAAATGCCGTATTTTTGAGGATCACAGCCCATGCCAAAGTAGAACATCTATTGCTTTAGATGCTGCCAATCTAAAAACGTCACGTGTCATCCTACTTTCGCGCGCCCCAAAACCACAAAACACGCGGCGGCGTCTAAAAATCAATATTTACAAGCATTCCAATCCACCCAACACCTCTTACTATCGTACTTTGCACCCATTCCACAGCCAACCGTCTTCACCTCCACAACCACAAAGTACAACATCGGAGCCAGATCCAACCCCCGGCCCAACACAGCACTTATAACCCCTGGAACGATCCATCTATCGTTACTTAGTAAACAACACAAATCCACAACACCCACCAAAACAACAAAACCACCAATCCCCAAAATAAGCCACTAATAGGCATTACGGCCAAGGACACAAAAACCAGAAGTGGGGCCTCAAACAACAAAAGCCTGGCTTTTTGCTATGGGCACCCATCGCCGCGCGCCAGGGGGGTGCACCCGCGTACCGTACCCCCGGGCGTTGTTTACCCCCCTACCCCCCATTTTGCAGGCCAAAGGGTGGCGCCGGTTGACCGGTGGCCGAAAACGAAAACACCAGGGAGGTAGCCATGGAGCTCAGGGAACTCCTGCGCACAATCATCCGGGAGGAGTTGTCCGCCAAGGGCAAGGCAAAGCCCAAGGCGGAGTTCGTCGAGTTTGGCAAGTTCGCGACTGGGGAGAACACCCAGGTTCGCGTCTCTGTCTCGAAGGGGGTCGACGGCCAGCCCATTCTGGGTTTGGCTAAGATGCATGGCACCTACATCGAGCGCCAACTCGGCTTTAGGCTGACCCAGGAGCTGGCAGGGGCACTGCTGCAAATCATCACTGAGTCCTACCCACAACTGGTGAACAGCAGGAAAAACGGGCGGCGGGGGGCGTAATGCCCCCTGTCCCCCACAACCTAAGGAAAGGAGGGATAAAAATGGGAACTTACCGATACTTTGACAACGAACTGGAAATTGTAGGCGTAGATGAGACCCCTGAGGAATCTTGCTACGCCTTTGTCTACGAGCTATGGCGGGAGCCGCCCGGGGAGGGGCTGTATGGCCCCTCGCACCGCGGGCCGGCTTCCGGCGGCCGG
>Ga0079995_1066303_pt1 | contig 13068 bp, 15 predicted proteins | sample FaiFalFF_MnMetaG_2_FD_69198 | JGI IMG/M metagenome (GOLD analysis project Ga0079995, IMG submission 69198) | Freshwater microbial communities from Yellowstone National Park, Wyoming, USA - Fairy Falls C (FF_Mn_C) (SPADES assembly) (version 4) | ecosystem: Environmental > Aquatic > Freshwater >... | reverse complement strand
GGGGCGTAGCTCGAACGGCTAGAGCGCCGGTCTCCAAAACCGGAGGTTCCGGGTTCGAATCCCGGCGCCCCTGCCACCAAACCCGGTTCCAGACTGGATTCCGCCGCCTGATCCTGTCGGCCCGATCCCCACAGGACAAGCATTCCAGCCCCTCCACGCGTCGCCCAAGATCCGCTCAGCACAAGGCTTTTAGACGCACACGGAGCGCCGACCAACCCGGTTCAAGGGGAGTTGCCGCCAAATTGCCGCCAAGACTCGCTGCCCGAACACGTGTTGGGGTATTACGACCCCTCCTGGACCCTCTGGAGGGCCTCCCGGATCATCCGGTCCACCTGTGTAGCCAGCTCCTCCTGGGCCCCTGGCAGCTCGTGGCCGTAAACGTTCAAGGTCAAGGTGGGGGTGCTGTGGCCCAGGCGCGCGGCCACGGTGCGGACGTCGGCCCCGAGACGGATCGCCTGGCTGGCGTGGGTGTGCCTCAGTTGGTGGAACGTGAATGCCCTGGTGGCGCAGCGGAGCACAAGGTCCGCAAAGGCCTTCCGGAAGTTCGAGGGGTACCACGGGGCCCCGTTTGTGGCCGGGCACACCAGGTCGTGGTCTTTCCAGTCCGGGCCCGCCTTCAGGCGCTCCTCCAGCTGGGTCTTACGGTGCCTCCGGAGGGCCTCCACCACCAGGGGCGGCAGGACCACGGCCCTGGCCTTCCCCGTCTTGGGCTCCTTGGGGCGGACCACGAGCTGGCCATCCACCCGGACCTCTTCCAGGCTTCTCCGTACCTGGAGGACCCCGCGGTCCAGGTCCACGTCCGACCACCGCAAGGCCAGGATCTCGCCCCGCCTGAGGCCGCACAGGGCCGCAAGGAGCACCGGAATGTACAAGCGGGTCCCCTCCGAGGCCCGGATGATCTGCGCCAACTCCGCCTCAGTGGCCACCGGAATCTCCCGGGGACGCACCCTGGGCGGGGAGACCGCATCGCAGACGTTCCGCGCCACCACCTCCAGCTTCACCGCGTGCTCCAGAGCCGCGTGGAGGGCCCGGTGGACGTGGAGAACGGTCCGGGGGTGCTTCCCGGCCTCCTGCATGGCCGCGTAGAGCCGCTGGATGTGGGCAGGGTGCAGCTGGTGCAGGGGAATCTTCCCTAGGTGGGGCTTGAGGTGCAGGCGGACGATCTCCTCGTACCGCTCCCAGGTCTTCGCGGCCACGTTGGGCTTCGCCAGGTCGTGGAGCCACCGGTCCAGCCACTCCCCGACGGTCACGCGGCCCGGGTCCACCAGGCCTCCGGTCGCCGCCTCGTGGAGGAGCCGGGCGAGCGCCCGCTCCGCGTCCTTCCGGGTGCCCCGGACGGTCCGGAAAATCCTGGTGTACCTGCCGGTGACCGGGTCTCTCCCGGCCCTCACCGAGACCTCCCAGCTGTGCTTCCCTCTCCTGCGAATGTGGCCGGGCATCCCTCACCTCCGATCAGCGATCCACGGGTTTGTGGGCTTGCTCACCCCCTGTACGGGGCGGCCGGTACATTTGCCGAACGAACCGCTCGACCTCTTCAGGGGGTATGCGCCACCCCGCCCTCCCGCCGATCTTCATGCCCCCCAGACGGCCCGTGCGTAACCACCCTAGAACCGTGCTGGTCCGAACCCGTAACTTCTTTGCTACCTCGAGTTTCTGCTCTATATTCTAACTTAGCCCGGCTAACTTCGTCAAACGCACCCTAACCCAGGCCGCGCCGCCCGAGCCTGGAGGCGGGACCTTAGTCCTTTCGCGAATGAACGGCCCCTCGGGATCCCAGATCATGGACCTACCGCTTCCCACCATCGGGGGCGACCCACCGGTCAGGCCCAGAAGGAATTCGCCGCAGCACAAAGAACCTGCCGCACAGGGGTGAGCTGCAATGAAACCCCGGACGTTCTCCGCCGGGGGTGAGTCTGAAGCACGTGGCGTCCCAACGGCTTGAGTTTCGGCCCTAGGGGAGTGGGTGACGAGGGGAAACTCGAGAACAGGCCACGCTTTGAAACTGACGCTCGTGAAGAACAAGCTGGGACCGCCGCAACCCAGTCTCACGATGTACCTAACCTACGACCGCCAGATCTGACCTTCGGCGCTTGAAGCACAAACAGGATTTAGAAAGGCGGAGGAAAAGCCATGGACAGTAGGATCAAGGACCTTGGACCGCGGGAAATGGCGCTCAGGCGCCTGCAGCGCATGGTGTGGCTGGAGGAGCGCGCGCGTTTGGCATGGATGGAGTGGGTTCCCGTTGTCACCTTCCTTCTCTCGGCGCTGTGTTCCGTTGCTTTGGTGGAAGCGCGGATGGGGCTCTTAGGAGCCGTCCTCGCCGTTATCGGCGTCGTGGGTTCAATTGCGCTTGGGGACTTCCTGGAAAAGGTGCGTGACTGGCTCGCCTGGGAGGCCGCCAGGCGCAGGTACCCGGCCTGCTTCACCGAGGCCCCGGACTTCCTTCGCTGGAGGTTTGAGGAAACCGTGCGCGAGTTCAATGAGAGTACCAAGCTGTTTCCATAAGCGATGAATCCGTTTCGCCGGCTCGCTTCGATCCCCGGTGGGCGCCGCTTCCCGGGCGTTCTTCGAGAATCCTGTTACCGGTGCTACAAGCTGCAGCAAGAAAGGAGGTGTCATAGGCATGATGCCAGGGGCCGCTCCTCGGATTTCAAGGATGCGAATCACTCGGGCTCTGTTCATCTTGGGATTCAGCCTCCTCGCTCTCGGCGTGATGCGCGCATTTTTGCCCATTGAGCAATGCTACAAAACACCGCGATTTAGCTTCCGACCAACTCCACCACTAAGCTTCTTCTTTACCCCCGGGATCTTCCCCGCGAGCTACAGGTGATCTATCATCATATCAATGACCTTGGGGATATGGTTTGGCAAACACGTAGTGATTTGTACGAGATACTCAAAGGACTTGATTCGATTTCATCCGAGCGTAACCTTGTACGCGTGCGCAACTGGCCATGGGAGCCTAGCTGTGACTGGGACAACAAGAAGTTGGACAGCATGTTGACGGGTATCCAGACGCTCGCCTTCTTTGTCGGTGGTTTTGGTTTCATAATACTTGGACTATTGCCTTCAAAACTGTCCGAGGGATGATGAGGTAGAAGGGTAAAGTTGCCACTGCCGCCTTTATCACGCCTCGCCTGTTTAAGCGAATGCTGGCCTGGGTGCCCGGCGGGCGCCGGTGAAAGGCCCTCGGTTTAACGACTCTAACCAGGTCAACAAGACCCCGCTCAAGCGATCCGTCCGTCTGGCGAAGTCTTCGCCCCACCTCCAATCCTGCTGCTCGCGGACGGAAGACCCTCTGCCGGCCGTCATACGGCCCATAGCCCACAAGACCGGAGGCCTCTAAAATGCCGGGAGGTCGAACCCTAACCCAGCCGCACACACCCACGCGCGAAGGCGGGACCTGATCCCCTTACGAATCTACGGGCCTAAAGCCAGAGAAGGAAAAAGCCCCGCAAATGCCCTAGAACACCCCAGTCTCGGGCGGGGCTATCTAGATGTATCCCCGTACCGGGACCCCAGCGATGTGGGCGGATTTTGGGGGCTGCAAAACCCGACGGAAGCGGCCAACAGGCCCCTTGACGTGACCAAAATGTTGAATTTCGGCAAGGCTAATCAAAACCTAAGCTTTTTCCAACCATCAATACGCCTGACCTCTTGACAGGAACCCCTAGGGGCCTCGGCCGTTGGAAGGGCTCGTAGGATTCGCCGCCTAAGGGAGGGAGGCCCTAGAGGCTGAGGGCAAACGCGCAGATTTACGGGCCGGTCGGGATCGGCTGCAGGTCCTCGCGGCATCCCTGAGCCGGTCCTAGGGTCTCCCGGCTATCGCCATCGCAAGTCGGGGCCACAGGCCAGTCCCAGGCAAGGCCGGAAGGAATTTGCTGGGGCACGTCGAAACCACTCAACGCAAGGAGGCGGCCCCCCCGCCGGGGCGAGAGGATATGCCAGCGTATGAGTGAGATCCGGGCACAGGAAGCCAGCACCCGCGCCTTGACCACGCGTTGTTCCGTCGCGAGATCCTGCCCCTGCTGCGCACAATCCCCATCCGCCGTGGGGAGTACGTGCCGCACCCCAAGTGACGGGCTGAACTAGGAAGCCCGGGCGGGTCACCGGCCTTAAAGGAGCAAGCTGAGTGGGGGGAGAGAAGATGACGCGGGCTGCGGGATCTTTGGTGGTAGTCCTTCTCGTGGTGCTCCTTGCAGGTTTGGGGGCCGCACAGGGAGTCGCCGATCTGGTGGAGCGCGCAAGGCCCGCTGTGGCCATCGTGGTGGCGCGGACGGGGAGCGGTCTGAGCCAGGGATCCGGGTTCGTGTACGACGCTCGGGGGTTTCTGCTGACGGCCGCTCACGTGGTGGAGGGAGCAGGCGAGGTGGCGGTGCGCCTCCCGAACCGCCGCCCCATGCTGGCCGTCGTCGCGCAGACCAGCCGGTCGATAGACGTTGCGGCCCTGCGGGTAGGGGAAGAGGGACTGCCGTTCATTCCGCTTTCAGCGGGCCGGCCCCGGGTAGGCGAGGAGATCGTGGTGCTCGGGTACCCCCTGGCGGACGTGATCGGAGTCGGCGATCTCACGGTGACGCGGGGGATAGTCAGCCGTGTCCTGGTGGATCAGGGCTTGCTGCAGTTCGACGCCTCCGTCAACCCCGGCCACAGCGGAGGCCCTGTCCTGAACAACCGCGGAGAGGTCGTGGGGATTGTCGCGGGCGGGCTCCGAGGGGCTGCGGGGATCAACTTGGCCGTCCTGAGCGAAGCTGCCCGGGACGTGGCGCGGCTTGCGCTGCAGGCCCCGTTTGCCCCCACTACCCCGCCTGTCGTTCCGGTACAGCCGACTCCGGGGCCTTCGCCGGTGCCGACGCCGGCCGCGACACCCGCCCCGGGGGAGTGGAGGCTGATCGGAAGCAAGGGGCCCACGCCGCGCAACACGGAGATCCGTACACCGGTCAATCTCGCGATCCGGGAAGCGCGCTATCGGGTTGAGGGTGGAGTCCTGTACGTCCAGATAGAACTCTACGAGCGGCCGACGGGCGATGCTGAGATTCACCTGGGCTGGAGGTTACCTGGTTCCAAGCGTCCCGCATGGGTGCTCCGGTATTTCCTCGCCAGGGGCCGCGTCGTTTTCGGACGCTTCGTAGCAGTCGATGAAGTGCGCCGGCTGTGGAATGTTGATCCGGTATCCGTATCGGGTGTAAGGGTGAGTGTGACCGGCTCATTCATAGACGTAGCCGTCCCGCTCGCCGCGCTGCAGCCCGACAGCCCGGAATGGGAGATCTGGGCGGCCACCTCCTACCGTGCTCCGGACGACATTTATCGGGATGTCGACTGGCTTCCCTGGACCCGTATCCGCTTGTGAGCCGGCAAGATGGACAAGTTACACTGCGGTCCACGATGAATTGCCGCCCTAAAGGACGGGTCCTCCAACTGCTTGAGGCTTTGCCTCCTGCCCCCGGTGAGAAAAAGGCACGCGTAAAATGGGGCTGTTCCGTCTGCAACCAGACGTGGACCGGGTTAGCGCCGTCGGCGCGGATGAGACGGCCTTCCTGTCCTCGTTGCGGCTCCTGGAGAGTACGCGTCGTGAACCACCTACCGGACAAGAAGCGGTGGGAAGCTGTCCGAGCGGCGGTTTTCCAACGCGACGGGTACCGCTGCCGCTGGTGCGGTAAGCCTACTACTCACCCGGTGGCCCACCACCTGCACTATCGCGACCCCTATAACCGCGAGACGATGATCACTCTTTGCGCCCACTGTCACTGGGCTCACCACCACCCAATAGAGGCTCTTCTGGAAACAAGGTGGGGGCAAGTCATTGCGGTCGTCCTCCTACTTCTCGCGATAGGTTTTCTAGTTCTCCTGTTCTCCGGGAAACAGATGGGCGTCGGAAGCCACCAGATCGCATTCAGTCGCCGCCCAGCTAAATGCGCCATTCTAGCCCTTTATGGCTCAGGTGGGCGGTCACGCATTTTCACTCCGGAACCCTCGGAGGACGAGGTACTCCTCGTACATCCCCAGGAAATGGGCGAGGCGAAGATTCAGGGCGTCGGTCAGGCTCAACTTGTAGGCTCTCGCAGCGCCCCTCAGCCGACCCCAGGTTGCGCGATCAATCCGCAGCGCGAGCCGGGGCCAATGGTGGGTCTCGGCCCGACTGCCGGGTGGCAAGGCGCGGATCCCCTCTGCCCTCTCGAGGACCCGACGAACAAGTTCAGAGAGCGTAAGCCCCCTCCTCTCCGCGTCCTCCTTGAGGCGTTCGTAGACAAGGGGGTGGATCCGGACCCACCTGGGGGCTCGCCATGGATCCATCTGTTCGAAGTCTAGGTTGTCACTGGTCGAGACCTTCTTCATGTAGCTGTAGGTAGAACCTCTCCACCTTGAACGTGGTTGGGAACGGCTACAGTTTCGCGAGATCTTTCCAATTCTGTCCGCTTGTCACGAATTTGTGAGATCTCGTTTAGTTCTGTCCTTTTCTCACGATTTGTGAAATCCCGCCAAGCTCTGCCCTCCTGCTACGGTTTTGCGACATCATAAAGGGTGACGCTTCCTCGTCCCTGAGGTAGGGGTTGGGCTCCTCCACGGCCCTGGAAGTCATTAACCCGCGCCTCTCAAGCTTCTAGATGGCCACCAGCGTCTCGCTGTGCCTTCCCGCAAGTAGATCCACGAGCTCCGGGAACGATAAAGCTGGATGCTCCCGGAGTAAGTCCAGGATCCCCTCCATTGCTAATCGCACCCAGCGCTCGAACCCCGTGGTAAACTCCTCGGGGACCTCATGTGGCGTTGCACGCAGTAACTCCCTCATGACCAATCGCCTCCATCAGTTCTTCTACCACCCTCCGCAACATCGTCGAGTAGAAGCCCACGTCGTATCCCTCCTCCGCGGATCGGCTGACGACCCGCTTGCGCTTCTCTTTGTAGGCATACGTCGCGACCTCGCCCTCGCTGAATCCAGCCTCGAGGAGGTACTTATCCGAAGCCGAGACCCTGTGGGTTCGCTTGACCCAGTCCCAGCCCCGGCCCGAGGTGATCTCCTCCTCGACCTCCTTCGCATACTCCATAGCCGCATCCTGACCCTGGAAAACCAACTTCCGGAGGAACTCGCATGGGAACCTGGTCCAGATCGCCTCCTTGTCCCGCCCCTTCCACTTGGCACCCTTGACGCTGATAACACAACCCTCCTTGTCCAGTACGATGTAATTCTTCCGGTCGCTCACGAACACGATAGCGTCAGTCCACTCCACGTCAACGTGGAAGGGCTGAGGAAGGGCTTGCTGCACGGCCGCGAGGACCTGCTGGGGGTCCTGAGCGCAGACAATCACGCCGTCGGTGTCGGCCTCCACGACAACGCCGTCTGCGTCCTCGATTGCGGCGATCATCTTCACGAGGACCTTGCGCCCTAGCTCGGTGACCCTCTGTGCGGCGTCCATGTCGTTGAACCCGTAGCCCCCAGTGCCGTAGAACCCGTACAAGGAGTTAATCAGGACCTTGAGGCCCTCCTGGACAGTCGCCGCCTCGCTGTCCCCCCTCCTGCCCCGTTCCTTGAGCCTGAGCCGCATTTCCGTGAGAGACCGGAGCCAGGAGAGGGCATAGGCGTCAGTATCCTTTCTGCTATGAATTCTGTAGGCTAACATGGTCGTCGGGTACAGCGAGGCAATGTCCAGCTTCACGCACGGGTAGTACAGGCCCGGCCTGGAAACAACGATGCCTCCGGGGTAGTCCTTCTTCTCGTCAGGGTTCTCGGTGCGCCCGTAGTGCCGCTGGAGAACCGACTGCCATATCCGGGCGGTGCTCCTCGTCACCGTGTCCTCGAGCGGTAGTGACGTGAGCCGCGATACCACGAGGTAAGGCTTGACAAGACGTTCGTAGACGCGATACGTCTCACGCAGGTCCCCCCGGACGTACCGCTCAAGCTCCTCCGGTGTAGCTTCGGAGATCTTGTCGTGCGGGATGACTACGCGATCCGGTTCAGGGACCCCGAAGTGCTCCGCCACGCTCTTGAGGTCTTTGTGGGCACCGAGGGACCTGGTGGTGTATTCATACCTCGCCACGAGGTGAAATGTGTCAACGATCTGGAGCCCCAAGTCGTTCTTGAACAAGGCGTACGGGATGGGGTCGCCGCTGATGACGCCGGCTGATGCTGCCACGTTCCGTACGACCACCTCACCCCGTCCGTCCCGCTGGGGCCAGAAGGGACACTTCACGCCCAGCCTTTGGGACCTCATGTACAGGAAGGACAAGTCGAAGTCCAGGAGGTTATACCCGGTCAGCACACCGCCCCGAGGAGCGACTTTAGCGACTCGCTCGAAGGTCCGGGAGAGGAGGGCCCGTTCGTCGGTGTCCCGGAGGACTTCGCACACCTCCTCCTGTCCGTCCCGGTACAGGGCCAAGCCAACGGCCAGGATCCGGTCTTGTGTGGGATCGAGCCCTGTCGTTTCGATGTCCAGGACTAGGGTCGGAGAGATCTCCGGCGAGACCTCGGGCAGGTTCGGGTGGGCGATTTCCTCCACGGGGGCCCACCCGTCGAGGTCTCCGGGTACGACTGCTTCCTCCCTCCCGTCCCACGAGAGGCGGATGGTCCCGTCGGGCAACCGGGTCGTCATTCGAGCAGAGGGGGTCTCTGGATGGCCGCTAGGACCCCCAGAACCCTCGATCTCCGTTCGGGGGTAGGTCTGGGTATCCCCCCAGCTCGAGGGAGGCTCTAAGGGGCGTTCTGGGCCACCTTCTGACGTAGATTCGGGACCCTCTTCAGGGCTTGGCCCAGGGCCGCCCGGGGTAGGGCCAACAGAATCCATGGGTACCGGGGCCGGTTCGGGGGCATCAAGAGTGCCAAGCGGCCCTTCTCCGTCGGGATCCTGGGATGGCCCGGCCTCCTCCGCCGGGGTGGTTTTAGAGGGGGAGGGGTGCGGTGCCGAATTCCGTTCCCAGACCGCCCCAGAATCCGATTCCGTTCCCGACCCCCCGGAACGGAATTCTTCCGCGTCCTGTCTGGGTTCTAGCCGATTCCGTTCCCCGTTCCCGCCTATAGTATGAGCCGCGGGAACGGAATTCATGACCGGGGGCTCCGCCTGGCGGGGGCCGGGGCTCTGCTCGGGGTCCGCCAAGCGGTATCGCCGGGGGTCGCCTTTCCGCCCCTTACCCTCGACCACTACTAGCCCGCAGTCCTCGAGTTCCTGGAGGGCCTGCAGCTTCGCGGCGTCCTTCCCGGCTACGCCGTTAAGGATCTCTTCACGGGTAGCAGGGCCGTGCTTGCGCAGGAGCTCTATGATAGCCCCCTTCAGGTCCTGCCTCCGTACCTCCACAGCCGTGCCAAGGAACACCCACTGCCCTACCCCATACAACTCGACGGCCCAGACCTGCTGGGAGGCCAGCTTGGACTCCAGCTTCAGGTGCCGCCGCGGGGTGACGGGTTCGTCGTCCCCATGCGTCTCCTCGGATGGCAGGGTAAGCCGCAGGATGGATTTGGCAGCCGCCCGGATCACAAAGCTCCCGGCCACGTCCATCCCGGCCTTGTTGTCATGGGCCACCACCACGAAGCCGCACCCTGCACGGGCTGCGAGGCTGTCCAGTCCTAGCATCACCGGGCGCATCAACGAGGCGTCGTTCAAGGCCTCACGACCCATGGGGGTCAGGTGGTAGAGCGCGTCCCAAACCGCCAGGACAGCTCCCCGCCGCGTCACCTCCGACTCGAGTTCGTGGAGCACCTGCTGCGGCTCATCAACGGCCCACAGGTCCACCAGGAACAGCTCGGGGTGACGGCGAATGCCTAGGGTTTCCAGACGCTCAAGCGTGATGCTCAGGGGGTCATCGAGGAAGGCACCCACCACAGGACCCTGGCGCACCTGGAACTGGCCCAAGAATGGCTCACCCAAGAGGACAGCCCGGACCAGCTCCAGGGCGAGAAGCGTCTTCCCGCGCTTGTCCTTGCCGCTCAGCACCGTCAGTGCCCCGCACGGCACGAGGGGCTGACACACCCACGTCACGGGCGGGGCGGTGAGTTCAGCCGAGGGCTTGAACAGCGACGATTTCGTGTAGGGCTTCGCGGAGCCGATCAAGGCCCGCACGTCCACGCCTTGCGCCACCGCGTCGGCGGCGTCCCACCCGGCACGCACGCCCGGCGGGGGGTCCACCATCCGCACGTCGCGGTGGCCGAGTCGGTGCAGCGCCTCCGCTATGCGGGCCATGTGCTTACGCCCAGAATCGTCCGCATCGGCCCAGAGGATCACGGGGCGGTGGAGGAGGTGGCGCAACACCTCATCCGACGGGGTGTCCGCGGCGCCGCACACCGTTCCGACCGCGAGGATCCCGGCCCGCTGTAAGGCTTGGGCCGCCTTCTCCCCTTCGACCACGACAACCGGCTCTCCTGGCTGATCCCGCAGGCGCTCAAGGCCGTACAGTAAGTCGCTGGGCCGCAACCCATCAAGTCCGCGACGCCCATCGGGGAGCTCCCACCACAGACGCTTGCTCCCGTCTGGAAGGTCTTTACGAACATGGACTGCGAGAAAATCACCATTGAGGTCGTAGATCTTGTAACGGGTCGTCCTCGCGGCGGGGAGAACCCCCGCCCCCTCAAGCGCCTCGACGACTGGGCGAGGATCTCCCTCACTGCAGTTCACGATCACAGCGTTGTTTTTAACGCTCACGTAAACACTCGGGAACCACGTATCATCCGGGTGGAAGGCGAGTCCTTCGGGTTTCCCATCAAAAGGCGTGTCGTCTGATGAACGCCACAGCGCTTCGCGAACCCGACGGGCAACCTCGTGGGGTTTGGGGGTGCTGATCCGGATTGTATTTCCATCTACCACCGGAGCAGCAGGGCCATTAAGGCCGTTCCGCTTCGGCTTGGGCCACAGCTTGCGTTTATGCAACGCCGCAATTATCGCTTCCCGCGAGCACCCCGCAAAACAGTGGACATGAACCCGTTCACCGCGCGCCTGTACGGAGAGGGAGGGTCTAGAGTCATCATGCGCGGGGCAGTGCGTCAGGCTCCCCACCCTCTGACACCTGCACCGCGGATCACTACAGCGGAGAGCCTCTCGGATTTTTTGAACCAGCAGCTCCGCCGACCAGCCCGTTGACGTGAACGCGCTGTTGTTGTATCCTCGCATAGGAGATCCTCCTCGCTGACCGCCGGTCTCCCCAGGTCTCGCCCCGCCGGCGGTTTGGTTTTTATCGCAGGTCGTCGTTCGGGCCGCTCTGCACGGCCTCCGGCGTGTTGCGGGAGCAGCTGCTGTAGCCTGGTCGTGGGGCACCCCCATCAAACCCCACCGCCGCGTTAGCCGCCGATCTGTTCCCCTCGCCAAAACCGATGGGCCCACCGTGCCCATCCAACCAAAGTTCCAAGGCTCGTCTCCGGATGAAGATCCTGCGGCCCGCGCGAACGACTCCAGGGAGGATGCCGCGAACCACCCAGTCGTAGGCCTGCCGCTTCGACACCCCAAGGATCTGGGCCACCTGGGGGATGCGAAGGAGCTCCGGTTCACCGCTCACGGTTGCCGCCTCCCTCGCCGCAGCAGCTGGATCGCGGCCCGCGGAACGCCCTCCCGCGCGAGCCGCTCCACGTCCTCCAGGGGGACGCGGGATGCCTGCGGTCCTAACTTCACGACGCGGAGAGCGCCAGAGGCCACCAAGCGATAAAGTTGACCCCTGCTGATGGCCAGGGCCTTGGCCGCGTCTGCGATCTTCAACAATTGCGTTCTGTGCTCGATCATTCTCACCACCTCCGGCCCTACGCTCCCATTCTGCAACCCACGCGTCAATGCTGAACCGTGGACAACAGTGGACAGCTCTTTGGGGGCCCCTGGACTCGGCCTAGCTAGGAGTGGTAGACTGTAGACGGCCGTGGACAACCTGACCTGGACCCTATTCTATGTCCCCATCCGGGTCCGCAAGCGGAGGGAGGGCGAGATCGGCTTCTCCCAGTGGGCACGCGAGGCTGAGGGCGTGTTGAGCCCCCTGCCCCACCGTCTGCGCTCATACCCGCCTGACCTCGAGCACGCCGTTCTTTTGGCGATAACTCGTGACCTGCGCGTAGGTAAGGTCCCAACCGAGCCCCAGGGCCTGGAGTTCGTCCTGAGGGCGGGCGGCCGTCAGGTCTTGCAGCCTTCCCTCGGGGCTGTGCTCCGGCTCCCGTGGGATCCTGAGGAACCCAGTTTCGTGGAGTCCTGGGAAGGCGTTCTACTACAACACGGGCTCCCGGTTCCCGTGGACTCCGCAGACCCCGACAGACCTTACATCCTCCGGGTCCCCATCGACCTCCTGTCCTGCATCCGGCTCCTCCTTGAAGCGACCCTCTGGGCCAGTGAAGGCCGCCCTGATGCTATGAGGGCCGCAATCTCCCTCTTCGCGCGGGCCCCACGGGCCTTAGGGTACCTGCCCCACCTGGTGGACCCCGGAGTGCGCCCTGAGGACCTGGCGTCTGCGGACCCGACAATGTCCGGGCTCCGGCAGGAGGATTTAACCGGTCTCGCGATTGCGGCCATCGCCGAGGAAGGGGATTGCAGGGGATTCCTCTCGATGGTCCACGGAGGGGCCTCGCGCTTCCTCAGTCCCCCAACCCGGCACGGCAGGATCCTGGCATGGGGCTGGTTCCCGCATCTCGCCCTGGTCCTCACCAGGGAGACCCCGCAGCGCCGTTGCAGGAGGTGTGGTGCCCCAGTCCCTGAGGGCCGCCGTAACTACTGCTCGGCCCGCTGCTCCGACACCACGAGGAAGGCCCTCTACAGAGCCAGGAAGAGGCCCAAGGCGTGAACCCGGCCCTTCACCGCCCGGCGGAGAGAAACGTTACCACGAACCGCGTCTGCCCCTCGCCCGTGACACCTCGCCAGACCCCTGGGCCCTGTCTTACCAAAGATTGCCGCCAAATTGCCGCCACACGTCACGGAACGTGGGCTAAAATACGGGTACACGGGGTAACACCCGATGGCTGGGACCCGCATAAAACGTGAATTCCGGGGACGGCAGGGAACGGGGTGAAACAATGAGTTCGCACTCCAAAACCGGAGGTTCCGGGTTCGAATCCCGGCGCCCCTGCCACGGGTCTCCGGGGGGTGTGCCCGAGACGTCCGGAAACCATCCCGTGCGGAAGGG
>Ga0079995_1043162_pt1 | contig 13094 bp, 9 predicted proteins | sample FaiFalFF_MnMetaG_2_FD_69198 | JGI IMG/M metagenome (GOLD analysis project Ga0079995, IMG submission 69198) | Freshwater microbial communities from Yellowstone National Park, Wyoming, USA - Fairy Falls C (FF_Mn_C) (SPADES assembly) (version 4) | ecosystem: Environmental > Aquatic > Freshwater >... | reverse complement strand
CAAATAGAGCTTTGAGAAAAGCTATAAAACCTCATGGCTTTAACATAGGAATAAATATGGGGCGCGCTGCGGGAGCCGGTCTTGAAGACCACATCCACATTCATGTCGTCCCGAGATGGGTAGGAGACACAAATTTTATGCCAATCTGTAGCGATGTGAAAATCATAGTTGAAGATATAAACTCTTCTATGATGAAAATAAAAAATTACTTGAGCGAGGCGATTATTGAGGAACAAAAAAACAATAAATAAATGAAAGATTGTGAAAATTGGAATTCTGAAAATTTTATGAATAAGTAGAGGAAAATTTTTTAATTTCTTCCTCTATTATTTTCTTTATTTCACTGAATTTCGGTTCTACAAAAAATTGTTTTGTTTTCATAAAATTCAAAGCCGCTTCCGGGTCTTTAAGTCCATGACCTGTTATAGTACAGACTATAACTTGATCTTTCATTTTAATTTTTTTGTTTTTGACCATTTTTATAAGTCCTGCTATTCCTGCGCATGGAGCTGGTTCACAAAATATTCCCTCCTTTTCTCCCATGAACCTATATACAGATATTATTTCTTCATCGCTTACCATATCTATTAGACCATCTGATTCTTTTACTGCCAGCTCTGCTTTTTTCCAGTTCGCAGGATTCCCGATTCTTATAGCGGATGCAATTGTTTCTGGATTTTCTATTGGGTGTCCTCTTACAATTGGAGCTGCTCCTTCAGCTTGGAACCCAAACATTCTCGGAATTTGATCTATCTTTCCGAGTTCTTTGTATTGTTTATATCCTAACCAATATGCATATATGTTTCCTGCATTTCCTACGGGTAAGAAATGGTAATCTGGAGCAAATCCCAATACATCACATATTTCGAACGCAGCTGTTTTTTGCCCTTCTATTCTCCAGGGATTTATTGAATTCACTATGAAAAGTCCGAAATCATCTGATATTTTTCTGACAAGTGAAAGTGCATCATCAAAATTACCTTTTATTCTGATTATTCGTGCTCCATATGCTACTGCTTGAACGATTTTGCCGGTTGCTACATTTTTTTCTGGTACAACTACGAATGCTGGTAAATTAGCCCTCCCTGAGTAAGCAGCAGCTGATGCTGATGTGTTTCCGGTAGATGCACATATTGTTGCTCGTGCTCCAACTTCTTTTGCTCTCGTTATTGCAACGGTCATTCCTCTATCTTTGAAAGACGAAGTCGGATTTAACCCCTCATGCTTGAAATATATTTTCCCAGAAAATCCCATCTCTCTTAACTCTTTTACAAGATAGACGGATTCTATAAGAGGTGTATTTCCTTCAAGCAAAGTTACTGGTTCTATATTTATCTTTTCCCCTTCAACGGATATAAGATTACGGTATTCGTGAATTATTCCTCTCCATCTTCTATAGTTGCTATTTCCAAAACTTTTCAAATTATTATCTTCACTGCTCATAAATGTGATAGAAATGAATTTGTTAATTTATTATTTATTTTAATGATTTAAGTTAAGCTTATTTATCGGAAAGTCTTTTTTAGTTTATTGCAATTTTTTTGATTATTAGTCAAGTTTGCAAATTGTGTTTGGTAATTTTATGTAAATTATAGGTTTTTATTTGAAAAGATTAATTTTTATTTTGATTTAGTGTTTGCGCCTGTAGCTCAAAAGGATAGAGCGTTGGACTTCGAATCCAAAGGTTGCGGGTTCAAGTCCCGCCAGGCGCACCACTTTTCTGCTTATTTTTCTTATTGCTCTATCATATTTTTTCTTTTTTTCTTTTTTTATATTTCTTTTTCCATTCTCATCCATCTTGGAAAGCTTTCTCCTGTGAAATGAAAACCTAAAGATTTATAAAATCTTATGGCTTTTTCATTATTTGCTCCAACCCATAATCCTACCTTATTAACACCTTTGATTTTAAAATATTCAATAGCCTGCATTATAAGAAATTTTCCTAATCCCATTTTTTGAAATTCTGGGGTTATACATATCTCATGAATTTCTCCTGTTTTTCCGTTCCACCACCATTCAGAGCTACAAGCTATGAATCCTATTATACCTGTTTTTTTGTCGTAAAGTATCTTGAAAAAATCTGAGTGATTTATCAGCCACCTTATATACTTTCTTGCATGCTTTTCCGTCGGTTCCCCGTATTCCTCCATACCTTCGTATGCCTTCATATACACTTTTGTAATCTCATCAAAGAACCTATCTGTTATTCCAAATTCAGATAAGTCTTTGATTTCTATTTTTACTGTGCTTTCTACTTTTTCTTGTGGGCTTTTTATTTTTATCTCATCAAATATGGTTCCCATTGAGGATAAAATTTTAAGTCTATTTCTCTTGCGTTGATAATATTTATTGTTGGTTGGCGTGGCTCCCTAATTAAAGTTAATCCTGCTTCTTCTGGCGTTCTATCTCCCTTTTTCAGGTTACATGATATGCAGCTTGTCACTACATTTAACCATTCAGTCTTTCCTCCTCTTGACCTTGGTATTACATGATCTATCGTCAGATTTTTCGGAGAAAATTTTTTCCCGCAATACTGGCATGTAAATCCATCTCTTATGAAAATTCCAAGTCTTGACACTTTTGGTTTTGATATTTTAGGGTCAATATCTGTATCTGTTACGATTATTTTAGGAATTTTTATTCTCCTTGAGACGGTTGAGATATATTCCTCTCCATCCTGTGGTTCTAATTTAATCCATTCCCAAATTGAAAGGGTTTCAAAATCCTCCGTGAGGACTTTTGCGGATTCTCTGAAAAGCAGGGAAAATGTATGCCTTAAATTAGTAATATAGCAAGGAATAAAATTTTTATTGAGAGCAAGAACTGCTCTTTTTATTATCCTTTTCCTGCTTTGAGTTTTGGTTATATTATCCCCCTCTGAATAAAAAATTACTTCTCCGTCTTTGCCGTTTGTACCTTTTATTTCTTCCCAAAAGAAGGCATTCACCTCCTTTTCTTCAATCGTTGTATTTAATTTAAAATAAGCAATTTTTGAGCTTTTGAGATAATTTTACAGAAAATTTTTCAGTCTATTGTTAAAAATTTTTGAAAATTAGAAAATAATTTTTATAATTATCGATAGAAATGCTGATAACTATTTATTATTCCTTCCGTCGCGCTATCTAAAATGGCGATCAAAATATTAAAGGAGGAAGAAGGAGAAGGGATAAAAAATAGAAAGAAAAAGAAAAAGGAAAAGGAGTAAAAAAAGAAAAAGGAAAAGTGAAAGAAAGAGGAGAAAGGAAAAAGGGAAGGTAGTCCGGTAAAACGGGTAGATGCAGAGGCAGGCGGTAGGGGAAGTAAGGTTTGCATGAGCAAAAAAGGTTATAGCAAATAAACCTTTCCAAAACCCATTTTAACAATATGGGCTATTTTCAGTCTTTTGAAAATTTATTTATTTACTTTTGAAGATTTATTTATTTTTTTGATGTAATGAGGGGAATTTTTATTTTTTCTGTTTTTGTTTCCTTCTTTTTTGTTTTGGGCAAAATAGATTGTATGGAAGCGGGAGAGACAAAGGAAAAAGGGACAAAGACATTTCAGATAAAATCATCGGCTTTCAAAAACGGTGAAAGAATACCAAAAAAATATACTTGTGAGGGAGAAGATGTTTCCCCTCCTCTTGAATGGTCGGGAGCCCCCGAAGGTACAAAAAGCTTTGTTTTAATAGTTGATGACCCCGATGCCCCAATAGGAACCTTCAATCATTGGGTGGTCTACGATATTCCAGCCTCTAAAAATTCTTTACCCGAAGGAGTTCAGAAGAAACCTGAAATTGAAGGTGGAATAAAGCAGGGAAGGAATGATTTTGGTAAAGTAGGGTGGGGAGGACCATGTCCTCCGCGTGGGCATGGTACTCACAGATATTTTTTCAAAATAAGGGCTATATCTCAGGAAAGTTTAAATCTTCCTCCGGGGGCATCAAAATCGGATGTTCTCAAAGCAATTGAGGGGAAGGTTTTGGGCGAAGCGGAGTTTTTTGGGACATACTCAAGGTGATAGCTTGAATCTTTGAGTCATTTTCCCAAGTTTATCGGCAATTCCCAGGATGTTATCTGCTCTTGCTTTTAGGATTGTTATTATTCTTCTTATTTCCTCTGTTGTTCCAGACAGCTCAACCGCTGATTTCCTCACTACATCAACGCTTTTGTATTCCCCTTTCAGCTTATTGCTTACACCTTCTATCATCTCATATGAATGAGATATATTGTGGGATAGAGCTTTTATGTTATCTAATTCATCGGACATTAGAGTTATGAGTTTGGAGGTGTTGTTTTTGACCTCTTTGAGATCATCATAAGAAGATAATACTTCATTTGAGCAAGCTTTGGCTGTCTGATGCACCTTTTGGACATCTTGAACGATTTCTCTGACTTTCATGAAGGTTTCTTGGAATAGCCTTATAGCCTCATTCCCTTCTTTTTGAGCCTCCTTTAATTCTCTTTTCGTTTCCTCTGAATGCACTATAATTTTTGTTACATTATTTTCAATAGTGTTTCTTGTTTTATCAAGAGTATTTATAGGTTCTTCAACTTCGTTCTTTATTACCTCAGCGGCATATAAAATGATGCTGTTTAGGTTTCTGATTTCATTTACTAAATTCTTTAACTTTTCCTCTGCTCTCTTTGAAAGTTCTTTTATCTCCCCTGCTATTACTTTAAACTCCTTTCCTATTTCCGTCTGAGTTTCTTCATGAGAGATAGCTATGTGGACATTAACTGATAGTATGTTCATATCATCCATGTGGTCAATAAGATCTGATATATCTTCGGTTAATCTTTCTATTATTTCTGAAGATTCTTTGAGGGATTTGAGAGTTTTACTTTTAGCAGAGGTTATTCTGCTTATTGAATCTGCAAGGGAGTCATTTTGCGCTCGTACGTTTTCTCCGCTTTCGGTGATAACCGTTGCGGATTCTTCGGATTTTTTAAGCCTATTTTGTATATCTTCGAGCTTGCCTTCAATTTCCGCTTTCGCATCCGATATCTTTGATAGATCAGAGTATATGTTTTCTGATTCTAATATAGTTTTTAGATTTCTCACAACATTTTCCATGATTTTGTATATATTTTCTAAATCTTTCAGTATTCTTTCGGCTTCGGATTTTGTTCCGCTGAGTTTTTTCTCAGTATCCTCTACTCCCTGAATCACATGAGTTATAATAGATGCCAGATCTTCTAAAAACCTTACCACATCTTGAACTAATTCATATACACTTTCAGTTGATTCGGATACTATCTCTATCTCTTTTTCTTGTTTATCGCTATTTTGTTTTATCTTTTCTGTCATTTTGTTTATATCTTTTACTATGGAAACTAAAATTCCAGACAATCTCTTTATTTCCTCTAACTCAACTCTGAGGATATCTACCATTTTTGCAAATGACATGGAGATTTCTCCTATCTCATCAGAAGAATCTGAAATTGGTTTTTCAGTGAGGTCCAAGTCATCTGCTATTTTTTTTGAGATATCCCTTACTTTGTTCAGAGGTAAGATTAAGTTGTTTAGTATTATCACGAAGATAATAGCTGAAACCAAAGTTAAAAATAGAGCGAGAGAACCTATGCGGATGATTTTTGACCAAAACTCTACATCAAAATTCCTCATAGATACAGCTAAAACAGTAAAACCTTTAAATTCCTTTTCTTCATTTTTTCCTTCACCAAGCGCCGGAAGAGTCTGTTTTTGTATCATTACAGGATTAAGAAATAAAATTACTTCATCACCAGTTATAGTTTTCTTGCTCAATATGTTCTGCATGGAGTCGTAGCGGATAGAGTTTTCAGATTTTGTTAAGTTTCTTATGAACCATATAAGATCCTGTGATATCTTTTCATCTTTTGTTTTATAAGTTATGATTTCACCATTTCTATTTACCGCTCCTGCAAATACAACATCTTCATTCCCCATAAATAGATCTATAACTTCACCTAAAAGAACCTTATCTTCCTGAATAAACCCATATGTTATTGATGAGTGATTACGGAAGAATTCGGATATTTGTTGTCCTTTCTGTACTATTTGCTTTTTGAACATCTCTCGGAAGTTTATGAATACGACAAATCCAATTGCAAGGAAGATCGTAATAATCCCCAAGCCGAAGAAAAAAATAAGTTTTACCCTAATTGAATTCAGCCTCATAATTTAATTTTAATATTTCAAGATTAAGTTTGATTATTTTTTCTGATCAGGATTGATAGAGATTTCCTATACTATTTTCTTTCTTGGCTTGATGGGATAGCAAAAAGAATAGCTCCATTTTCCCATAGTTCTCCTTTGAAACTTGGGAGAACGAAAATTTTTCTTTTATATCTTACAACATTTTTTCCAACCTCCAACAAAACTTCAAGGTTGCCATCTGGTTGATTTTTCAGTATTTCCCGTATCTTTAAGAGATAAGATAAGCTTTGAACCTTTATGAGTAGAGACATTTCAGATGGTTCAAAAAATAAAAAAGATATCATTTTTCTCTGAGCTTTCTTTCCAACGAACACATATATTTTGCCTTCCTTTATTTCTTTTCCATTTTTTCCTATGAGGAGAATCTCATAGTTTTCCCTGGGGTCATATGATACTTCGCAAGTCAGAATATGTCCTGATGGAGTTTGAATAATTTTTTTTACTCTTCCTATGATTTCTGCTATATCTTTGAACTCTATTGGGAAAATTCCATAACTTATGGATTCTATTTGATGTTTTATTTCACTCTTTGAGAGAAGAACTCCTATTGTTTCTATTTCCATTTTCTCTATTTCGTATTGTCTTTGTTTATTTCCATTATCAAATAGGCTTGGTCTTTGCGACAGGAGAGCCTCTAACAAATTCAGAGCTTTTTCCCTTGATGTGAATTCGTCAAATGCTCCTGCTTTTACAAGTGTTTCTATAACTTTTTTGTTTATTTTGAACCTCTGAGCATTCTTTATAAAACCTTCAAAGCTCGTTATTTTTACTCTCTGTCTCATTTCCTCTATTGCTTTTACTGCTGCTTCTCCTAATCCCTTTATTCCTCCAAGACCAAACCTTATTGCATTTCCTTCAACCGAAAACTCGCTCTTGCTTTTCGTTATAGATGGCGGCAAAATTTTGAAACCAAGTCTTAATAGTTCTTCTATGTATTTTGAGAGCTTTTCCAGATTGCTCATCTCAGATGTCAGGAGGCTTGCCATGTATTCAAGGGGGAAATTTGCTTTCAAGTAAGCAGTAACATAAGCAAGGAAGGCGTATGCAGCGGAATGAGATTTGTTAAATGCATATCCTGAAAATTTTTCCATGATTTCAAAGATTTCTTCTGCTTTCTCTTTTGAAATCCCTTTTTGTTCGCAACCCTTTAAGAACCTCTCTCTGACTTTCTCCATAAGTTCTGCTTTCTTTTTCCCCATAGCTTCTCTGAGTATATCCGCCTCACCCATAGAAAATCCTGCAAGTATATTTGCTGCAAACATTATCTGTTCTTGATATAAGAAGTTTCCGTATGTTTCTTTCAATATATTTTTAAGATCGGGATGTATGTATTCTGTGGGCTTTATCCCCTTCTTCCTTTCTATAAAATCGTTTACCATACCAGACTGTATGGGACCTGGTCTATATAGCGCAACAGCTGCTATAAGTTCTGAGATGTTTTCTGGTTCAAGTCTCATCAGAAGTTCTCTCATTCCTACGCTCTCGAACTGGAAAACACCAAATACATCTCCCTTTTTGAGCATCTCATAAGTTTTTCTGTCATTTAAAGGTATATTGTTAAAGGAGAGTTCTTTGCCGTGATTTTCTTTTATCATCTTGAATGTTCTATCTATCACGGTCAGCGTATCAAGACCGAGGAAGTCAAATTTTACAAGTCCGATTTTTTCCAAAGATTCCATGTCAAACTGGGTTACAAGTTCATCTTTTGCCCTTGCGATAGATGTGTATTCTGTGATTGGTCTATCTGATATGAGAAATCCAGAAGCATGGGAGCCAATATGTCTTATTAATCCTTCAAGTTTCTTTGCTTTTTCAAAAATCATCCTAAATCTTGGGTTTGAGTCAATTTTATTTTTGAACTCTGGAATCTCTGCATATGCCTCATCAAGGGTCCATTTTCTTGATGGCTCCTGTGGTACAAGTTCTGCAAGTTCTGAAACACTTTCCAGAGGCTCATCTAATATTCTCCCGACATCTCTTATAGCAAGTCTCGCTCCGAATGTTCCGAAAGTTATTATATGGGCAACATTATCTTGACCATACTTTCTTTTTACATATTCTATCACCTCATCTCTTCTTTCCTTGCAGAAATCAACATCTATATCTGGTGCCTTTTCTCTTTCTGGGTTTAGAAATCTTTCAAATATGAGCCCGTACTTTATCGGGTCTATTTCTGTTATTCCAAGCGAGTATGATACTAATGAACCTGCTGCTGAACCTCTTCCTGGACCAACCATTATGCCTTTGCTTTTTGCCCAGCTTATAAAGTCATCTACTATGAGGAAATATCCTGAAAAATTTTTTTTAGATATGACATCAAGCTCCTTTTCAAGTTGTTCATAATATATTTTCTCATCAAATTCTTCACCTTTATCTCTCTTTTCTTTTAACCTTCTTTGGAGCCCCTCATATGCTTTTTTCCTGAGCGTCTCGTCCGGATCTCCAAACTCGGGAGGCTTTGGAATTCTCAGATGGCTCGGTTTTTTGAATTCAAATGAAACAGATTTTATAATATCTTCATGAGATTCTATGCTCTGTGGAATATCTTTGAAAGTCTCTATCATTTCTTCTTTTGATTTCAGATACAAACCCTTTATTTTGTACCTGAATCTGTTTTCTGATTTTATTTTTTCCCCGTATGCTATGCAAACAAGCATATCTTGAATCTCGTATCCGTCTGGGGTTGCATAATGACAATCTGCTGTTGCTACACAAGGGATATCAAGTTCTTTTGAGAATTCAAGGAGATAACTTACTACTTTTTTCTGTGTTTCCCAGGTTTGAATATCTTCTTTTCTGTTCGGGTCAGCCGGTTCTCCTCTCATTATTTCAAGGTAGAAATCTCTCCCAAAGATTTTTTTGAACTCCTCAGCCTTTTTTCTTGCTTCGTCTATTTTCCCTTCTATTATGAGGCGTGGAATGATTCCGTTAAGGCATCCCGATAGCATTATAAGACCTTCTTTATATTCAATCAGAGTTTTGATGTCAATTCTTGGTTTTCTATAAAAACCTTCCATATTTGCGATTTTGAGGAGGATACAGAGATTTTTGTATCCTTCATCATTTTTTACAATAAGTGTTGCGTGAAAGTTTTTTTCATCCTGATTTTTTTCTATAAGCTTTCCGGGAGCTATGTAAATTTCGCAACCTATTATAGGTTTTATTCCCACCTCGCGAGCCTTGAAGAAAAATTCAACTGCTGAAAAAATATTTCCGTGTTCTGTTATAGCTATTGCGTCTATTTTGCCCTCACAAGCTTTTTGTATGAGTTGGTCTACCGTCATCGCACCATCAAGTATGCTGTAATGAGTATGTGTATGGAAGTGCCCAACCATATATTGAAAATAATTTTATTAGAACAATTTTTATTTTTAAACTTCAAAATCTCTTTGAGAAGAAAAGCGAAAAAGAAAAATCAAGAAATTTTTTCCCTTTTTTCAATTGAGGTTCAAATGGGTTGGAAGACAAATCTGGATTTTCAAAGAGAAAGAACATAAAAGATATGCCAGCTGTTGTGGATTCATCTAAATCTATTGCCAAAATTGGACCGAATTCATATATTCTTTCTTGATCTTCTGATTTTGAACTTTTTTCAGCCCATCTTCTTGTAAAATGAAATCTTGTTCCCAAATAGAAACCATCTAAAATTTCTCCTGACATTTTTATCCATAGGTCATCAGAAAAAGGTCCTGCGTGCGAGCCCGTATACATTCCTCCTACTGAAAGTGGATAGTTGTGATGTGCATAGAAAGGTTTGTTTTTATTTGTTGATGTAAATTCTGTTATAAATGAAAATCTTCCTATTTTACCTGATATTCCAAGTAGCCAAGCTATATCTAAAAGTCCAAGGGGAAAGGGGAAGCATTTCATACCTGCTGCTCTATCTTCGGGTTGCCAACAAGCCATAATATCATCCCCGGCGTATTCAATGTAGCCTGCAAGTTCATCAAAGAGTTGAACTCCTAACTTATCTAATATCTGACCTATGTTGGTGATTAAATAAAACCCTGCTGCCTGATTTGTGTCTCTACTTGCCCAGTATTCCTCACATTCTTTCTTTTTTGCCTCATCTTGTTCATATTTGCAGATTCCTGAGGCGTTTTCTAATCTTCCTGTGAATAGGTCAAGGTATTCTTGAAATGTTTTTGGTTTTACTCCTCCTTTTCCTCCAAAAGCAATAATTCTGTTTGCACCTAACCGAAAAAACAAGATTCCCCACTCAAATCTCATTATAAGGAAATTTGGATCGGGATATTTATAATTTGGATCACTTACGAACACTAATCCTAAAAGCCCAGATATATCTCCAAAGCAAAAATCACCTATGCATGGCAAGGGTAAATTTTTTATTTGACCTGACAAAAATTTTTGCGGTTCTATGTTGTGTGAAAGTAAAACTGAATTATGAATACCTGACCCTAAGGATATTGAATCTTTGCCTCCTGAAAAAATCAAATATTTGAATTTTGTTTCAAAGGATAATCTGTGAAGAAATATTGGTTCATATCTTGGGAGTGAAAAGAAAGGTTCTGCTAAAATTTTTGTGTTTATATCTTCATCACCGTATGTTATTCCGAAGAGAATGGAGTTGTATGTATTCAATCCTTTCGAGAGTTTGAATCCTTCGTAGTTTGGAAAAAGTATTTGATCTTGGAGGAAAATTGTTCTTTTCCCATTTCCTGAAAAGAATGCTAATGAGTTTCTGATTTCAGCTCCTAAACTGAATTGTCCCAGAATTAAATTTGATATTATTATGAGTGATGTTGTCATCAGTTTGTTTTATGATGATTTTACGACTTCTCCTCTGAGAGAGTTTCTGAAAGCTTCTGTTATTTTTACATAGACTATTTCTCCCGGGGGTATTTTTCCTTCAAAATTTACAGGTTTGTTGGTTTTTGTTCTCCCTGTTGAATCTTTATCTGGATTTCGTTGAGCGGGACCTTCAACAAGTATTTCCTCAACCTTCCCTATGTATTCTTTCATTTTGCTCAAAGTGATTTCATCTTGTATAGATTGCAGGTATCTTAATCTTTCGGCTTTTACTTCTTCTGGGATTTGATTTTCCATTCTTGCGGCTGCGGTTCCAGGTCTTGGGGAGAACTTGAAAGAGAAAATATCATCAAACTTTACTTCTTTTATAAGTTTGACTGTTTCTTCAAATTCTTCGTCTGTTTCTCCTGGGAATCCGACAATTATATCTGTTGTGAGTGCGATTGATGGAATTTTTTTTCTGAGTTTTTCAATTATCTCCAAGTACTGTTCTATTGTGTATCTTCTTGCCATTTTTTTTAAGATTTTGTTTGAGCCAGATTGAACTGGTAGATGGAGGTGTTCGCATACTTTTTCACATTCTGCCATGGTATCTATAAGTTCATCTGTCATATATTTTGGGTTTGATGTTGTGAATCTTATTCTCAATATTCCATCAATTTTGTTGATTTCTCTGAGAAGTTGGGCAAAAGAGATCTCATCGGGAGTGTTCCATCCATAGCCGTTTACATTTTGTCCTATTAAAGTTACTTCTTTTACGCCTCGTGATGCAAGTTCAATTATTTCCCTTATTATATCATAAGATGGTCTTGTGACTTCTCTTCCTCTTGTTATTGGAACCACACAGAAGGTGCAGAATTGATTACATCCTTCTTGTATTGTGACGAAAGCTTTTACTCGTGAGCCATCATAAAAGGTTTCTGGTATTGGACTTTCAAATCTATCGTTTATATTTGTGGTGAGTGATGTATCAACTACGATTTCTCCCTCAATTACTCTTTTTACTATTTCATCTATTCTGTGTATTGCATGTGTTCCTACTACGAAATCAGCTCCGGTTTTATCCAAAAGCTCTGAACCTTTAAGTTGGGCTACACATCCAGTTATTCCTACTTTCAAATCTTTCTTTATTTTTTTTAGTTTTATGAATTTGCCGACCTCTGAATATACTTTGTGTTCTGGTTTTTCTCTTACTGCGCAAGTATTTACTATTATTACATCTGCTTCATATTCTGATTGAGCTGGTATCATTCCGAGTTTTGCTATCATTCTTTCTGAATCTTTTTCGTTCATCTGACATCCAAAAGTTCTTATAAAAACCTTTTTACCTTCAAGTGATATTTTGTCTATATCTTGTGTTCTTTCACCCTTGTAGATTTTCTCCTCTTTATATATTTTCCCTGCTGTATTCATAGTTTCACCTAAAATTAAAAGTATAATGAATTTCTCTTCGGAGTTATATTTTTCCTGATATTGTTGGCTGAATGAAAAAAAGATAAGGAAATCTAAGTTAATGGTAATCTTGAATTTACCTTCTGATTCAGAGATGCGAAACAGTTAAATCCCAAAACCTCCTCAATTTCTTGACTTTCTTTTTTCAAATGATTATATTTTTGTTATGAAGTTTTCCCTTCCCTTTTTCCTTACAAACAAAAGGTTTATCTTATCTATTTCCATCCTATTCTTCCTCCTTGTCTGCGGAAAAGATAACACACAAAAACAAAAGGAGTGGGAACTGAAAAAACTTAATCTCGGTATCAATTTTGGCTTCCCTTCTTTCATGCAAATTCCCGCTCCTATGAGAGAGTTCCCAAAAATTTTTGATATAAAACCTTCTTTTGCAATCCAGAGCTGTGAGATAAAAATCTCAGGTGGTTTTTTAGCTGACGGATACAACTCTTTCTGCGGAGATTACAGAAAAGAAAATTCTTCCCCAACAAAAGTTGCATATGTTCAAAAAGCAGAAATTTCTCCTGAATCAAAAATCTTTGGTGAATTGGTAAAAGTTGATTTATGTTTCCCTGACCTCAAAGATGAATTTTTGAAAGCGAAAAATCAAAATGATAATCAGAAGATAGGAAGGAAGTTAGGGAAAGATAAAGTTTTGAGATTGAAAGACGAGAATTTGAAATTAGATGAAGGGG
>Ga0079995_1106203_pt1 | contig 13101 bp, 19 predicted proteins | sample FaiFalFF_MnMetaG_2_FD_69198 | JGI IMG/M metagenome (GOLD analysis project Ga0079995, IMG submission 69198) | Freshwater microbial communities from Yellowstone National Park, Wyoming, USA - Fairy Falls C (FF_Mn_C) (SPADES assembly) (version 4) | ecosystem: Environmental > Aquatic > Freshwater >... | reverse complement strand
CAGCCTCGCCCTGTAATCGGTTACCCCCTCCCTTCTCCTCCTCGGCGACATCCTCTTCAGAACGGCCATCCCCTCACCCCTCCTTCTTCATCACGATATATACTCATGGAGGTCGATTTCCATTACTCGAAGACCTCCTTACCGTTGAGCTTATAAGTGTGGAGAACGACTGACGTAGTTACTGCCTTTATGCCATGCATCTTCATCAGCTTTTCAGAGATAAGGGACCTGAGTCTGTGTTAGTCATTTGCCTTTGCCGTGACTATTAGTCGTATTCTCCTGTGACCTTATAGACGTCGATGACTTCAGGTATCCTCGCTAAAGCCTCTCCAACGCCTTCAATCTTTCCCGGTTCTATGAAGACGTGGAGAATGGCCCTTACGGTCAATACCTTATCCACCTCTCTCAAAAAGCCTCCACAACTCTTCATAGCTGATGGTCTCTCCTGTACCACGTAACTCGACCAACATATGCTCAGGCTGATAGTATCTAACTACGCAATCCTCCGTGTAGCATCTCCACCACCAACCCTTCTTGTCGTGGACCTTAGGCCTGTTAGGGAATATGGCACCGCAATAGGGGCATGGCTGGTCCTCAACAACCTGAATTTTAATCGGTTTCTCCCTGCCCTCGACCTCCACTTCAAAAGAAAATAATACTTGCAGTTTATGTTTGCGTCTAGTCCCGAAAAGTCTGCTTAAGGTATTCATAATGCCGATCATCCTCATCCTTTGGTCTCCTCCTCCAAAAACTCTTTAGCGCCAAAGATATGCTCTATGTCTGCCCTTCCTATATACATGCAATGGGGCGTTATAAGGACTGGAATCTCCGAGCCTTCTGGCACCACTATTACATGGTTACCCTGTTGTCTTAAGTGGTCAAATAACTTCTGATAGCGTTGAACGTCCTCCCTTGGGCCGACGAAAATGAAAACCTTATCCTTATCTATGCCCATCATTCCTCAATCACCTTCGTCAAAGAACAGCTCGTCCAGATTCTCTGTCAACCGTTGCACTACCTCCCTGACCTTCTTGCGCATAATCTCCAACCTTCCGCTCTCCTTCAACCTCATCAGGGCTTCCTGACCGAGCTGGTCGGGGGGCGCTTCCCAGCTGAACTCGCCTCCACCAATAAGCCTGCGGACGATCTCCACGAAAAGGCCTTCGTCAAACCTGAAGACGAGGTAATACTCGTCAACATATTCAAAACCAGTCTCTTCGTCGCTCCATTGATTGATGAAGAACGGCCATTCATCCCTGATCATAAGCGGGATACCTTCCTTGCCGGTAACGACCCTAACGCTTGATGCATTCATGGCTCCTCACTCACCTTTGGAATCTCTCCATGAAGCTCAAGTAGCCTGACGGCCTCTCCATACATCTCCTCAACCACGTTGGTGTAGGTGGGTAGCGCTGGGACCTCACCGGTCTCATATACCTCTACCCTTCTCGCCACCGAGCCGTCCTCTGTCGGCTCCATGAGGTATAGCGACAGCTCCTCCTTCGTCAGATACTCGTCTTTGGTGTATCCGAGCCTTTCCTTCTCTTCAGGAGTTAAACCTGCAAGCCCTACCATCTGGGCGAGCTTCAGGGCTATAATGTCACTATGGGTTGTGGCCATCACGTTGACTCCGAGCCTCGCCAGCATGGCCATGAACCTCGCAATCCCCATCTGCCCCTTAGGATGGACGTGGGCCTCCGGCTCCTCCATTATAAGATACCAACCCTCTTTGAGCGCTCCCGAAAGGAGGTAGATGGCCGATAACTCAGAGACCATAGCAGAAGCGTTGATCAGATCGATTGGCTTCTCGGCTCCGGCTTCATAAAACGACACCGAAAAGTCCCTGTCCATCTCCAACCTCCCACCGAGAACTTCCCTCTCCAACAGGTCTAATGCGGGAGCGACATGCGCCTTCTCCCGCTCCTTAATCGTGAACTTCTCCACGTCCAAAAGCGCGTCGAGAAAGAGCTTGACGGCTCCAATCCGAATCTCGTCATACATTAGTTGCATAAACCTCCTCTTCTGTGACGGTGCTCCAACCCAACTCGTCGCCACATATAAACGTAGAAGTTGCCTATACGTGCGCATGAGCCCTGACCTCTCTGCCGGAATGAAAACCGATTTGATTTAGGGACTTTATTGCCCTCAAATAGCTCGCTCGATCCGCCAAATCTTGAGATAATTCCCGATTTTTTCTCGATTTGAACCTCTAACTCGAGGACGTCACCGACCTGTTCTCCCTCTCCTTCGGGCATCAGCTCAATCAGTTCAAATTTTAACTGGGCTTTCTCCGACCCTCTCCTGATCAGGTTCTCTGGCCTGTTGACAGCATATAATCTACATATAATGTTGCCGAATTTCATTTCGAGATACCGCATGAACTCCTCTGGCTCGAATCTCGGGGGCGCCATTAGAGGCCATGCAAAGCGCCACTCCCTAACCAACTCGCTGAGGGCCGGAATAAGGAGCGTAAAGTAGGACTTTCCCGTATTGTTAGGTCCCATCAGAACCGTTACCTTTCCCAAATGGACGTCTGCCTCCTTAATCGGGCCGAAATCCTTTACGGAGATTCTCGTTGGAGCGAATGGGACGGGTGTGACCTTGGTCATGGCTCCACTACCGTTCTGCATCTTCTCACTCACCTGCCTTCAGGTCAAAGAACAACTCATCCAAATTCTCCGTCATCTGCCGCACTATCTCTCTGACCTTTGCACGTATCCGCTCCAAGCTCTTGCTGTTCCTCAACTTCCTCAAGGTTTCCTCGTCGAGCTGGTCGAGCGTTATTGAGCCCTGATAGAGCTCCGATCCATCAGTTATTACATCTGGAGGATATACTGGCTTATGTGTGATCTCCACAAAGAGGCCTCTCCTGAAGCTGAAGGCGAGGTAGTAGTTGTCAAAGAACTCGATACCCTCTTCAGATTGCCATGCCATATATGGATGCAAAAACGGCTCGGTATCTCTGATGATCAACGGGATCCCTTTCTTGCCGGTAATGACCTGAACGCTTGGCGCCTTCATGGCTCATCCCCTCACGCTACTGCGCATGCCGACCAACCGCAATCGAGGCTTCCCGTCCTTGCAGTAAGGGCAAGGTATCTCCTTGAGGAAGCTTTCAAGCTTGAGTTGCATGCCCTGCCTCCCCTTCAGCGGTTTTAACCTCTCCGACAGGCTCGCTCTTCGGCTTTAAGATCTCGTCGGCCTCTTCGGCGTCGTTCGCTACCACTTCGTTGCACTCCGGGCATCTGAACGCCATCTCGACGGTCTCGCACGAATCGAGGACAAACTCCTCACCCATATGTGCATATGTGGCGTATTCTGTGGTGTCGCAAAACAGGAATTCCACGTCCTTACCACACTTAGGGCACGGTACGGCCAGAGTTCGTCACAAGGAAATATCAAGACTCGTGGCCTATTCCTCTTCTTCCTCGAAAACGAACAACAGCAGGAAGACATAGACGGCCACGAACGAAGCGATGAACCAGTACCAGAAAATGGAGCGTCGGGCGTCTGACGGTATGGCCGGTTCGGCTTGCCGGGGTGGTAGAGTTATGAGTAGAAAGCTCATGGTGGCCGCCAAGACTGCTAAAACAATGAGGGGTAAAACCCACAGGGCTACGTTCCTCCTCATCCTTTCTCTCCCAGCAGACGTAGAAGGGCCGTGAAGGCGAAATCGTCGAACGGCGCCCCTCCTATCAGGCTTGTAATCGTCATCGCCGCGATCTCCCTCTCGCTGTAACGCGGATCCACTTTCAATAGAGTCCTGCCGTCTGAAGTCTCCTCCATGATTATGAACGCCGGAATCACGCCGACGAATTGGAAATACTCTGCGATGTCCCTGAACCCGTATCCGTAGGCTTCGCTGAGGGCCGCCAGGACGTCGTTCAGGGTGACCGACTCGAAGAGCGCCAGCGGGCTCCTCTTGGGCACAACGTTCCTCTCGGCAAGCATCACGACGAGTTGGGCGAGGTTGTAGGCGTAAACCTCCTCGTCGGTGTCCGAGCCCTTTGCGCACAGATGTATCAGCTCGTGGGCTAATGTGACCGGATCCGGCGGGACGTCCCTGAAATAGACGCAGTTGCTTTCCCTGATGGCGAAGCCGAGGACGCGCTCATGGACGCCCTCCGCGTCGGCCTTCTCAAGGAGATAGATCGCGTCTGGGGGTGGGAGGCGGTTCTCGGCGGAGAGTATCCGGTAGATCTTCTCGTAAATGCCCTTGAACCACGCGGCATCAGCGAGGCTCAATCGCTTGCCACCTCGTCTTATCAAAATAGAACTCGTTCCGTAACAGGAGGTCTGACAAGCTCATCCTTTCTGCCTCCCTTTGCCGGGGGAATAAAAGGAATAGTGGTCCGCGTTCTAGGGGGCTTCTTGTCCTTCACGGAGGACACCATACAGGCGTTTATTGGTTATGAATGCGAAGAAGGCGAGCGCAACCAAAAACGCGACCGCTCCGTAGTATAAGGCAGGGTTCTCGCTGGCGGTCTGAAGTCCGTAGATACTGTCAAACAGCGCCACGACGCCCAACGCAACTCCCAAAAGGACCACCGTGATGATGTTTATTTTTGCTGTTATGTCCACCAACGCCTTCTTCACTTCCAGTTCTTTGATGTCAAAGGCGTAAATCGTATATCTCGTGCTACGGGCGACATATGATATCCTTCCTCCCATCAGGATTGCTATCGCGAACCACATCCAAAGATATGACTCCCCTACTTTATTTAAAACGGCATGTAGATATATCGACCAAAATACTAAACTGAAAGCTATTGCCCCGATAACTATTTCGTCCGCGTCCATCTATTGCCTTATGTGCCTCCTACGGTTATTTTTGAGTTGCCCCCAACCGAGCGTAAGCTACCCAACTCGCTCAGCTTTCGCCTGACGTAATCGACGACCGCTTCTAAGGGATCATGAAGCTCCCTCCAATGCTCGCCTGCTATAGTCAGAATCGCTCTCAGGTGATCGTCGAGCTCGTATTTGATGTCGCCGCCGAGGTTGTAGTAGCGGGTGCCTACGCTCGAGCGGCCCAGCATCAAGAACACCAGCCGGTGCGGGTGCCGGTAGACGTTTATGCCGTGCGTTCCCTTCTCGTCCCGTTGCTTCTCGGTCGGCTCGACGATCTGCCTGCACGTGCGGCAGATGCCGATAGGCTCGTCCAGCGCTTTCGATCTCGTCCTCCTCCAATACCTCTTATAGGTGTATTCCCTGCCTACCCCTTTCAGCTCATTTCCTAACATGCTGTTGTCTGCAAAATTCGTCGTGATATAAACATACCGTTAAATTTCGTTCTCTACATCCGCTCGACCGGCCAAACCCTGTCAACCTGTCAACAAAGCCTGCATTCTTTAAGTAACGCCACGGAGAAAACCGTGTCATGAGCGTCCAGAAGCTGGTTATCGACGGCTACAGGGCGATAGACCACTTCGAATATGAGCCCAACATGATAAACGTCCTCGTGGGAAGGAACGGAACCGGAAAGTCCTCGATCCTTGAGGCCATAGCTATAGGTTACACCGCGCCCAGCTTCCTAAGCCGGCTCAGAATTAACGTCCTCGAAATGGTCATTAGTGAAAAGGGATGGGAGCTAGAGCATCTTTTTCACATGGCCAAAAAGCAAAAGGAGTTCAAAATTGTAATAAGAAAAAATGATGGTGTGGAGGTGAACGTTTATGCCCTATATGAAAAGTGCGAAACAGTTCCCACAGCGATTGAAGATCTCATGATACAACATTATGCTGATAAGCGTTCCGACGAAGCTTCTGTTTTCTTTGTGGAAGGTAAGCTACTCGAAATAAACAAGCTCTCCGCAGAGGAAGTGGCGGAGTTCTTTACTAAAGTTCTCCAAAAGCCTATTGTTTACGGCCAGACGATCCTCCATGATCAGAAATCACCAAAACCAAACTACTTTAGTTTCGCCGCGCTTTCGGCCGAGAAGAAAGTTCTAACTAGAGGTTCGGTGACGACCGACCTGATCTTTTATAGCCGATGGCTTGAGGAAAAGTTTGACGCAAAGTCTTTGCATCTCTACGAATTCTTGCAATTTAGTAAAAAAGTCAATAGAGCCCTAGGCCTCCTTAAACACTATGCGCCATACCTCAACGACCTTCGGAGAGACGACCGCACCCTGTGGGTCCATTTCGAGGGCCAGCAACCACTGCCCTTGTCTGCGATGGGCGACGGTTTCAGGGAGGTTGTCAGGCTCATACTAGCCTCTAGCTTTGTTCCCGGTGGGGTCCTCATAATTGACAGTATGGGAAGCCTGCACCCTGCGCTGACGGACATAGTAGCCGAATGGCTTGTCGAGGAGGCCCGACAGGAGAAGACACAGGTCTTCATCTCGACGCAGAACCTAGAGTTAATCGAGAAGCTACTAAGGACTGGAGGGGAACTCGTCAACCTCGTCAGGATCTACCGGGTAAAGGACGAGCTGGCCTACGAGGTCCTCAGCTGTAGTGAGGCGCTGGAGGAGCTCGACGAGCTACGAATCGACCTGCGCGGCCCCTGAAAGGTAGGCCTGCTCCCTTTATGAGACTCCCATCAGGGCTCTTTCTGGAATGTCCGAGATGGTTAGAGAGGTGGACCTGAAGGGGCTTCTGGGAAGGGCCCTCCTGAGGGCTGAGGAGCCCTACGTAGGCCTCCGGTTTCAGCTCCTCGGCAGGCTCTCTGCTCCCCTTCCCGGTTTCAGGGTCGCTGTCGTTGGCACGAGTGATCCGTCCGGTGAGGGGTTGGAGTTTACTGCGAGGCTCGTCGAAAACCTAGTAAGGGAAAGGGCGACGGTGGTTAGCGGTCTCGTAAAGGGCATAGGCGCGGTAGCCCTCAGAACTGTCCTCGATCGGGGAGGCACGGCTGTTGCCGTCCTTATGCGCCCTGTCGACGTCTTTCAGCCAGAGGTCGCTGGGCTTCAGTCGGAGCTGATGAGGGAGCAAATCATGGTCAGCCCGATCAACCTCTCCGCTTCAGAGGAAGGTCTCATCATCTTGGAGAGGGCCGTAGCCCTCCTCTCTGATGTCTTGATCGTCGCGGAGGCCGGAGAATCGGAGTCCGTCCACGCGGTAAGGGAAGCGGTCCAACTCGGGCGGAAGGTCTTCGTCTCAGGTTTGGTGGAGAGGCAAGGGCCCTCGTGGTTCAGGGAGACCATGGAAGCCTATGATGTTGAGGTCCTGAACAACCCCGATCGGGTCGATGAGGTTCTGGACCCGGACAACTTCATCGCCAATCCGGAGCTGAGGAGGTTCCTGAAGGCCCAGAGGTTGGCACTCCAGTCGGTCCGGCTCGCCCCCTCCTCTCCGGCCAAGGGCATGTGGAGGGAAGCGAAAGAAAAGGAGGTTAGAGTTTAAATAAACTGAGGGGCCCTACGTGGCGCCTTCCTTCAGTTCTTCCAGGAATTTATCAAGGTTGAAAAAGATGTCCACGCCCATATCGTGAATCTCCTCCTTCTGCTTGTCCGTCAACAGCTTGACCTTCGTCTCGCGATTCTCCAGGTAGGTTAGGTAAACGTTCAGCTCATCCTTCCGGGTTTTCTCGAGAAGGGTCATCAGTAGGTACGGGCTGTAGGTCGAGATGAAGTACTGGTTGCCGTTCTCGTCATGGGCAATCAGCTCCGCAAGTTTTTTGATATGAGTCGGAGACATGTGGGTCTCTGGCTCCTCGAGGGCTATGACCATATTCTCGTTGCCGAGCACTATTGCTAGGTTGAATATCGTAATCTGGAGCGCGTCCGAAAGTGCCGAGTATGGAAGGTAGAGTGCCTCTCGAAACCTCTCTTCAGCAGGAGTCTGCCACTCCAGCCGTATTGTCCGTGATGTCAGGTTGAAGACGAAGTCGAGGTTGGGCTTGCTCAACAGGCTTTTCAGACTCTCCAGTAGCCGCTTCCTGCTCCTGATCACCTCCATTAGGTTAGGCGCGTCTGGCTGGAGGACGAACTTCGCCTCCCAGAAGGGGAACTTGTCCCTTTTCCTGAACCGGTAGAGCGCAAACCTCATGGACTGAGGGTGATCGCCGATAATGGTCAATTGATCCGGATAGAGCGATATGGTCTTCTCCTTATCGGTGTAAACGTCGATCTGCTTCTTCTCGTCGTCATAGCGTAGCTCTACCCTCATTTTATCCGCTGTAACGGAGACAGGTTGAGAGAGGTCATGGTTGTGAAATAACTGGGTCCATTGGGAGATCCTCAGCATGAACAAGATATCGTCGTCGAAGAAATTTCTGTGTTGATCGACGAAAAGGTGCAACAGCCCTATCGTCTCCAATATGTTCGATTTGCCCGTGTTGGGCTCTCCGATGAACACATTTATCCGGCTACACTTCAGGTCCAACGCCTTCACCGACTTGAAATTACTGATCTGGAGCTCCCGAATCATCGACCCATTGCACCCCTGAGGTAGAGATAAGGATTCATTGATCTGAGAACTCCTGGAGCGCAGGCAGGCGGCCTTACGTGCTCGCCATCTGCCAGACCCTTTCGAACTCTTGCGTGAACCTCTGGGCCATGTCCCTATCGAATATGATAACTATGTTCTCGTCGTTCCTATCCTCGGCCGCCGTCGACCAGTTGTAGCTCCCGGTCACCACGATATACCCGTCTATGACCATGAACTTGTGGTGCATGAGGTTGGGGTTCCCGTCAAGCCTCACGTCTACGCCTGCCGCCTTCAGCCTCGAATATTCTGAGCCCTGCTCGTAGGCCCTTTCCCCCTCTATCACGACCCTCACCTCGATGCCCCTTTCCTTCGCTGATATGAGGGCCGTCGCGAGCGAATCTCTTGTGAACGAGTAGACGGCGACGTATACGCTCCTGTTGGCACGGTTTATCAGGCTGATTAGGAGAACGTCGCACTGCTCGACCCTGCTGAAGCAGGTCTCCCTGACGCTCGGTATATAGACAGTCGTGGTAGATGTAGATACTGCAGTTGTAGTAGCTATGGAGGTCGTGATGACAACCGATGTCGCCGTTGTGGTCCTGAGGGCCGTCTCGGTGAACGTTTCCCTAAGAGTCAGGGTCGATGTGATCGTCTGGACGGTTGTCTGGTAGATCGCAGTCGTCTCCGTCTTGGTGGCCGTGACCGTTGCCGACCCCAGTGTAGCGCCTGCTCCAAAACCGATCACTAAGCCCATGACTAGCAAGATGGCCGAAAGGAGGGGACCGATCCGCATACCGGGAATACTCATGGCTCTTTTATCGGATTTTCTTTAGAGGCCCGAGATGTAAGATACCACACCTCCTCCCAACCCTTAAGGGCGAGGAATACCCTTCTACGAATCCAATATGACCCTCCTACTGCTCTTCGTCGTATTCCTCGTAAGGGTCCGGTTTCGCTGAACACTCCAGACATACACTTTCCGGTTTATCGGGATCTACAACACAATTTTCGCACATATAACGCTGACAAATGTTGCAGAAACAATAGTCAATATCCCATATCTCATAGGCCTTCCCGCACAGAGCGCATCGGATTTTAGCGCGCTCTTCACAATCATTTATCGAGGCCCTCTCAGGGGCTATGTACGCTGTAAGGGTAACATCGGAACCGTTTTCGTTTGGCGCGACGCGCTCATGTATGACGAGGTGGGCGTGTAGGTCGTTCACGTATCCGTAGCATATTTTATATATCGTGTTGGTGGCGATGGCGCCGTCGCTTGAGGTCTCCTCCCAGCTGGCCTCCTCCCACGATAGCTCCTCCGTATGGTACTTCCATATCTTTGAGGTTGGTATAAACACCTCTTCAAGACCCTGCCTTAATATCCTGTCTAGCATTTCCTCGACCATTCTCTTAATGAGTTGTTTCGCATGGTATCTGGAGAACTTACCCGTAAGGCCTAACATGGACAAATAGTCGTCCCGAAGCGCAATAGTTATCCGCACCTTACTTAAGTCCTCCAGAGAATATTTCCACCCTTGTATCAAGTATTTGAACCTCCATTCATCATACTTTCTCTTGACCTTTTCTGGATCGTAGGGGACCACCCATCGGAGCTGAGTACTACTGGTCCTTCCCACCCAGCGGACTTGACAAGCAGGTCGCTTGCTGTAGCTCGTCTTCGGTCCTCCTTCTGCTTCCACCGAAGGAAGCGCCCTCCTGCCGCCATCCTCCGGCTTAATTGAGTTGCTTTTCTGAAGAGTCCCTCGAACGTGCCTGCAACCCCTCTACCTTTACTGATTTCGGTTATATAATAAGAGAGCGGTTATTGCCGCTTGTCTGAACGCTTAACTAACATTCGGACGGTTTGGCATTTGATGAGCGACGCCGATGTCTCTCAGGTGCTATCGACCCTCATGGAGAAGGCGGCAATAGGGTCGCTCAAGTGCGTCGGTTGCTCCTCCCCGCTCGACATTAGAGGCCTGAGGATGTACCCTCACAGATGGGGCTATTACGATCCTAAAACCGGAGAAAGGTACTGGGTTTATGTCGTCTGCCATAAATGCGGCTATCAGAACGCCGCGTGGAAGCTGTTGGGGGCCTTTCACCCTTCTATCGCCTGACGCCCTACCTCGACCACTCTTGTGGCCCCTCCTTCCTTCTCGAACCTCAGGACCCTCGCTTCCGACCCCTCGAATATCTCCTCGTCGTGGGTTATCACGATGACCTGCGGCATTTTCTGTGAGAGCTTTACGAGAACGTCCCTGAGCCTCATCCTCTTCTCCGAGTCGAGGTGTACCGTGGGCTCGTCCAATATGAAGAACCTCAGCCTTTGGGCCCCAAGCACGTCACCTATCGCTAGCCTGAGCGCCAAGGCGAGAACCACCTTCTCGCCGCCGCTCAACCACTCCCAGCTCACCTCCCTGCCGCTGTGGTAGCATGAGAAGACGACACTATCTCCCTTTTCCCCAATCTTGACGTCATCAACGTTAGAATCGAACATATCGAGGTATTCTCTAGCCCTGTCGCGGACCTGTGAGTATATCCACGACCTGAGACCCTTGAGGACCGGGCCGTCCCTATGGTAAACCTCTTCCCTTACCTTCTTCAAAATGGAGTAGAACTCCTTTGCCTTTCTCAGCACGCGAAGGCTCCTTTCTAGCTCCTCGGCTTTCCTCGATTTCTCCTCGATAATTGACTGGAGCCCTCTAAGCTCCCCTTCTATCTGCCCGATCGCCCTGCTCAGCTCCTTTATCCTGCTCCTCAGCTTCTCGAGCTCGCTTACGGTCTCGGCGCTGAACCCGGAACCCTTCAGCGTTGCGATTCCGTCCTTAAGCCGGGACGTCATCCGGAGCACTTCCTCGTCGCTGAGAAACGCGTTGAGTCCGTCCAGAACCTCCGGTTCGAGTTCAAGGGGTGATTCGACTTCCGCGAGCTTTGCATGCTTCGCCTTCAGCCCCTCGAGCTTCTCGATGAGCGATTTCACTCCTTCCTCTCCCCCTGCGCTCCTGACTTCCTGCTCCGCTGCCAGCACATGCGCGTGGAGCCTGTTGACGTCTTGGCCCTCGAGGATTTTGAAGTCCTTAATTTCCTTCTCGATCCTTTCTTTCTGTCGTCTAACGTTGCTTAGCTCCTCTTGAAGTTCTTTCATCTTCCTCGTCAGCTCGGAGGCCCTCGACGCCATGGCCGAGGTGTAGGTCTCAGAGACGAGGTCGACTACAGACTCGACATCCCTCTTAACCCTCTCCTGGAGCTTGTAGAGGTCGAGCTTGGTTTGCCCTCTTGCGAGGGCCTTCCCCAACTCCATCGAGTCGTCCCTGAGCCTCCCAGCTCTCCTCCTGGCCTCGCCCCTCAACTCGTCTAAGCTCTTCGCACCCGAGGGTTCCGTCGGAAGGACCTTCAGCTCCTCCTCGATCTCTTCAAGTTGGTCTACGATGACCTTCGCCCGCTCCTCTAGGGCCGAACGTTCTTCCTCTTTCTCCTTGAGCTTTTTGATCCTTGATTCAACCTCTTCCTTTATTGCGAGTTTCTTCAGATGTTCCTTGAGTTCCGATGACCTTTTCTCAAGCCATCTGACCTCTCCCTTGACCCTTTCCTTCAACTCGTTAAGGATCCTCTCGAGCTCGAGGTTCAGCCGGATTAGCTCCTCCGCCTTCTCGACCCTCTTGGCGATTTCCTTATACTCGGCATTCAGTCCTTCCAGCTCCTTCATCAACAACTCCTCCTTCTCCTTCGCGCTTTCCACCTCCTTCCTGAGGCCCTCCAATTCCTGCTCGACCGATTTGACGTCTTCAGGATACCTTCCCGTCTCCTCCTTGATCCTCTCCTCGAAGCCGTCCAAGACGTCCTTCATGTTCTTATAGGCCTCATCGAAGGCTCTGAGTCCCAACAGGTCGTCGAAAAGTTCCTTCACCTCCTTGGGTTGGCTCTTCAATATAGTGTCTATCTCACCCTGCTGTATTACGACGCTTGAAACCATTCTTTCGTAGTTCAGACGAAGGATTTTTGAGACCTCTTCAGAGACATTAATCTCGCCTCTTTTCGCGCCAGCCACCAGAAGCCTGCCGTTCTCTTTGATCTCTGCCCTCCTGAGTCCTCCCTTACCGTCGAACTCTCTGATTACCTCATACTTCTTTCCGAGGTGGCGAAAGTCGAGCTCCACTCTGCCCCAGCTGGAGCCATACCTCACCGGGGCCTTCATCTCTCCCTTTTCCTTCTCTTTTTTGCTCCGTGTGTGCCTGCCGTAGAGGGCATAGGTTACTGCGTCAATGACCGAGCTCTTCCCCGCTCCGTTCCTCCCTATGAAGACTGTGAGTCCTCCCTCCAGCACGATCTCCGTATTCTCATGGGACAGGAAGTTCACCAGCTTTACCCTCTCGATCACGCCCCCTCGCCCGATTCCGTCCCGTACCTTTTCCTCCAGAACTCCCAGAGCGACCGTTCTGCTTCCTCGGCCTTCCCTTCTGAGAGAAGCCTCAGCAGTTCACCCAGAGCGTACTCGACGACCTCCTCGTCGCTGATGACCTTCAGGGCCGACTTCTCCAGCTCCGCATCGATGTCCAGCTCCTCTACGTGCCCGAGCTCAAACCCTTCACTGGGCCTCCGGCGGAGAACGAGCCTCCTTATCACGTACTTCTGGGCTAACCTGCTCTCAACCGTTTTCAGGTCGACTTCCTCCCCCTCGACCTCCATCCACAGGACCGGTTTCTTCGCGCTCTCTCGCTCCATCAGCTCCTTT
>Ga0079995_1077174_pt1 | contig 13118 bp, 13 predicted proteins | sample FaiFalFF_MnMetaG_2_FD_69198 | JGI IMG/M metagenome (GOLD analysis project Ga0079995, IMG submission 69198) | Freshwater microbial communities from Yellowstone National Park, Wyoming, USA - Fairy Falls C (FF_Mn_C) (SPADES assembly) (version 4) | ecosystem: Environmental > Aquatic > Freshwater >... | reverse complement strand
TTCCGGGATCAACTTGGGCGCCTAGAAGAATGGCTTTAGTCTTCAACTTTCCCAGCTCAGGCGCCCATGTTGCAGGTGCAGCACCTTTTCTACCATCCGGCAGCCCTTCCCCAGCCGATTCTTCGCGACCTCTCCTTTGAGCTGGGCCTGAACCAGTTGGGGCTGATTGTGGGCAAAAGTGGGGCTGGCAAAAGCACCCTGCTGGAAATTTTGGCCGGCTTGGCGCGGCCCACACGCGGGCGGATTGCCTGGGGAGGAACAGAGCTCTCTCCTCAGCAGCTGCGCAGCCTGGCAGGGCTGGTGTTTCAGTTTCCCGAGCGGCACTTCTGTGGCCTGACGGTGCTGGAAGAAATGCGCTTTGGCCACCCGGAGCTGACCCCGAAGGAAGTTGAGAACGCCCTCAAACAAGTGGGACTAGAAGGGATCCCTCTCCAGAGCTCCCCCAACCGCCTCAGTGGCGGGCAACAGCGGCGCCTGGCCTTGGCGGTGCAGCTTGTTCGCGGCCCCCTTTTGCTGCTGCTGGATGAGCCGACAGCGGGGCTAGATTGGTCGGTGCGACAGCAGGTGATCGAGCTGTTGGCCCGGCTGAAATCCACTTGGACGGTGCTGGTGGTTTCCCACGACCCAGAGGAGCTGTCTTCTATTGCCGATGTGCGCTGGCTTTTGCAGGCGGGATCCCTGCAGCCCCTGCCGGCAGAGGCGTTGCTCTACAGATAGCGGCGGGGATCGACCGGCTGGCCGTTGACTCGCACCTCAAAGTGAACGTGGGGGCCGGTGGAAAGGCCAGTGGAGCCGGAAGCGGCCATGACTTGCCCGCGCTGAACCTTTTGGCCTACCCCTACGGTGATGCGGCTGTTGTGGGCGTAGAGGGTCGTGATGCCGCCGCCGTGGTTGACAATGACCGTGTAGCCGTAGCCGCCGTACCAGCCGGCGTAGATGACGGTGCCTCGGTCTGACGCTCTCACGGGGGTGCCAGTGGGCACACCAAAATCGATCCCGGTGTGGAAGCGGCGGATGCCATAGATGGGGTGAACCCGCCAGCCGAAGCCGCTGGTGATCGGCCCGGGCACCGGTGGGATCAGCCGGCCTGTTCCCTGAACAGGATCCCTGCCCCCTCGCTGCTGAGCCTGTTGGGCGATCAGGTATTGGATGAGACGGGTCAGCTGTTGGGAGTCGGCTTCCAGACGCCGTTGGGCTGCCTCGTAGGCAGCACGCTCTTTGGCCAAGCGGCTTATGATCTGCTCTTGGAGGGCAGCCTGCTGCTGCAGTTGGTTTTTCTGAGCCGCCAGCTCCTGCAGGATTAGGGAGATCTCGTTGCGCTGCGCCTCCAGGGCAATGCGCTGTTGCTCCACCTCCTTGGCCATCGCCTGCAGCTTTTGGATTAACTGCCGATCCGCCTCGATCAACAGTTGCAATTGGTGGCGGCGGTCAAAAAACTCGTTGAGGTCACGGCTGGTGAGCAGCAAAGCCCACCACTGTTCAGCTCCCTGCCGCTGCATGTAGCGTAAGCGGGCAGCCGTACCCCGTTGCTGCCGTCTCAGGCGCTCTTCCAGCTCCTGCAGCTCTTGCTGCGCTTGCTCTAGCCCTTTCTGGGCTTGCTCCAGCCGGTATTGGTTGTCCCGCAGGCTAACTTCGGTCTGTTGAAGGTTTCGCTGCAGGGATCCCATGCGGCGGCGGGCTTCTTCTTCGGCTTGGCGCAGCTCCCCAAGACGGCGCTGGGTGCGCTGGATTTGCTGTTGGATGTGCTGCTGCCGCTGTTGCAGTTGGTGGACACTCTGCGCCTGCGATGGAGCAACCCTCATCCATCCTTCCCACAGCAGGAGGGCCAGCAACCCCAGGATTGCCCATGCCTTTAGGCTGCTTGCCTTCCTCCTGAGACTCATCGCTCCCCCCACTCTCAGCAGCTACCGCCCCTAAAGATACCAAGGGCGGTCGTTTGCGACTTATCAGGCTACTGGCTGGTAAGGCAAAACCGGGCTCCAGTGCAGAAAATGGTGGTAAACCTAAGCTGGGCAACTGCAAAAGATGGCCTTCGAGAGTTCTGAACGCAGTTTCAGGAATGGGTCACAGCACCTCTGGCTACTTGACTTATGGCAGCAGCCCTTGATTGCCGTGATTCGCCTCTTGGCCAGCCACGCCCAAGCCCTGGCGGGGGCCACTCTGGCCATCCGAGCCGGGATCCGCCACATCGAAATCACCACGCAAGTTCCCCAGTATTTGCAGCTAGTTAGCCACCTGCGACAGGAGTACCCGCAGTGTTGTGTAGGGGTGGGCAGTGTCTTCAATCGGCAGATGGCAGAGCAAGCTTGGCAGGCAGGAGCCCAGTTTTGTGTTTGCCCCTTCACCGACGAGAACCTCATCCGCTGGGGCCAGGAGGTGGGGCTGCCCATCGTTGCCGGTGCGCTCACCCCCAGCGAGATCTGGAGAGCTTGGCAAGCAGGGGCAGCGGCAGTGAAGGTGTTTCCAGCAGAAAGCCTGGGAGGGCCCCGCTACTTGCGCCACCTCCAGCCAGTGCTGGGATCCCTGCCTTTGATCCCAACCGGCGGGGTTACCCTAGCCAATGCTGCGGAGTACTTGCGGGCAGGGGCCTGGGCCGTCGGCATTGCTGGGGATCTGTTCCCGGCGGAGTTGTTTAACGATAGCCAACAGAGGTTGGAAAACCGGCTACGGCAAGCGCTGGCGCAGCTTGTCGAACAGAGGAAGGCAGCCCCAGCTCCCAAGCCGAGCTTAACTTGAGCAAGCCAGTAGAATAGGGGGCATGGTGTGAGCGAGAGCTGCATGGAGGGGTTTCTGGATCTGTACCTGGAGCTGCAGGTCCCCAGCCCCATTGAGGAGGCCACTTGGCGACGTTGGTTTGAGGTTTGGTTGGGTAAGCTGGGGGTGACGGATCCCTGCGAACTCAGCCTCTGCCTTACTTCCGACGAACGCATTCGCCAGCTCAACCGCGAGTTTCGTCACATCGACGCCCCCACCGATGTGCTGGCCTTTGCCGCTGAGGAAATGGCTGCTCCTGTGGAGGTGCAGAAGCTAACAGGAGTGCGTCTACTGGGGGATATTGTGATTTCTGTGCCTACCGCCTGCGCCCAGGCCAAGGCGCAAGGACACTCACTGTCCCACGAGCTGGCCTGGCTGGCCAGTCACGGGCTGCTGCATCTTCTGGGGTGGGATCACCCCGATGAACTTTCCCTACAGCGCATGCTGCAGCAACAGCAAAACCTGCTTGCTGCCATCCAAGAAGATTTGGAGGTGGCTCATGGCCGACAGCCCTAGTCGCTTTCCCTCGCCCCTGCGCTTGGCAGATGATTCTATGGCCCCGGTTGAGTCTCCAAGGGAGGATCCCTGGCGGCGCCCCCTTTCTTGGTGCGTGGCCACCAACCTGGGCAAGAGTTTTTACTATGCGGGCAGGGGCTTGCTGTACGCCGTTCGCACCCAGCGCAACTTTCGCATCCACCTCCTGGCAGCGGTGTTGGCCTTTGGCTTGGGCCTGGCCCTGCGGTTGAGCGCCGTGGAGATGGCCTTTGTCAGCCTGACCAGTGGGCTGGTGATGGCTCTCGAGCTGGTGAATACTGCCCTAGAAGCAGTGGTGGATCTCACCTTGGGCAGTCGCTATCACCTGCTGGCAGAAGTTGCCAAAGACTGTGCTGCTGGGGCAGTGTTGGTGGCAGCGCTGGCTTCTGTGGCGGTGGCGGCTTGGCTGTTTCTCCCGCCCTTGCTGCTGCTATTGCCCCGGCATCTGCCTTCCCCCTTTTAGGCAGAAGCCCGGCCTTGCCAGGTGCGCGTCTTGCCCGGGTTGAGCAGCCCATAGGGATCCACCTCTTCTTTGAAACGGACCTGGCGCGGATCCATCACCTTGCGGCCTCCTTCTTCGAGGATGAAGGTGTGGGGGTTGGCGATGAACACTCCCTGGGCCTCGTGGTAGCGCATGATCTCGTTGAGCCGCTCTTCGGTGGTAAAGCGGACAATTTGGAGACCCACGGGGACGGCCTGTCCGCCAAGGCGAATCATTTCCAAGTGCATCAGCACTTCGTCGCCAAAGTGCTCGTATAGATGCTGCACCAGCTTCAGCTCCCGGTCAGGCGGGAAAATCGACTGCAGATAGGTCAAATTGGGATCCACGCTGCGGCAGTGCAAAGTGGTGTGGTTCCAGGAAAATTCCCCCAGCGAGATCCCTTTGGCGGCCTCCTGGGCCGTTTTGTTGTAGACCACCTGGCCGCCATGCTCCCGGATGAGCTCTAGCAGCGGCTCCAGGCTGCATTCGGCCACCATCAACAGGGCTACAGCAGATCCCTCCGGCAAATAACCCCGTAGCGGCGCGAAATAGCTGGGGATCGGCCAAGCATGCAGGCTGATGAGTTTTTTTAGGATGCCATCGGCAGCGGCCAGAGCCTGGCCAAACCGGGCGCAGGGCATAAACCCCCCCTCAGGAGGGAAGGCTACAATCAGCTCTGCCCACGGGTAAGCCGGCGCCAGGGGGATCTCCACCTCGGTGATGATCCCGGTGAGGCCCCAGGCGTGGCTGACTTTGAACACGTCGTCTCCCCGCAGCTCCAGAGTCCGCGGCTCTTCCTCCACCGTCACCACCCGCAGTCCTAGAATGTTTCCTCGATCCAGCAGTTGGCCGTAGGTAACGGAGCCAATGCCGCCGCTGCCCCCGGCAATGAAGCCGCCGATGGTGGCTGTGCGGTAGGTGGAGGGAGCCATGCGGATCTCCCAACCCATCTCGCGGGTGTGTTTGTCAATTGCAGCCAGCTTGGCCCCTGCCTGCACCCGCGCCAGACCCGGCTTGGCCCAGATCACCTGATTGAGCTTGCTCATCTCTAGGATCACGCCGCCAGCTAGGGGAATGCACTGGCCGTAGTTGCCAGTGCCCGCGCCCCGCACGGTGAGAGGAAGCCGCCACTTGGCACAGGCTGCTGCCACTCGCTTGACCTCTTGTTCGTTGGCTGGGCGCACCACCACATCCCCTCGCTTGTCGCTCAACTGCCGGCTGAGCACAGGGCTGTAGTGGTAAAAGTCCAGGGACAACTTGGCCACTTCTGACGGATCAGTAATGGTTTCAATGTCGGCCAGCTCCGAGAGCAAGCCCTGCAGCTTTTCAGCGGCGACAATGGTCATAGGGATCCTCTCTAGGGGTAAGGTCTTGATCCCATCATTACCAACAAGGAGCCGCCAGCAAGCCAGACTAGCGGTAGAGCTGGGCTCTAGGCTGGGATCCGCCCGCCCCCCATCAGGTACAGCAGCGCCATGCGCACCGCCACGCCGTGGGCAACCTGCCGCTCGATGAGGTTGAGGTCGGGGTCCTCCATCACCTCAGAACTGAGTTCGACGCCGCGGTTAACCGGACCGGGGTGTAAGACCCTTACTTCTGGGTGGCACAGGCGCAGCCGCTGCCGGGTGAGGCCGAAAAGGTGGTGGTATTCCTGCAAGCTGGGGAGGAGGAATTCGCTCATCCGCTCCTGCTGCAAGCGCAGGGCAATGACAAAGCGGGCTCCTTCCAGGGCTGGCTCCAACTGCCAGTGCACTGGCAGGGTATGGCCGGGCACAAACTGAGCAAAGTCTTTCGGCAGCAGGGTAGGTGGGCCGGCCAGGTGGACGTCTGCGCCAGCAGCCACCAGGGCGTAGATGTTGGAGCGAGCCACCCGCGAGTGGAGGATGTCGCCGACAATGGCCACTTTCACCCCCTGGAGCAGCTCGAGGCGAGGCCGCTGGGGATCCAGATGGCTACAGAGGGTAAACAAATCCAGCAGCCCTTGAGTGGGGTGTTCGTGCAGGCCGTCTCCCGCATTCAACACCCCCGTATGGGATCCGCGCCGGTCGATCTCGGCGGCCAACTGCTGCGGCACCCCGGCCTGGGCGTGGCGGACGATGAGCACGTCGGAGCCCATGGCCAAGAAGGTGCGAACTGTATCCAGAATGGTTTCCCCCTTGGCCAGGGAAGAGGTGCCGGGGGAAAAGTTGAGCACATCGGCTGACAGGCGCTTAGCCGCCAGCTCAAAGCTGCTGCGGGTGCGGGTGGAAGGCTCGAAAAACAGCGTCACTACCACCTTTCCCTGCAGGGTGGGCACCTTGGGCAGCCGCCGGGTCAACACTTCCTGAAAGCTGGCGGCGGTCTGCAAAACGATCTGGTACTCTTCCGGAGCAAAATCCGCCAGGCCCAAAACGTGCTGCCGCTGCCAAACCATAGGGGATCCTCAAATGCCTAGGCGGGCAAAGATCTCGTCTAGGTGGGTAAGGTGCCGCTGCGGGTCAAAGCAGGCCTGCAACTCCGCCTCGCTCAGGTGAGCCATCACCCGGGGATCTGCCAGCAAATTGGCGCGGAAATCCCCGCCAGGCTGGTTCCAGGCGCGGTGAGCATTCTCTTGGACAAGACGGTAGGCTTCCTCACGGCTCAAGCCCTTTTCCACTAAAGCCAAAAGCACCTGCTGGCTGAAGACAACACCGCCGTAGAGGGTGAGGTTGCGCTCCATGTTGGCAGGGTAAACCTGCAAGTGGCGCACTAGATCCGCCATGTTGACCAGCAAATAGTGGCAGAGAATGGAAGCATCGGGCAGGATCACCCGCTCCACCGAGCTGTGGGAGATGTCCCGCTCATGCCAGAGGGGGATGTTTTCCAGGGCCGAGAGGGCGTACCCCCTTAGCAGGCGGGCGATCCCTGTCAGTTGTTCGGCTTTGATGGGGTTGCGCTTGTGAGGCATGGCGGAGGAGCCTTTTTGGCCGGGGGCAAAGTACTCTTCGGCCTCCAACACCTCCGTCCTCTGCAGGTGGCGGATCTCGGTGGCAAAGCGCTCCAGAGAAGAGCCAATCAAAGCCAAGGTCTGCACATACTCGGCGTGGCGATCCCGAGAAATCACCTGGGTTGAGACCGTATCCGGCTTGAGGCCCAAGCGGGCGCAGGCCAACTGCTCCACCTGGGGGGGCACATTGGCGTAGGTGCCCACAGCCCCAGAGATCTTTCCCACGGCCACCACTTCCCGCAGGCGCGCCAGGCGCTCCTGATGGCGCAGGCACTCGGCCAGCCAGCCGGCCAGCTTGAAGCCGAAGGTGATGGGCTCAGCGTGGACGCCGTGGGTGCGGCCAATCATGAGGGTGTAGCGGTGTTGCCGAGCTTGCTCACGCAGCGCAGCGATGAGATCCGCTAGGCGAGCTTGCAGGAGCTCCACAGAGGCCACTAGCTGCAGGGCCAGGGCTGTATCCAACACATCCGAGCTGGTCAGGCCTAGGTGGATGTAACGTCCCGCCTCACCCACGTGCTCGTTGAGATTGGTCAAGAAGGCGATGACGTCGTGCTTCACTTCCGCCTCAATTTCCAAAACCCGTGCTGGGTCAAAGGCGGCTTTGGCTTTGATCTCCTGCAGGGCCTCTTGAGGGATCCGCCCCAGCTCCGCCTGGGCTTCACAAACGGCCAGTTCTACCTGCAGCCAGGTTTGGAGCTTGTGGGCGGTGGACCAGATCTGGCCCATTTCCGGCAGAGTGTAGCGCTCGATCAAGGTGCCTTTCCCGTCAGTACGATAGGATAAGCCAAGCTATTCTAGCGTTTGGCCTCCCCGCTTGAGTTATCCCCGCAGCTTTGACCTACGCTGCCGCCAGACTGTTTAAGAGCGGGAAATTGACCTAGAAGCAACAGGGAGTTTGCAGATGACCCTCGGAGCTGCGCTAACCCAGGAAGGAAGATCTTGGACAGCGGAAGCTTTCATGGCGTTGTCCAAAGAGGGGCATCGCTATGAAGTTGTTGATGGAAAGCCAATTGATATGGGAAGTGCAGGGGCACTCCATGGTTATGTCTGCAGTCTCCTATTAGCGGCTTTAGCCCCCTACGTTTTGTCCAAGAAGCTGGGAGTCGTTTTAGATTCCAGCACTGCTTTTAAGATGAAGAGTGGCAATTGGCGCTCCCCTGACATTTCTTTTTTTGCCAAAGAACGCTTGCAGGGCATGACCGAACTGCCCATAGGATTTTTAGAGGGTGCCCCCGATCTGGCTGTTGAAGTGCTCTCTTCCGGCAATACAATCGAAGAAATTCATGACAAGCTGGTGGAGTACTTTGAAAATGGCAGCCGCCTGGTTTGGCTCGTCCACCCCATTGAGCACTACATCCTGGTGTATCGCAGCTCTGAAGAGCCCGATCGTCTCCTCAAATCGGTAGATCTTCTCGAGGGTGAAGAAGTCATTCCAGGATTTGCCCTACCCGTTTCTCATCTATTCCAGAAGCTTTCCTTTTAAGTCCAATTGAGGTTCAAGAGTTGCCCCTCTTGCCGACAGTTTATGCTGGAGTGGCTTGGGATCCTTAGCAGTGCAGAGCCAATGAAGCGTCGATTGGGAAGGGTGGCCCTGATCAGTTTCCTAACAGCATTCTTGGCTGCTGCCCCTGCTCTCTCTTTGCCAACTCCTGCTGAGAGTACCTCTGGCCCCAAAACGGCTTCTGAGTTCAACTGGCAGGGATCCCTCAAGTTGTTGCGGGGGGATCCGGTGGCGGCTTTGGCAGATCTGGATCGAGCAGTGCAGTTGGATCCCACCTATGCGCCGGCCTACGTGAACCGCAGCTACGTTTACAACTCCTTGCGCCAGCCCCAAGAAGCTCTGGTCGATGCCGAGCGGGCCATCCAGTTGGATCCGGGGATCCCGGAAGCCTACTTCAGCCGTGGCATAGCCCACCTGCAAATGGGGAAGCGAGAGGCCGCTATGGCCGACTTTCGCCAGGCGTTGGCTCTCTTTTCCAAAAGCGGCAACTTTGCCGATCAAACCATCATTCAGCAACTGCTGCGCCAATTAGGGGTGGAGTAAGCAACCGGCTAAGTTCAGCTTTCTTCCTTGCCCCCCAGCCACTCCTCTAGGGAAACTGCCTGGGCCTGCAGCCCGAAGACTTCACAAAAAGACTTCACCAGGACTGGGGCCACAGCAGCCATCGTCACCTCCGTACAAAACTGCACCAGGGATCCCACAGGTCGGTCAGGGATCCCACAGGGCACGATGGCCTCGAAGGCAGCTAGATCTGGACAAACGTTGAGGGCAAAGCCGTGGTAGGTGATCCAGCGGGAGACCTTGATGCCAATGGCGGCCACTTTGTGCCCTTCCACCCAAACCCCCGTTAGGCCAGGGATCCGCTCCCCCCTCAAGCCAAAGTAAGCCACAGTCTCGATGACCACCTGCTCCAGTTGGCGTAGGTACCAGTGGATATCCAGACAGTGGCGTTTGAGGTTGAGGATTGCATACCCCACCCACTGCCCTGGCCCGTGGTAGGTCACTTCGCCGCCCCGCTCCACCCGCAGGATTTCCGGCCCTCCAGTAGCAGGGGACTCTGGCTGAGTGTCCGGAGATCCTATCTGTCCAGGGAGGCTTTTGAGAAACTTGGGATCAGCCCCTGCCCCCAGGGTGTACACCGGCGGGTGGGTAAGCAACAGGAGCCCATCCGGTAGCTGGGGATTGCGGATCATCTGGGTCAGTCTGGTCTGCTGCCAAGCCCAGGCTTTGCGGTAGGGCACCTCTCCCGGCAGGTGGACGTGTAGAACTGGCACACCCAAATAGCCCTCAAGCCCTGGCAAAGACCTAGTGCCGCCCTCGCTGCCTATCCGGGAACTAGCCGTCGGCCGGGACCTAGCCTACCGACAGATTGACCTGCGCCCGCAACCGCTCCACCAAGGCGCGAGGCTGCAGCAGTCCCTCGATGCGGTCAACCGGCCTCCCGTCCTTGAACAAGATGAGGGTCGGCACGGCGTAGATCCCCCAGCGAGCGGCAATGTTGGGGTACTTGTCTATATCTACCTTCACGAAAGCAATGGCGTCCCCCACCTGGGGCTTCACCTGCTCCAACACCTGCGCCATTACCTGACAGGGACCACACCAGGTGGCGTAAAAATCCACCAGAATGGGAGTTTTGGATCCCTGGATCATGTCGTCAAAGTTTTTGAACCACTGTTTCTGGGCCATGGCAACCAAAGAATGCAACCTATTTGCAGTCTAAGTGTTTGAGATGGAAATGTGGGTAGAGATTCTGCTACAGCTTGCTTTCGGCTTCCCGGTAGGAGGGCTAGGGCTTGGCCGGTACCTGTAGTCTAGGGAGCGAACTTGAAGGAAGGGAGAGGCTTTAGCAGGGCTTAACGAAGGAGTGGGATCCCGATGGCAACAATCCGGATGGTGAGCCGAGGTGTGGTGGCCGGGGTACTGGGTGGGGTGCTCTTGAGCTTCTGGGGGATCGGGCGTTGGCTGTGGGATCCCTCGGCCTGGATCCAGGTGGCGGCCGGCCTGCTCTTGAGCGGGGGGACGTTGCTGTACTGGCTAAGAACCCGCCCCGCCGACTGCTTGGTGGTGGAGCCGCAGAGCTGGCGCCTCAACCGCCTCAGCCCCGACCGCTGGCTCATCCAGGCTGACTTCGTGGCCCGCAATCTCAACCCCCTTTTTGAGGTCACCTTGGCCCAGGTGGAGCCGCGACTGCATCTGCTCAGCACCAGCTCCGTCGAGGGCATCCATACCCAAATTCGCCTCCGCTCCCGTCACCCCGACTTGCCTCCTCGCCAAGACAACTACTGGCAGGCTTACATCATCACCCCCCAAAGCCAGACTGGCCTAGAAGTCGAGATTGAACTAGGGGGGGAAGGACTGGCAGATTTGCGCTCGGCCTGGCTGGAGCTGGACTACGTCCAGTACGGGCGGCAGCGGCGCACCCTCAAGACTAGCCACCTCATCTTGCCGCTGCAGGAAGTGGATCCCTTGGCGGAGCTGTGCTGGCAGCAGCAGGGGCCGGTGAGTTGGGCTGCCATTCCCACCCATCTGCTCACTCCCAGCGATGACCTGGCTGAGGTGTTGCGGCGCTACGTGGGCCCCCACTTCCAACCCGGCGATGTCGTGGCCCTTTCCGAGAGTGCTGTAGCCATTGTGCAGGGCAACTTTCGCCATCCCCTGCAGGTGCAGCCTGGCTGGCTGGCTCGCACCCTGTGCTACTTCTTCCCCTCCAAGACCAGTCTCTCAAGCTGCTACGGGATGCAGACGCTCATTGACTGTTCGGGGGCCTGGCGAGTGCTGGGGGCTTTTGTGGTGGGATCCCTAGCCAAATTGCTGGGGATCCCAGGGGTGTTCTATGCCCTAGCGGGGGAGCAGGCGGATCTCATCGACGATGTCACCGGCACCTTGCCCCCCTATGACCAGTTCATTGTCTTGGGACCACGGGATCCAGCCAAGCTGGTGGCCGAGCTCCACGCCCAGACCGGCTACGAGGTGGCCATTGTGGATGCCAACGACCTAGGCGAAGTCAACGTCTTGGCGGCCAGCCCAGGTGTGGAGCGGGAGCTGGTGGAGCAGGCTCTGCGCAAGAACCCGGCGGGCAATGCGGCAGAGCAAACGCCGATTGTGCTCATCCGGAAGCGGCTGCCGGCATAGAGGTCACCTGGGATTTGAGAGCCTGCATCGCCTGGTGGGTGGACAAGAAGAAGCGCTCGGCGCCCACTTTCTCCACAAACCCCGCCATTTTGAGGCGATCCATCACCGGCCCCTTCACCTCGGCCAGGGCAAAGCCCACCCCCATTTGGCGCAGACGTTCCACCAACTGAGTCAGCACCTCCAAAGCGCTGCCGTCGATGAAGTTAATGGCGCTGGCCACCAGCAGCACCTGTTCCACTGCTGGCCGCGCTGCCACCTCTTGCAGCAGATACTCCTGCAGGTAGGCGGCGTTGGCAAAAAACAGGCTTTCATCCACCCGCACTGCCAGGATGCGCGGATCGGTAAGCACCTCATGGCGCAGCGCGTTGCGGTAGTGCTCGGTGCCAGGCACCTGGCCGACAATGGCGATGTGGGGACGGCTGGCCCGCCAGAGGAAGAGGAGGATAGACACCAGCACTCCCAGCCCAATCCCCGGCTCCACCCCGATCCCCAGCACGCCGGCAAAGGTAGCCAACCAAACCAAGGCATCGCCGCGGTCGTAGCGCCAGCTCTGCAGCAAGGGGTGAAAATCCACCAGTCCCAGCACTGCCACCAGCACAATAGCTGCTAGGGTCGTCTGGGGCAGGAAGGTAAACAGAGGCATCAGCCAGCTCACCGCCAGGGCTATCAGGGATCCCGTCACCACCGAAGCCAGGCCGCTGTTGGCCCCGGCCTGAAAGTTAACTACTGAGCGGCTGATCCCACCGGTTACGGGGTAGCCACCACTTGTGGCTGCGGCCAGGTTGGCCACCCCCAGGGCCACTAGATCCTGGTTGGGATCCACTTTCTGCCGCTGCTGGCTGGCCAGCGACTGACCTACCGCATAGCTTTCTGTAAAGCCCACCAAGCTAATGGCCAAGGCTGTGGGCAGCAAAGCTCGCCACTCTGGCCAGCTCAGCCAAGGGAAGGTCAGGGGGGGCAAACCCGCCGGAATGGATCCCACCACCGCCACTCCTGCTCTTTCCGAGAGGTTCAACCCCCACACCAGCAGCGTGGTCAGGAAGACGGCTCCCAGCGGCGCGCCCTTGGTGAGAAGTAGGCCCCAGAGGGGTGGGATCCCCCAGCGGCGCAGTTGAGCGGGGAGCTTCTGCTGGGCGTACACCAAGAGGGTGATGGCCAACAGCCCCAGCCCCAGAGTGACCCAGTTTACCCCCTCCAGGCTCTGCCAAAGCCGTTGCAGCAGCAGCCAGAAGGACTCGGTGTTGGCGATCTTCACCCCCAACAGATGGCGGAGCTGGCTGAAGGCGATGATTAGGGCTGCGGCGCTGCCAAAGGCCGTTACCACCGAGCGGCTCAAGAAATTGGCCAAAAACCCCAGCCGCAGTAGCCCTACCCCTACCTGGATCAGGCCCGCTTCTAGAGCCAAGCCCAGCGCCAACCGGCCATACTCCGGGCTGCTCGGCTCAGCCAGCGGCTCCAAGCCCGATGCCACCAGCAAGGAGATGATGGCCACCGGCCCCACCGACAAAGCCCGGCTGGATCCTAGAAAGCCGTAGGCGATGACCGGCAGGATAGAGGCGTAGAGACCTGTCTGGGGAGGCAGCCCGGCCAGCAGCGCATTGGCCATGCTCTGGGGCACTAGGAGAGTGGCTGTAACCAGTCCGGCAATGAGATCCCCTGGCAGATCCTCTGGCCGATACCGAAGCCACCACAAGGAATCCCCGGTAAAGGGCAGGTAGCGCGCCAGGATTCTCTGGGGGGAAGGGATCCCG
>Ga0079995_1064238_pt1 | contig 13127 bp, 8 predicted proteins | sample FaiFalFF_MnMetaG_2_FD_69198 | JGI IMG/M metagenome (GOLD analysis project Ga0079995, IMG submission 69198) | Freshwater microbial communities from Yellowstone National Park, Wyoming, USA - Fairy Falls C (FF_Mn_C) (SPADES assembly) (version 4) | ecosystem: Environmental > Aquatic > Freshwater >... | reverse complement strand
ATTCGAGGACGTCCCCATTTCTGTTCTCCGCCGAGTCCTGGCACTTGACAGAGAACAAGCCAGGCGGAGGCGCAACAACCGCACGACGAAAGGTGCAAGAACACCCCAATCGGCGTATCGTGAGCCAATTTTACGTGCTCTGTATGAACTCGGTGGCCAGGCTGAGGTCTCGCAAGTGCTCGACAAAGTTTACGAGCTAATCAGCGACAGGCTCAACGAAATAGATCGCCAACCGTTGGCAAGTGGAGAGTTACGCTGGCGAAATGCCGCCATGTGGGAACGCTGGGTTTTAGTGAAGGAGGGCCTTTTAAAAAAGGGTTCCCCACGTGGGGTGTGGGAGCTGACTGCCAAAGGGATTGCCACAGCGGAACGTCTCGTCGGCTAAAAACGCGTGGCTTTCGATTTCAGAATGAGCCAGCAACGGCACTCAATAATGGGCAAAGTTGAGCATGACACGCTGGCTGGTGTAAACGGGACCCTTAGCCCTGAAGGTGGTCTTGCGCATGAGTGTTGGTTCTGTCGTCTGTAATCATCGGTGCTGGACGGTTGGCGAGAACAGTGTGGTCGAATAACACGCATACCGTTTTCGACGGCCAGATCGCCCGGCTGATTCAGCAAGTAACCGTGTAAGTAAAGTTTTGCGAACGGCGCGAATTCGGAGTTGCAGCGGACTACTCGCGGCCATCTAGTTGCGGTGGCGCCAGAGATGGCGCACGAGACGCAGCCAGTTGGTTGGACGGATTAAGGCTCCGAGTATTCGCCACCATCCTCCTGGCTGTCGAAGTAATCGGCGGACTCGCTCACGCTGGGGCAGAAAAGGTTGCGGCGAGCCGAAGTGCATCGGTTCGGCCAGGCGGGGTGCGGGCGGCTCTCGGTACTGGCGGTAGTAGGCATCACGGACGCCTTCCACCAAAAGCACTGCCAGGGCCCGAGTGCTCATCCGCGTGGGAAAAGCCGACCAATCGCTCCAGGCGCGATCAGCCAGTTCCGTTGCCCGCTGCAAAAGTCGGCTGCGAAGCGGTTCCGGGGCGTGACGTGCTGCCAGACGCAGGACATTGGCTTTGCGCAGCTCCTGCGCCGGCCAGGCTTCGGTGACATACTCCAATTGTTCCGCCCGATCGAGGTAGGGTTGTTCATGCTCGGCCATCCAGGCGGCGTAGTGCACCAGAGCAGCCTGGGCATAGTGATACATGTCATCCAGTTGCTCATGGCGTATTTTCAAGTCCAGATATCGAGCCAGGGCGACCAGGTACATCGTGTACGACCAGCGTTCTTCGGCATTTAGCAGCTGGCGTTCTTCAACACGGTCTGCCGGATGAATGGTCCGACGAATCAGTTCTTCCGCTTTCTCCAGATAGCGTTGTTGGCCAGTGGCTAGCCAGGCGTCGAGGCAAGTCTGGATGGAGTTACCAGCCCCGCGACCGGGGCCGTGGTAATCCGGGCTTCGCGTAGCACTGGCTAATCCGGTCGGGCCTGTGTCGAAAATGGCCCACGGGGTCTGGCTACCATCATCCATAGCCAGCACCCAGTCGGCCAGCTGGCACACTGCTTCCAGGGCGTCGCGTTCGCCGGTGAGCCAGTAGTAATAGAGCAGGCCGGTCGCATAATTATGTTCTGGGCTCGGACCGCCGCCGTAGGGCTTTCCGTTCGGCGGTAAATTGGCGCGGCTATAGGTGCGATGTGTAGCCGTCTGGGCGCTGAGATAATGATCCGTTGGCCAGAACAGGCCACCGTTGTACGCAGGCCGATCTTCCTCGGTGTGGTACAGGTCAATGTCCATAACGTGGCGGGCAAGTGGATCGTAAACAGTTCGCCAAAGCGGATTGCCCGTGCGTGCCTCTTGCAAAATGGCTCCGTAAATCATGTCGAATTGATTGTTGTAATGGGAGACGACCGGCTCAGGGCCAGGATAGTGGGCGTTTTCGTGGTCGGCGTAAAGATCGCCGTAATTCCGCCAGCCGTACTCGTCGGGAATCTCCCGCCGTTGCAGGAGACTGTCCGGCCCGGTAACGGCTTCGGTGACAATCTTGTCCAGACGGCGAGCTGAGTCCGTGCCCGCCGGGATGAAATGCGGTAATACGCCAGCCTCGGCCCACACTGATGGAGGCAGCACGACTTGGATTGGCTCATGTACCCAGGCCAGTTGATTGACTAGCCCCAGCAAATCGTCCAAACGCCGAGAAGGCTCCTGGTTGTCGCTGGGGGTGATGCACTCGAAGTTGAACCACACGGTATGCGTCTTTCGTTCCCCACCCTGCAACTCATGCAGGTCGTCCCACTCCTGAGGCCAGAGGCCGACCCGCAAGTAATTGGCAGCGATTTCGAGTGTCTTGGGGAACTGTTGCCAGAACTCCGGCACTGTTACCGCGGCAGAAAACTCGTCGGTTTTCACCGCTGCCGTCGGCGATGCTCGGCGACCTTGTTCCAGCACCATCGCAGCTGAATGGCCTGACTCGCGTCGGAATATCCGTTCCGTAAAGGAAGCCTTCGACGAATGGGTTGGTAACACGCGAATTTCGTATCCTGGCACGCGGCAAGGTACTCGGCCATGACGGTTCAGGTGATTGCGGCTTTGCCAGTTGGGGCCTCCACTGGAGTTCTGATGCAATTGCCAGATACCGCGCTGCAGATGCGGAGAAATGTCGGCCAAGCCGCCATCGCTATGGACTTTAACGGAGGCTCTCCGAATCGGCTTATCCCATCGCAGCAAGACGGAAAGGTCCTTCACCAGCACGGAACCAGGATCGCCCAGATCCCACAAGCCACCTCGGTGTCTGGCCCGTCTCGAATTGTGCACAGTCAGGCGGTAGCAAACCAGTCCGGTGCCGGCAAAAAAGCTCAAACGCGCACGCACCCGCAAACCTTTACACCCGCGAACCTGGCCGTCAGCCCGCAGAGTAAGCCGCGCTGCCCCGCCACATTCAACCTGCCAACCATCAGTGACGATTTCCCGTGATCGTCCGCGTGCAAGCTGCAATCGAGTTTGCAATTCGGCCAGCGACGCTGTGCCACACAGACCCTTGGCCTGGCTTTCTGTTTCAGTAGATGCTGCGCCGACAGCGCTGGGCCGTAGCAAGCGGATCGGCCCGAGGCGACCCTGGTCCAGGCTGAATTGCACTGCTCCAGTATCAACCCGCAGGCTTGAACCGAACTGAGAGACGCGGATCGCCGGTCCCGGTGTCGGCACCATTGTTTGCTGGCCTGATAAGGGAGCATGAGCGAATTGCTCGGACGCAGGCTTATACGCAGCAACAGATTCGGCGAGCGAAAATTGTTCCACCGATGGCGTCTCGCCCCTTGGCTCGAGAAGCCCGGTCGTGCTGCGTGCTACTTCCGGCAAACGGTTAGGCGGTCCAGGAACGGAGCAGGTCTGATTCGGAAAGGGAGTTCGACCGACGTGCAAATGCCATGTCTGACGCTCCAATCCATTTTTGTAGGCCCAGAAATCCAGCAGAAGCCATTGGATACTTTTGTCCGGCCAATAAGCCAGAACTTCGGTTTGCAGGGGAACGAACCGTCCTTCTGAGTCCATCAACCAGACGGCTTCTTTCGAGTCGAGTACTCCTCGCGGAAACGGTACACCTATCTTCACCGGATGCCCATGCGGATAGCTGGGCCCTTCTAACCACAGCGGAATACTAGTTCCTGTTCGGTCTGGCATGTAAGTACAAAAAGTCCCAGTCTGTGCAGCGGGATGATAGCTCAGCGGTGGGCGACCTCATTCTCGACCCCTCATTCCGAACCTTTCGCTTTTGATGGCTCACCGCCGACCCTTTATTTCCAATTCCTAGTCCCCCAATTCCCGAGCCTAATGCCAATCCCTAACTTCCCGGCAAAATCCACCGGTCGCCGATGGTCACGCGCTGCGCTGCCGGGCTAATGCTGAAGGCAGGTTTGTTTCTCAAGTAAAAATTGGCATGGCCGGTATGAGTCCGTGTCTTCCGGTCATGCCAGGTTGAAGGATAACCCGCTTCAAGTTAGCCGTAGCAGCGCCCAGCGAAGCTACAGGTCAGTGCATCCACGAAACGGAAAGGTTTATTCCTCGCAGGGAGCACTAAAGCGGTGAAAGTCGCCAGTGCAAGTGTCAATGGCAAACGTGCGGCCGTGGTCCTTGAAGCACGAACCACCGACGCTTGCGCAACACCCACGGGCACTGCCGACATGATAAGTCTGGTTCAGCGCACCGATGGCATTGGCGACATCTTCGAATTCGTTGAGCACCGCCTGCTGGACAGCCTTCAGGCCGACTACCATTGCCAGCACCAGAATGGTAGCCAGCAAAATCCACTCGAAAGAGAGCAGGGCACCGCTGTCATCGTTCCACAGTCGTTGTGCAAGTTGACGCATGGGCAATTCCTCCTTTTTGCTTTGAGACACCTGATGTTGGACACGCACCACCAGCCATCCGAGGGGAGTGAGGCTCGCACGAGCGGTCTTGTGCATGGACGATTGCGTAAACGCACCCGCCATGCCAAAGCTGAGGTCAACCAGAGCAAAATTCGCATAGCGCGGTGCTGTCAGATGCGGCGGGAAAATAGGGCACAAAATTCTGCTGCCGCGTGGAAATTCGAGAATGCACGAACCAGCCTTCTCGTCGCCCTGCGCTGAGGTAAAATCACCATGTTAGCGCTGCCGAATAGCCGTTAGCTCGCAGCGCTTCCAGAGAATATCAGAACAGGCTCCGAAAATCGTGTCCGCAAGCGCTAACCGGAGGAGACGCCCAGACCGTGAGCCAGCAGAATTTTGCGGATTTTCGCATAACCCGGCTCGGCCCGGCGAAATATCCTTCGCCATTCCGCGACCGATTGCGGAAGCGAATGTGTCGCTTTTTTGTCACGGACGAGGACCGGGTGCTTTACGACATTGTGCATGCGCCCTGGGAATTGCCTGAGGAGTCGCAACCCAGTCAGGAACCTCAGTATCTGGAACTGGCTGGCCCGCGAGAGTGGTTGTTTTTCAATCCGGCGGAGACGGTGGCAGCGATCGTAACCTGCGGCGGATTGTGTCCTGGTATCAACAATGTTATCCGTGCCTTGACGATGCAACTGGTCTGGCAATACGGAGTGCGACAGGTGCTGGGCATCCGTTACGGCCTGGCTGGCATGGTCCCAGGTGGGCCGGAACCCATGACCCTCACGCCAGACCTGGTCCGCGATATTCACGAACGGGGTGGTTCGTTGCTGGGCACGTCACGCGGACCGCAAGATGTGAGTGCGATGGTGGATTTTCTGGTTGGGCATCATGTGCAGATTCTTTTCATGATTGGCGGCGACGGTACTGCCCGTGCCGCGCTGGCGATTGCTCAGGAAATACAAAGGCGCGGTTTAGCCATTGCCATTATTGCCCTGCCGAAAACCATCGACAACGACCTGCTCTATGTTGAGAAGACCTTTGGCTTTGAAACTGCTTTCTCGTTAGCCACGCAAGCGATACGGGCAGCCCACGAAGAAGCCCTCAGCGTTCCCAATGGCGTAGGACTGGTCAAGTTAATGGGGCGACATTCCGGATACATAACCACGCTCGCCGCCCTGGCGGAAGGGAATGCCAATTTCGTCCTTATCCCGGAAGTGCCCTTCGATGTGGAAGGCCCGAATGGACTGTTATGCCATCTAGATCGGCGATTGCGAGCCCGTCGCCATGCCGTTATTGTGGTGGCGGAAGGTGCAGGACAGCATTTACCGGCGATGCAGCAGGAACAGCAGCGCCTCGGTCGGGATGAATCAGGAAACCAGCGTTTGGCTGACATCGGCCGGTACTTGCGCCAGCTTATCGAGACACACCTGGGCGTGCGCGTTCGCTATCTCGATCCGAGTTACCTGATTCGCGCCGCTCCGGCTGTTCCGAGCGACGCCGTGTTCTGTTTACAGCTCGCGCAGCATGCAGTTCATGCCGGTATGAGTGGCCGGACGGCGATGCTGGTCGGTTTGTGGAATAACCATTTTGTGCATGTTCCCTTAACCGCGGTTACCCGAGGGATCAAGCGCGTTGATCCGTGTGGCCCCCTGTGGCTTTCCTTGTTGCAAGCCACGGGGCAACCCGAAGATTTGTGCAATCCTCCCACGGCAGCGAATTGAGTCCAACTGTTCGCGGCAATCGCAATTGACAAGGCAGTGTCAACGTGTTATATCGCAGCCGCTCTGGAAACGGGGAACTGGTTCGACAACGTGCCCATAGCGAACGCCATTGGCTCTACTGTGTGCCGGATTCTGCGGGACACCGGCACTGCCCGTCCCTCCTGGGTAGAAGCAAGCGAACTCACTGGGAACGTGGTATGGGTCGGCCACGCCAGTGAGCGCTTCACAGTAGAGCTGCTTGACCGGAGGGTAGGGCGGTCCTCCCTCCGGGGATATACCGGCGGGGCCTTTTCCTGAAGCGGCTAAACGAACCTCAATGTTTCTTTGTCGGTCCCAAACTTCGGGAAAAGGCCCCTGTTATCCTGGATCAAGGTGCTGGCTGATCGGTTTCCACTACCGGCGGAATCGGTGGTACACTTGGAACATTCTCCGGGGGTGACATTCCCACTACCTCTGGTCCTCCAGGGGGTAGCGGAGAACTGGGAGGCCCGTCATCAATAACGGAATCCTCTTTTTCAGCTGCTTGGAGCAACTGTTCCAGCTCCTGGCGAGACATCTGCTCGGTCCGAACCCAGGACTCCGAGGGCGTCGGTGGCGCGGCATCGTCTGGCAAAAACTGGACGCGAAACCGCAACCGGGCAATTTCCAGCACATCGTTCGGCAACAGAAAGCCACGTTTCACGGTCAGGTCCTTCACCCGTGTCCCGTTAGTGCTCCCTAAGTCGCGCACTAAAACCAGGCTGTCTGTCTTGACCAGCACGCAATGGAGTTTGGAAACCGATTTGTCGAGCAATTGAATGTCGCAAATGCGACTGCGACCGACCAGGGTTATGTCTTTTACCAGTTCATACGGCCGGGAACCGTCCTCGGGAACCAGGTAAATCTTCATGGCAGATGCTCACTGTCTCTTTCGGGGCAGAACCGTTCGTACCTCGATTGCTGAGGGTTTCAGTCTCACATTCCCGTGCTGTCGTGGATTTGTCAGCCCCATCAATATCCAATTATAGCCAAAGAATCGCAGTTTGCAGCGACTACACCTGCCCGCATAACTTGCCGCTTGCCAGACGCGGCGTCCCGCAAAACCGTGTACCGGTCGGTTTCGGTTTAGTAAAATGCCAGTAAACCAGCACAGTTGCTGAAAATGATGGCGACGGATGAAATAGCTATGTCAGAAAACGCAGCACTCATTGTAACCGATGGCGGCAGGCTTGGCTGCGCTGCCCCTTCGTGTCCCGTCCGGAAACAGTCGCCGGCACGAATTAACGGCAGATTGTTCCTGCGAAATTCCTGGGCAATAGCTGCAGTTGGAATCGGCGTAGTCAGCGCAGCCGTTCTAGTATTTGCCTGGGGACTGGTGTACGGTAAGGGCTCTGCTTCCGGTCAAGGCCAATCCACGACGCCTGACTTCAATCGGGATATTCGTCCCATTCTGTCCAACCGATGCTTCAAGTGCCACGGTTTCGATGTGAAAAAGGGCGAACTGGATTTGCAAAGTCGTGAATCAGCCTTACGTGGGGGCCAATCGGGGCAACCAGCTATAGTTCCCGGAAACAGTGCTGCCAGCGAGTTAATCCGCCGGGTCATCTCTTCGGATAAGTCTTTCCGGATGCCTCGCGGTGCTGAACCTCTGTCGGCAGGGGAAATCGCCAAGCTCCGTGCCTGGATTGATGCGGGAGCCGTTTATGAGGAGCATTGGGCTTTCGTTCCACCGAAGCGTCCACCGTTGCCGCCGGTGAGCAATCCGGGCTGGGTGCGTAATCCAATTGATCAGTTCGTCCTGGCACGGATGGAATCGGCCGGTTTGCGACCTTCCCCGGAAGCAGAACCGGCAGTGCTGGCGCGACGGGTTGCCCTCGATCTGACCGGATTACCTCCGACCCTGGAAGAAGTCGAGGCTTTTCTGAACGATCGGCAGCCGGATGCTTATGAACGATACGTCGAACGATTGCTGGCTTCTCCGCATTACGGCGAACATCAGGCACGTTACTGGCTGGACCTGGCTCGTTATGCCGACACCAACGGTTACGAAGCCGATTATCGCCGCTCCATCTGGCCATACCGCGACTGGGTGATCCAGGCTTTCAACCGGAACCTTCCGTTTGACCAGTTCACGATGGAACAGCTGGCCGGTGACCTTTTGCCGAATCCCACACTGGAACAGCGCATTGCCACCGGCTTCCATCGCAATACCCTCGTCAACACCGAAGGCGGGACGGATGACGAAGAATTCCGCGTGGCCGCCATCGTGGACCGCGTGAACACCACGATGACCGTCTGGATGGGCCTGACTTTCGGTTGCGCGCAATGTCATAACCACAAGTACGATCCTTTCACCACCCGCGAGTACTATCAGCTCTTTGCCTTTTTCAACAGCACAGCCGATCGAGGACGCAGTAATGATCCGCAGCTGGCATATTGGCCACCGGAAGTCGCGCGAGAGCGGCAGGAACTTCTGAACCGTTTAGCCACAGCATTTGCGCCGGCGGTGCGTCCGTCCCCTTTGATGTCCGCCGTGCTCATGCGGCAGGCACTCAAGCAAACCGAGGCAGAGCGGCGACGGCTGGCCAGTCTGCAACCAGCCGTGACCCTGGTCATGCAGGAGTTACCGCAGCCGCGAGAAACCCGCATCATGATTCGCGGAGAGTTCCGGAATCTCGGAGAACGGGTTCAGCCCGACACGCCAGCAAAATTGCACCCATTTCCCACCGACGCTCCCCGCAACCGTCTCGGTCTGGCCCGCTGGCTGACAGACCGCCGCAATCCGCTTACAGCACGGGTGGTGGTTAATCGCCTTTGGGCACAGTACTGGGGACGCGGTCTGGTAGAAACTTCCAACGATTTTGGTTACCAGGGAGACCTGCCCAGTCATCCGGAGTTGCTCGACTGGCTCGCTGTCGAGTTTATGGAAAGCGGCTGGAACCTGAAGCACATCCATCGCCTTATCGTTACCTCCAGCACCTACCGACAATCCTCCCGCGTAACCGAACAGCTGCGTGAACGCGACCCGGATAATCGTTTGTTCACTCGTGGCCCACGTTTTCGACTCGATGCAGAAACGCTCCGCGATAACGCCCTGGCAATCAGCGGGCTTTTGGTTCGCAAGATTGGCGGACCGAGCGTTTTTCCTTACCAGCCGGAGGGAATTTGGCTCAACCCGTATAGCTCGGATAAATGGGTCATGAGCACGGGTGGTGATCAGTATCGGCGAGGCATCTACACATTCTGGCGGCGAACCGCACATTATCCGAGTTTTGCCATTTTCGATGCCCCGAGCCGCGAGGTCTGTTGCGACCGACGGCCACGTACCAATACACCTTTGCAGGCTCTGGTTACGTTGAACGATCCGGCTTTCTTCCATGCCGCGATCGGTTTGGGACGACGTATGCTTCGGGAACACACCGGCAGCGTTCGGGAACGTGTAGAGTACGGTTTTCGTTTATGCGTGGCTCGCCGGCCTGGTTCGGCAGAGATTCAACCGCTGGTGGAACTGTATCAGTCGGCCCGCATCAAATACCAGCAGCAACCCGATGCTGCTCGCAGGCTAATCCAGCCCCTGGAGCCGCAGCCAGCTTCTTCTGAAGCCGCCGTTGAACTTGCTGCCTGGACGGTGGTCGCCAATGTCCTCCTGAATTTGGACGAAACTCTTTGCAAACCATAAAGGCGTCTGGCGCTGGCAGGGTGCCCGAATTTCGGAGGGTGTGCCATGCTGACACTGGGAGTTCAACAGCAACGAACCTGCCAGGGTTGGTCGCGGCGGGAGATAGTTCAGGTAGGTTTGTGCACAGCCCTGGGTTTGAACCTGGCCGATTGGCTCCGCGTTCAGCAAGCGCGTGCAGCTTCGCCGCTTCGGGCTCGGTCGGTCATTATGCTCTGGTTGTGGGGTGGGCCCAGCCATCTGGACACTTTCGATCCGAAGCCGCAAGCGCCTCTGGAATATCGTGGACCATTCGGCACCATTCCGACCAGCATTCCCGGCCTGCGCTTTTGCGAGCTGTTTCCGCAGTTGGCACGCCTGGCAAATCGTTGCACCCTCATTCGTTCCCTGCAGACTCGCTCCAACGATCACGGTGTTGCAGGAACGATCGGATTGACCGGAAGCATGAACGGAGCGGTGAACCTCGGCGGACAAACTCTAAACGGTAATCTCCGACCCGCACTGGGAGCCGTTGTCGCTCGGGTTAGGGGACAAGCTGCCGGCAACTGGCCTGCCTATTTCATCGTGGGCGGTCGGCTTCATCAGGGCAAGAAACCCGTTGTCGGCGAAGGGGGCGGCACACTTGGACACCGTTACGATCCGTTTCGTCTCGAATATCGCCCTGACGGTGTGCACATCGAAGCATTGCAACTTGGACCGGACTTGACGCCAGAGCGCTTACTGCATCGCCAGCACCTCTGGAAACAGCTCGACCAGGCCCGCCGGTGGTATGAAACCTTTTCGACTACTGCCGCCTTTGATACGTACCAGCGACAGGCATTCGATATGCTTCTTTCTCCCCAGGTTATATCGCTATTCGACCTTAGTAAAGAGACAGAAGCAGTGCGCCAGCGTTATGGCCTGACCCGTTTTGGACAATCCTGCTTGCTTGCTCGCCGTCTGGTCGAAAAGCATATTCCTTTCGTGCAGGTGAATTGGAGCAATCATGTTGAGGCGGAAGAAGATGCGGGCGATGGCGGTTGGGATATGCACTATCGCAACTTTGAAATTATGCAGAATCGGCATGCTCCTATACTGGACCAGGCACTCAGCGCTTTATTAGAAGATTTAGAGCAGCGGGGTTTATTAGAGAGCACCCTCGTAGTGGCTATGGGGGAGTTCGGACGCACTCCCAAGGTCAATAACAAAACCGGTCGCGATCACTGGGAACATTGCTATTGTGCCCTGCTGGCCGGTGGGGGTATCCGTCGCGGTATGGTCTATGGGGAAAGCGATGATCGTGGTGAGCGTCCTCGTGCTCATCCGTGCACACCAGCTGATCTCCATGCGACTATACTCGCTGCACTAGGTATCTCGCCTGAAGCGGCACGAAACCTGAACTTACCCAGCAACGGTCAGGTACTCGATGCTATACTCGCCTGATGGGGCTGGCATTGCGTTGGTCGCTAAGTGGGCCGGTGGCTTATGTGGATGATAATGTCGCGAAAGGCAACTAATAAATCTTGGCATATTCGAGTTGTGCTGAGTTTGGCCGTTCTCGGTGCACTTTCTATACTGGTACCGCTGCCTGTGGCGGGGTTGCAAAACAAAGATGCGATTCGTCGCCTGACCACCGATGGGGATTATAAAGCTCACCTGAGTTGGTCGCCTGACGGTTCGCGGATAGTTTTCACTCGCATTCACCAGGGCAAAATGGGGCTATGGTCGCTGCGTCTGGCGGACACAGCTCTAATGAAACTGAGCCGGCGTGAAGATGGCCCTGACTTCGACGCCTCCTGGTTTCCCGATGGCAAGCGTCTGGTTTATGTCCATGACCAGTTGCAGGGCACGGATGGGAAGCTAAATATCTATACGATTGACCCGGACGGCAGTAACCCGGTGATGCTAATACCTAATCAGGCGCTTGAATAATGCCCGCGTGTTTCGCCGGATGGCCGGCAGATGTTATTCGTCAGTGCGCGGGATGGCAACCAGGAGATCTACATTGCGGATATTTCCGGTAAGAATGTGCGACGGCTGACTCACGACCCCGCGCCCGACACGCACCCCAGTTGGTCCCCCGATGGCAAACAGATTGCTTTCGCCAGCGCGCGGAGTGGCAACTGGGATATCTGGATTATGCGGGCCGATGGTTCCCAGCCGCGTCGTCTTACCGATCACCCGGCCCTGGACTGCTGGCCAGTCTGGTCGCCAGACGGTCGGTTTCTGGCCTTTACTTCCAACCGCGACGGCAATTACGAAATATACCTGGTCCGACCGGATGGCACCGGCTTGCGGAACCTAACGCAATCGCCGGCCTGGGAACATTTCGCTACCTGGTCACCGGACTCCCGTCAAATCGGTTTCGTCTCGACTCGTTGCGGTGGGTATGATATTTATGTCCTGAACGTGGATTAGGGTCGCAGAGGTGTTGCGGCGGCTTAGCTTCTCAGCAAGTCTCGCGCACACCTTCTTTGTGTGAGTGAGCTAGACCTATGCCAGAACGCATAGAGCCAGTATCTATTGTCGTCGAAACGGAGCGACGCTACCTCAACTATGCCCAATCGGTAATCATGGCGCGGGCTTTGCCCGATGTTCGTGACGGGCTCAAGCCCGTGCAGCGGCGCATCCTTTATAACATGTTTCACGATCTCCACTTGTACCACGATCAACGCCCTATCAAATGCGCAAAAGTAGTCGGTGAAGTCTTGGGAAAATATCACCCTCACGGCGACATGTCGGTCTATGACGCCCTGGTGCGAATGGCTCAGCCGTTTAGTTTTCGCTATCCCCTGGTTCACGGCGAGGGAAACTTCGGTTCTGTAGATGGGAACGAAGCTGCTGCCTATCGTTACACCGAATGCAAGCTAACACCTATTGCTGAGGAGTTAATGACGGAGTTGCGGCAACGCACGGTAGATATGCGCCCCACTTTCGATGCCGTGGACGAAGAGCCCACGGTGTTGCCTGCACGCTTTCCGAACCTGTTGGTCAATGGCGCTTCCGGGATCGCTGTGGGTATGGCGACCAACATCCCGCCGCACAACTTGCAGGAGGTCATTGACGCCGCTGTCTTTATGATCGAAAATCCAGATGCCAATGTTGCTCAGCTATTAAAATTTATCAAGGGGCCGGATTTTCCGTTAGGCGGCAAGGTCTTGGCCAATAAAAAAACCTTGCGGCAAATCTATGAACAGGGCCACGGTACTATCAAGGTACAGGCAGAATGGAAAATAGAGCAGGTGGGACGACGCCGACAAATTGTCATCACCTCCATCCCATACGGCGTGAACAAGATGTCGTTGGAAGAACACATCGGCAGGCTAATCGCCGAGCGCAAAATACCTCAGGTTCTCAACATTGTCAACGAAACCAATGCTAAGGATGGCATTCGCGTTGTTCTGGAGTTGCGACACGAC
>Ga0079995_1082961_pt1 | contig 13129 bp, 12 predicted proteins | sample FaiFalFF_MnMetaG_2_FD_69198 | JGI IMG/M metagenome (GOLD analysis project Ga0079995, IMG submission 69198) | Freshwater microbial communities from Yellowstone National Park, Wyoming, USA - Fairy Falls C (FF_Mn_C) (SPADES assembly) (version 4) | ecosystem: Environmental > Aquatic > Freshwater >... | reverse complement strand
CTAATGGGGATTCTCCTAAACCTGTTATTTCTACATTTTCAGGAAGTAATACTGGGATTTTAGCAGGTAATATCCCGCATTTATCACAATAAATAATAGGTATAGGAGCACCCCAATATCTTTGCCTACTTATTAACCAATCCCTTAATTTATAGCTAACTGTTTCATATCCTAAGTTTTTTGATTTTAAATAATTTACAATAAATGTTTTAAATTGATTAGAATCCATATTATTACAGTTAATACCATCAATTAGAGGTAAATTAATCATATATCCTTCTCCTTCATAAGCTCCCTCTAATTGTTCTATATTTTCTTTGGGCATAATAACTGGGACAATAGGTAGATTATATATTTTAGCGAATTCATAATCTCGGAAATCATGGGCAGGAACACCCATAACTGCTCCTTCTCCATAATCCCCTAAAACATAATTAGTAATAAATACAGGTACTTTATTTAAATTAACGGGATTTTCTGCATAAAAACCTGTAAATATTCCTTCTTTAGTTTTAACTCTATCTGCTGTAGTTAAGCTTAGTATTTTTTCCACAAAATCCTTAATTTCAAGATTATTAGTTTTGGTTATTATTGTATTAACTAAGGGGTGTTCAGGAGCAATAGCTAAAAATGTTACACCTAATAAAGTATCAGGCCTGGTAGTGAAAATAGAAATAGTATCTATTAGTTCATTTTGATAGAAAATTTTAAAAAATATTTTAGCACCTTTACTTTTACCTATCCAATTTTTTTGCATTATTTTAACTTTTTCTGGCCAACCTTCTAACTCATCTAAGGATTCTAGTAATTTATCTGCGTATGCTGTTATTTTTAAATACCATTGTTCTAATTCTTTTTTAGTAACTATGTTATGACATCTCCAACACTTACCATCTATAACTTGCTCATTAGCTAATACTGTACTACAATGATTACACCAATTTACTAAACCTTTTTTTCTATAAGCCAATGAATTCTCAAAAAATTTGAGAAATAAATATTGTGTAAATTTGTAATATTCAGGTATGGAAGTATTTATTTCTCTATCCCAATCATAGGAAATCCCCAATTTTTTTAATTGTTGTTTCATATTGCTAATATTATTTTCTGTCCAAGTTTTGGGGTGTATGTTGTGTTTTATAGCAGCGTTTTCAGCAGGTAATCCAAAGGCATCCCAGCCTATTGGATGTAATACATTGTATCCTTTCATAAAATAGTACCGAGCTATTACATCTCCTATAGTGTAATTTCTAGCATGTCCCATATGTAACTGACCACTTGGGTAAGGAAACATTTCTAACACATAATACTTTTTCTTAGTTTTATCATTATGAGCTTTATAAATTTTATTTTCTTCCCAGTATTTTTGCCACTTAGCTTCTATTTCTGTATAATTATAAACTTCTTGATTAGTTATCATAGATTATTCCTCCTGCTTTAAAAAAAATTATGATTTCTTTTTCCTAATTTATATTTTCTAACTATATTTTTTTATAGTAATTACAATATTCCTTTAGAAAGCAGATATTACATTTAGGTTTGTTTTTACATATAACTTGACCTAAAGCTACTAAATAATGATTTAATTTATCTTTTATTTCATTGTTTTTTATTGTATTTATTATTTTAAAAGTTTCTAATTCATTTTTTGTTTTTACTATTTCTAATCTATTTAGAATCCTATGAACATGAACGTCTACTCCGACAATTGGAATATTATATACATTATTTAAGATAATAGCACCTACTTTTTTCCCTACTCCTGGTAACTTTGTTATTTCATCTATATTATTTGGAATCTCTGAATTATAATTTTCTATAATTTTTTTAGAAAAATTTAATAAATATTTTGCTTTAGTTTTATAAAATCCTAATGGTTTGAGTATTTTTAAGAGTTTATTGTATTCTATATTAATGATATCTTCAGGAGTTTGAATGTATTTAGATAATTCTTGTAGTACTTTAATAAGTATTTTATCAGTAGTACGTGAAGATAAAATAGTAGCAAAAACAGATATCCATTTATTGCTTTTTTTTATTTTTATTAATTCGTTTATAGGAGCTTCTTTTAAGGAATTGTTTATTTCTTTTTTTAAGACATTAAAAACTATTTCTAATTTATTTAGATCAATTTCAGTTAAATTTTGTCCTTTTATATTTTTGGGATTCATACATTTTTAATGAAGAAAGAATATATGAAGAACAATATAAGTAATAATAGCGATTAAAGTAGAGACTATAGCTACAGGGGTTCCATATTTTAGGAATGTAATAAAATCTAATTTATACCCTTTTCTAGTAGATATGTCAGCAGCTACAATATTAGCGGATGCTCCTATTAACGTTAAGTTTCCACCCATACATGCACCAATAGATAAAGCCCACCATAATGGATCTAAATTACTATTTATACTTACTACTTCTTTTAAAACTTTAGCAAATGCAAGAGTATATGGGATATTATCTACAATTCCGCTAATAAACATAGATGAAAATGAAATTATTACCATACCTTTATATAAATTATCTCCTATTAAATTTATGAGAGTCTTAGAGATTATACTAAAAACATGATGTTCTTCCATAGCTCCTACTATTATAAATAAACCTATGAAAAAGAAAATAGTAGCCCACTCTATCCTCTCAAATATTTCAATGGGGGATAGCTTAGTAAACAACATTAACAAGGACGAAGTAAATAAAGCAATGATTCCAGTTTCCCAATGTAATTTATGACCTATTATAAATAAGATAATTGTTAAAATGAAGAATCCTAAAGATATTTTCATTAACTTATAATCCATAACTAAATCTTTTTCTAATTCTTCTATTTGTTCTACATCTTTTTGTTCTATTTTGATATTATCTAATTTGATAATGTATTTTAGCATTAGGATATTAACGATTAATCCTGCGATGAATCCAGTAAAAGCGGGAATACTAACATGTATTAAGAAATCTACAAATGATTTTTTAGCAATGGAACCTATGATAATATTAGGTGGGTCACCTATTAAAGTTGCAGCACCTCCAGTATTACTTGCTAAAACTATACTTATAACAATGGGAACTGGATTAACTTTGATATTTTCACATAACCTTATAATAATAGGGGTTAAGAATAAAACAGTGGTAACATTATCTAACAAAGCAGAAGCTATAGCTGTAAAAGTTGCAAAAAATATTATAATTTTATATATATTATTCCCTGTTATATCTAAGATTTTGGAAGCTAATAAATGAAATAATCCACTTTTTCCCATTATTATTACTATATTCATCATACCAAATAACAAGAAAATAGTATTATAATCAATATACCCCCAAGCTTTATGGGGCTCTAATAAACCTATTAAAATTACAATTGAAGCAAAGATTAAGACAGTTACTGTCCTATGAAAATATTTCTCAAATAGTATAAGAATATAAACTATTAAGAAAATTAAACTACTTAATAATGCTTTATTTGAAAGAATATTTTCCATAGTTTTCCTCCTTTCTTTTCTTATCTGCTCATAATTTTAGAAGGTAATATAAAAATAGGTAGATATAAACCTAATAGTAAAATGAAAACGAAACCACCTAAAATTAGTATCATAGCAGGTTCTATTAGTTTCATTACTCTTTCTAAAATTATTTCTAATTCTCTGCTATAGAATTTATCTATATAGTCTAACATTTGGTAAATATTACCGCTTTTTTCTCCAGTAATTAACATTTGTTCAACCATTGGTTCTAATAGTTTTGTATTTATTAAGCTTTCACTAAGTTTTTTACCTTTTTCTATTTGTTCTATAGCTTCTTTGATTTTGGATACAAATATTCCACTATTTGTTGCTTTAGAAGATAGTTCTAAGGAAGGGATTATAAGCATCCCTGAATTTAGAGTTATATAAAGTGATTTAAAAAATATTGAGTTATAATAAAATAATAAAGCTTTACCTAAGACAGGGATTTTTATAATAATTTTTTCCAAGTATTTTTTTAAGTCCATATTAAACGAAATAAAATAAGCTAAAAATAAACCAAAGAAAATAAGTATATAAAACCAAACTCCATTTTTAAATAGAAATATTTTTTCATTAAAAAATTTAGATATTTTTAGTAAGGTAACTGTAATAAAGGGTAAATCTTTATATACTCTTTCAGGACCTATAATTTGAGCAAAAATTTGCTCAAACTTTGGAATTACGAAAAACATAGCAATAGCTAAAACAGCTAAAGCTACTAATATTACTAATGCTGGATATATCATAACGTTTATTAGCTTGTTTCTCATACTAATAGCATATTCATAATAATCTGATAAATATTTAAATATTTTATCCAAATTTCCTGAAGCTTCCCCTACTTTGATTAAATTAATAAACAAGCTTCCAAAGTTTTTTTCATACTTTAAAAAAGCCCTATAAAAGCTAACACCTGCGTTTATATCAGTTAATATATTTTCAAATATATTTTTTACTCTTTTATTTTTAAATGTTTTTATAAATATATTAAACATAACATTAACAGGCAATCCTGCTTCAAACATTTGACTAAATTGTCTACTGATAAAGCTAAGTAAATTTATGTTTATTTTATAAGCAAATAAATTTTCCCAAAAATTGGAATTAAATTTTAAACTAAGATTTAAATTAAAAGTAGAAACTGGTTTTATTTCTATTACTGTATTTATTGATGGATTAGTTTTTACATAATTATATATTTCTTCTTCATCTTTACCTTCAATTGATAGTTCTTTTATATTTGAATTTTCATCATAATATTTTACTAAGTATTTTTTCATATTATAGATATTCTATTGTTTAAGTTTTTAAACCTTTTTGATAAAAAGGTAAGATTATTTTTATGTAGAATAAAAAAAGGGATACTAAAAAGTAGCATTTAAAAATATTTATAAATAAGGGGAAATTAAATGAAGGTAAAATTTTCTACTCCCAAAGAATCTAAGGAGATCCAAGCTAAAAGTGTTAAACTTGATACAGGTAAAGGAACTTTAATTATATATCCTAATCATACTGATGCTGTTATTAAATTAGCTAAAAATAGTAAAGTTTATATAGATGATAAAGAATATCAAATAAATATGGGGATTGTTAAGATAGAAAAAAATGAAATATTAATAGTTGCAGATGTATAGAAAATTTATTGCAGATTTATAGAAAATTAAATTATAATTACTTATATGGTATAGATGTACAGTATAGATGATAATGAAGTTATAGAAATAGTAGGAAAAGAGAAGCTTGAGGGTGAGTTAATTCCTCAGGGTTCTAAGAATGGAGCTTTACCTTTAATAGCAGCTTCTATTGTTTTTGATTATCCAGTTAAACTCTATAATATCCCTAATATTGAAGATGTTAATATTTTATTAAGTATTTTAAAATATATAAACTGCCAAATAAAGTTTGAAAATAATGAATTAAGTATAGATTGTTCAAATTTAGATAAATATGAAATTCCATGGGAATTAGCTTGTAGAATGAGAGCATCTTTTGATTTATTAGGTCCTATTGTTTTTAAGTTTTCCAAAGCAAGGATTCCTTTCCCTGGTGGATGTCTTATTGGTAATAGAAAAGTAGATATTCATCTATATGCTGCTAAACAGTTAGGTTTTGAAGTAGAAATAAATAAAGGTGATGTTTTTATTAATAATTTTAATAAATCAAAAGTAAATAAAGTTATAAACTTTTGGATTCCTTCAGTAGGGGCTACAAAAAATATTGTGTTTTTAGCTGCTTTTGTCGCTAATAGGATTAATGATGAAATTCTTGTTAATAATATCGCTATTGAGCCTGAGGTAATTAAATTATTTGATTTTCTTATAAGTAATGGTTTTAATTTAGAATATTCAATTGATAAAAAATATCTTAAAATTAAGCCATTTAAGTTTAAAAATTATAATTACTATGAAGATTTTAATATCTTAGATAGGATAGAAGCAGGAACCTATATTATAGCAGCTTTAGCTACTAAAGGTAGTATATTTGTCAAAGAAAATAACTATTTTAAAGATTATTTTAAACTTTATTTAACTTTAAATTCTTTATTAAATGTTTTAAAACAAATTGGCTTTAAAGTAGAAATCTATAATGATGGGATATATTGCGGATATCAAGAGAATAATTTGAAATTGAATGGGAATTTAAAAACAATTGATATTGAAACGGGATATTATCCTGAATTTCCTACTGATTTACAACCTCAAATAGTAGCATTAGCTTTATCTATAAATGGAATTAGTACTATTAAAGAAAAGGTTTTTGATGATAGGTTTATATATGTAAATGAACTAAGAAGATTAGGAGCTGATATAGATGTAATAGATAATAAGATTGCAATAGTAAAAGGAGGAAGGGAATTAAGTGGAGCTAAGGTTATAGCTACTGATATTAGAGGAGGAGCTGCTATCTTAATCGCTTCCTTGATTGCTAATAATACTTCCATTATATCTAATATATATCAAATTAAAAGAGGATATGAAAATTTAATTAATAAGTTTTCTAACCTTAAAGCTAAGATAAAATTAAGATCTAATAAAGAAGAGGTAGTGTATGAATATAAATATTAATTATAATGGTAAAAAAAATTTTTTAGATTTAGCTACAAGAATTGGTATAGATTTAGGAACCAATTCTATTTTACTTTATGTAAAAGGAAAAGGAATAGTGTTAAAGGAACCTTCTGTTGTTGCTATAGATAAATCTAAAGGTGGTAGAGTTTTAGCTGTTGGGGAGAAAGCAAAAGAGATGATAGGTAGAACTCCTTCTCATATAGTAGCTGAAAGGCCTATAAGAGAGGGAGTTATAGCTAATTATGAGGCAGCAGAAGCTATGCTAAAATATTATATAAATTTAATTAGAAATTCTTCTTTAATTAATAGAATATTCAAGCCTATAGTGGCGGTGTGTATTCCTGCGGAATATAATAGTGTGGAAGAAAGAGTTATAAAGGAGGCAGCGTATGCTGCAGGAGCTAAGGAAGTATACATTATAGAAGAACCAATGGCTGCTGCTATCGGTGCAGGACTTAAAGTTAATTCTGCTAAAGGTAATATGGTTGTAGATATAGGTGGAGGTACTACTGATATTGCTGTTATTTCTTTAGGAGGAATTATTGTTAAGCAAACTATAAAGGTTGCTGGTGATAAAATGGATGAAGCTATTGCTAAGTATATCAGAAAAAATTATAACTTGCTTATAGGTGAGCAAACTGCTGAAAAAATTAAAATAAATATAGGTACTATTGTTCCTTTAGAACAAGAGTTATCTATGGAAGTAAGGGGTAGAGATTTGTTTACTGGGTTACCAAAAATTATTAATATAACTTCAAGTGAGGTAGCAGAAGCATTGTGGGAACCTGTTAGTGCTATAGTTGATACTGTTAAATCTGTTTTAGAAGTAACTCCTCCAGAATTAGCAGCTGATATAATAGAAGAGGGTGTAACTTTAACAGGGGGTGGAGCTTTGCTTAGGGGATTGGATAAAGTTATTTCTAAAGCTACGGGAATAAAAGTTAATATTCCCGAAGATCCTATTAGTTGTGTTGCTTTAGGTACTGGTAAATATGCTGAAGCTCTATAAGATTTTTATATATATAAAGTGGTTTTGTAATAGTATAACAATATTTATATTATTAGGGTTTTGGCGGCTTAATTTTAAGTAGTGGTTACAAATTTTTGAGTTGGGATTTTCCCGTTTACTAAGTTTTTCATGAATACTTTAGTCATTGCTAATACTTGGCTTTTTAGCATATCTAATTCTTTTTTGGATTTAGGATAAAAGCTATTACCGATCTCTAAAGTATAGTTAAATCTGCCTTCTACATGGTGATAATCTTCGCTACTGCCAGTAGTAGGGTACATAGAAACTGATTGTTCTACATAATACTTATTATTAACAGCTTTGGCCATTTCTTGACCTACTTCTTTATAGATTGTATCCCATTGAGTAGGTTTTGTGGTATGTCCCCAAGGATATAAAATTGCATTTGAATAGCTATGGATATCAATAACAGTATCGATTTGTTTAGAATTAACTAATTTAGTAATAGCTTTAATTTCTGCTTCACTATTACCATAAGGGCCTCTATAAGTATCTGAATAAACACTATCACTTGCCCCATAATCGTCCCATGTGCTATCTGGTTTATCATTGGGTTGTCTATATAATGTTGGATCTTTTGGGGTAAAATAGTTTCTATTTAAATCTACTCCTATTCCTTTTTCAAATTTAGTTCTATTTTTTCTCCACCATCTATCTTGTTTTAAAGAATATTCGTAACCATCAGGATTAACAACAGGTAGAATATATATATCTAAGTCATCAAGATATTTATTTAGTTCTGGATCATTAGATTCTAATAGTTTTTCAGCAATATTAAGAGCAGCTTCCCCTGTAGCCCATTCCCTTGCATGATGTAACCCTGTTATTAATATACTTTTTTTCTTTCCTTCTTCTTCATTTACATTTTTGGATATCCTCATAACTACAATATCTCTTGCTTCAAAGGTTTTTCCTAAATATTCTAATTTAACTTTATCAGGATATTTTTTTTCTAATTCTATCATTTTAGATACTATTTGATTGTAATCTCTTATGAAATCTGGAGCTCTTAAATTATCCATTAAATAATTTTTAAAATCATTAATTATTAAATCTTCATTAAGAATCTTTAACCCTTTTTCAGTTATTTCAAATTTTAAGTCATCATTTTTTATTAAGAAATCAGTTATTTCCTGATCATCCAAAATATGATCATTATTTTTATCTATCTTTTTTGAATAAGATATATACTTATCTGATACGCTTAACAAATTATTATTGATTTTTAAATAATATTTTTCCATCTTTTTTTGCCCCTTTCTTTGTTTTTTATAGATTTTATTTTTTATAATTTAAATTTATTTAAATTTAAATAAATAAACCAAATAAAATGTAAAATAAATGTTAAAAAAATAATTATTTAGAAATTTTATTAATAGATTTAATAAGTCATGAAAAAGATTAAATAAAGAACGTGTTATATATATACTTAATTGAGTTAGAATAATTAGGTTTAATATCAACAGAATTTTCGATAAATTCAAGAGCTTCTTCTAAGGATTTATTATCCTTAGCAAATAATGTCATTAATTTTTCACCTTCTTTAACATAATCTCCTAATCTTTTATATACAATAATCCCTGAGTTATTATCAATAGTATCTTCTTTGGTTTTTCTAGCTAATCCTAAAACCCCCGCAGCTAATCCTAATTTATAAGTGTCAATATAATTTATATAACCTTCTGATTTAGAATAATAATCGTAAGTTATTTTAGGATAAAAATATTTATATTCATCATTAACTATTTCACTTTTACCCTGTTGATTTTCTACGATCTCTTTGAATTTATTTAAAGCTTCTAAATTAGTTATTTTCTCAATTATTTTAGATTCATATTTATTTAGTAATTCATTAATATTTATTTCTTGTAAATCATTATTATTTTTTAAATTTTCATAATTTTCAAATAGATATAAAGCTAAGGAGCAAATAGAAAAGACAATATACTTTAGTTTAGGGAATTGTTCATAGTTTCCTTTTAAAAACGAAATAGCAGAAATAACTTCTAAATAATTACCTACATAACTATTAAGCATTTCGTTCATATCAGAAATAATGATTCCTATAACTTTGTTAAAGTATTTTCCAATTTTTAACATAGTTTTAGATAAATTTATAGCATCTTGATAATTAGTCATAAATGCCCCATTTCCATATTTAACATCAAGAACAATAATATCACTATTAGCAGCTATCTTTTTACTCATTATACTAGAAGCTATTAAGGGGATGCTGTCTACATTAGCTGTTAAATCTCTAAGTGCGTATATTTTTTTATCAGCACTTGCCAAATCTAAAGGTAAAGCAATAAAAGCTCCTACTTTATTTAAAGCCTTTATCATATCTTCTTTTGTTAAATTAACATTAAAATTAGGTATAGATTCTAATTTATCTATAGTTCCTCCTGTATGTCCTAAAGCTCTTCCTGATAGTTTAGGGAGTTTTATGTTAAAAGTAGCTAATATAGGGATAGCTATTAAGCTAACAGTATCCCCTACCCCACCTGTAGAATGCTTATCTAATTTTATACCTTGAATTTCTGAGTAATCCATTGTTTGACCAGTTTCAATAATAGATTTTGTAAGATAAAAAGTTTCTTCGTCTGTTAAAGAGTTTATAGCAATACTAGTTAAAAAAGCAGACATTTGATAATCTGGAATTTTAGAATAATAAAACCCTTTTACCATAAAATCTATTTCTTCAAAAGATAATTTTTTATTCCATCTTTTTTTATGCAAGATATCATACACATTCATAAAATTCATCTCCTTTAATTTTTTTAATATAAATAATTTATAGCTTATAGCTATTTTATTTTAGAGATAGATAAGATAGCAAAAGCGGCAGCACCTTCATTATTCCCTATAAATCCCATTAGTTCTGCAGTTTTTGGTTTTATATTTACCCTATTAGTTTTCAAGATTTTTTTTAAATTAGATATCATATTTGGTAAATAATCTTTTAGCTTAGGTTCTTGTAATATAACTGTTATATCGCAATTATTGATAATAAAATTACTACTTATTTTATCTATTAATTCTTTTAGCAAATTTAAGCTGTTAGCATTTTTAAAATTGGGAGAATTATCAGGATACAGAGTTCCTATATTATTATACTCAAATTCTACAGATAAAGCACCTAAAACAGCATCAATAACAGCGTGACAAACTATATCACCATCTGAGTGCGCATCAAACGATTTATTAAAGGGTATAAAAACCCCAGCTAATATTAAACCATTTCCTTCTTTAAATCTATGACTATCAAATCCAATACCTACAAAATTAGTCATTATATATAGTTTTTTATTTCTGCTAAGGATTCTTGTATAGAATTAATAAAATTTTCTAGTCTTAAGCCTTTATAAAAGGGTCTAAAAGATTTTAGCTTACTATGAGAATCAAATAACAATTTATAAGCTTCTTTTAACAATTTATAAGCTTCTTTTAGATCCCCATTAGAATTTATATTATTTATAATATTAGTAGCTTTAATAATATCAATTAAACAATCTACAAATTCTATTTCATCTTGTAACTGTAATTGCTCCTTAATTTCATTAGCTTTAAAAATAGCTATTTCAAATTCATTAGCACTAAAATAATTAACTATTTCCCTAATTTTCTCTTTAAAGAGATTGTCTTCCATTTAAATTTAATGATACTTAATTTTAATAAAATTTTAATAAAAATTTAAAATAAGCAGATTTAAAAATTAGAGCAACTTTTGAATAATTTTATTTTTAATGGATTCAATAATATTATAAAGTTTTTTACGAGTTATATTTAATTTTTGGGATATTTCTACTTTTGTTAAATCAGTATTAAATAATAAATTAAATATTTGTTTTTCAAAGTAACTTAATTTTTCAAAAATTTGCTCTAGTAATATTTTATCTTCCACAGATAATTCAAAATCTTTTGATTTTTTAGATTTAATTTTATTAATATCGATTTCTTTTTTAATAGGTAAGTTCAATATTTCGATAACTGATTCTTCTTTTAAGTTAAGAATTTCAGAAATTTCAGATATTTTTAAATTTGGATTTTTAGCTAATAAATTATGGATTTGGTAATAAAGTTTTTTCAAAGTTCTCGGAATCTTAATAAAATCACTTTTATCTCTTATATAATGTTTAATTTCTCCTTCTATATAAGAATAAATAAAAGAAATCGGGTTTATTTTATTTAATTCAATATAACTTATATCTATATTTTCTATAGCTTTAATTAAACCTAAATAACCACATTGTATTAAATCTTCAATACCAATATCCTTAGAATTATCTTTATATTTATTAACTATTTTATTAATTACTTTAGTAAACAATGGATAAATTTTATTTAAAAATAAATCCTGATCATTTGTTTCTTTATAACTTTTTATATATTCTAAAATTTGATCATTTGATAATTTAATTTCTTGATTATTTTCAAAATTTTTAGGTTTTGAATTACTGAAAATAGAAAAGCTAAAATTATATAAACTATCTATAGATGCAATGTTTATATTACCTCTTTTGTTTTTACCTTTTTTAATTAGTTTATTTTCCAAAATTTTAACCTCCCCTTATTATTTTATATTAAAAAATAAAAATCCCTCCTAAATTAGCAAATAGATTTTATTTTCAAGATCTGGAAAAAATGTAAGTATATCCCGCTTAAAAACATTAAGATCTATAGAAAACCTCAATTCATTAGCATCAAAAGAATTTAATACTATTTTTTCTAAATTAGGTTTTTTCTTTAAAAATATTTTATATTTATCAAGTATATGAAATAATTCCTCAAATTTTATAACTATTTTCCCTGGATCGTTTAAAAGATAATTCTTATCTCTATTTAGTTTAGTTATAGAAGTTAAAGAAGGAATATAATAAAAATTATTATCATTATTAGCTATAGGTAAAAAAAATAATTTAATAAAAGCCAAAGTAGCTTTAATTAAAATATTGTAATCATTAGAGAAAGTAGGGCCAGTAATAAGGATAACATTATCAGCAAAAGATAAAATATATCTCCTATCAGCAGCACCATCTAAAATTATTCTTGGTATATTAAAATTATTTTTTATAATAGAGTTTAAAAAAATTTCTATTTCTTTAGAGGAAGAAGGTCCTGCTATTTGAACATAATCATCATTTATACATCTGTAAACTCCCAATTTACCTAAAAAAAAATTCTCTACATCCGTTAAAAAGAGTTCTTTAAAGGAATTATTAATTAGTTTTTGATAAGTAGCAACATAATTGTTTTTATATACTTTAATAGGATGTTTTGGGATTCCAAAAACATGATCAACTAATTCTCCATCCCACCCTATACTACTCAATAAAAAATCATTACTATCCTTTATTTCGTTGAGATATCTATTTAAGAAGGTTGTTTTACCTACATTTTTAGATAACCCTATAATCGCCTTTATTTCCATATGTTATTTTTTATTTTTTATTAACTGCTTTTGTTTATTTATTAGAAATTTATTAAGTAATTTTTTAGATATAAGTTCTCTTATAAAATTA
>Ga0079995_1075576_pt1 | contig 13135 bp, 13 predicted proteins | sample FaiFalFF_MnMetaG_2_FD_69198 | JGI IMG/M metagenome (GOLD analysis project Ga0079995, IMG submission 69198) | Freshwater microbial communities from Yellowstone National Park, Wyoming, USA - Fairy Falls C (FF_Mn_C) (SPADES assembly) (version 4) | ecosystem: Environmental > Aquatic > Freshwater >... | reverse complement strand
GGGCGGCGGCCCCATGCTGAAGCGGCGGCCAGCCCGCAGGGCTGGCCGCCGCCCAAAACATCTCTCTTCATTCAGAAGGTTTTGGTTTGCAAATGGTATTAGCATTGTACCCGCTGGCTATGCCCTTTGCTAAGCATGGCTAAGTCAGGGATGAAGCCACCGAGGCATGGATTTTCGCAAAAAACTCATCAAAGATGTAGTGGCTATCGTGCGGGCCAGGGGAGGCCTCGGGGTGATATTGCACGCCCAAGATGGGGAGAGTCTTATGCATGAAACCCTCTACGGTTTGGTCGTTGAGGTTGATGTGCGTCAAAAGAAGGTCGGTATGGGCTTTGAGGGCGTCGGCCGAAATAGCAAAGCCATGATTTTGGGAGGTAATGTAGGAGCGGCGGGTGCGCAGGTCTTGGACAGGGTGATTGCTCCCGTGGTGGCCGTACAGGAGCTTATAAGTAGGGACTCCCAGGGCCAAGCTAAGCAGCTGATGTCCCAAGCAAATACCTAATATGGGTTTTTGTAGAGCAAGGAGGGCTTGGGCCGTTTGGATCGCATAGGGCATAGCCGCTGGGTCTCCCGGGCCATTAGAAAGCAAAAATGCCTGAGGTTCAAAGGATAAAACCTCTTTCACCGAAGTCTGTGCCGGGAAAACACCCACATAGGCTCCCCGCCGAACCAGATGGTCTAAGATGGATTTCTTGACGCCAAAGTCTAAGACGGCTATCCGGAGGGGGCCCGGCTCCCCCAAAAAGTAAGGGGTAGGCGTGCTTACCTGAGAGGCTAATTCTTGCCCTTCCATGTCGGGCACCTGCGAAAGGAGGTCCAGCGCTTCCTGGAGTGAGAGGGGCTCGCTGGTGAGTAGAGCCTTTTGGGCGCCGTGGGAACGAATATGCCGTACCAAAGCCCGGGTATCAATCCCCTCTAAAGCCGGCACCTGATAAGTGCGTAAATACTCTATAAGACCCAGGGCCTTTCCCGCTCGGCTGAAAAAACTGCTCAGATGACGCACAATGAGCCCCCGCACCGTCGGACGCGGATATTGCCATTCCAGCGCATCCGTGCCGTAATTCCCAATGTGCGGATTCGTAAAGACGAGAAACTGCCCGTAAAAAGAAGGGTCTGTCAAAAGTTCAGGATACCCTGTCAGGGCCGTATGGAAGATGATCTCTCCCGTGAAGGTGCCTTCGGCGGCGTGGAGGAGGCCTTCGGCATGCCAGCCGTCCGAGAGGTAAAGCCATCCACGTCTCATAAAGGGTTGCTATTCCGCACAGGGACCGACTCAAAAGGCGGCAGCTCACCCCGCCGAAGCATCTCTATTACAGCGTCGGCTTTTTCAGGGGTGAGGTTAAAAACCATGCGGCGCCCCTCAATCTGCAAGACGGGTGGGGTATCGCACGCGCCTAAGCATTCAGCCTCTCGCAGCCAAAATGTCCCATCTGGACTCACCCCCTCCTCATTCAGCTCCAGCTTTTGGACGAGATAATCCCACATCTCCCGGCCTCCGCATTCCCCACAGGTAAAGCAAGTACAAAGTTCCAAAAGATACTTTCCTTTTCGCTTGGTCAGGTACATCGTGTAAAAAGTAGCAACGCCCTCTACATGACTGACAGGAATCCCCAAGGTTTGAGCTACTAAGCGCAGCACGGGCGGCGAAAGCTCCCCAAACTTCTCCTGCGCTAGCCATAGCGTGGGCATCACAGCGCTTTGTCGGGTAGGATAACGGCGGCAAAACGCCTCAATCTGAGCTCGCTCTGCCTCAGTAAACTGCGGCTCCATCCCCCCAAATGTAAGAAGAACCTCGCTCTACTGAGGGAGCGGTTAAGCCAGCGAAGGGAGACTACTCTGGCGGCAAGACAGCTGTGGAGCGCTGATATGTACCAATTTTCTGGATGCGAGTTGGTGGTATTTTGTGAGGCCGCGCCCGCCCGCAGGGCGGGCGCGGCCATCCCCTATTAACATTAAGAAAGCCTTGGCCTCAAAATGGTATTACATGAGGGCTGAAATCACCCCCCCCTTCGTGAAGTTTGGAGGGAAGCGCTGTTCGGCTGAGACTGCGGTTGGATCGGCTTAGGGGGCTACTCCGGCGGTATGGCAGCGAGAAGTTCTCGTATGGCTGCTTCGGGGTCGGGAGCCTGCACAAAGGCGGAAATCACTGCTACCCCGTAGAGTTTCGGAATAGCGGCGAAGAGTTCTTGCGCCCGCTTTGGCGTAATGCCCCCTATAGCAATTACAGGATGCGAGATGGCCTCAACAAATTGTCGTAACCCCTCTATCCCTAAGGGCGGACGGGACCCCGGTTTGGTCGGACTCTCAAAAACAGGCCCCACCCCCACATAAGCCAGCGGTAGGTGCCGAATCCGCTGATAATACTCCAAGCTATGCACACTGGCACCTACTACCATGAGCGGCGGCAGCTGACGAAGAGCCACCTCTATGGGCGTATCCTCCTCTCCTAAGTGCACCCCTGATGCCCCCACCTCCACCGCCACCTCTACATAATCATTCACAAATAACTGCACGCGGTGCTGGCGGCAGAGGCGAGCAATAGTCATCAGCTCCGCTAAGTGGGTCTCTCGGCGAAAGCTCTTCTCTCGGTATTGAATGGTAGGAGCCCCCATCCGAATAGCCATCTGCACTAAGTCCAGATGAGAAAAGCGGCTTTGAGTAGAAGTGTCTGTAATCAAATGGAGGCGGCCCAGCTTAAGCATATCACAGCTCCATAAGCCGACGTACGAAATCTATCTGGTCTCGGGTGTTTTTTTCCAGGATGGGGTCGCCGTGCGCCGAGACTAAATGGTAGTTTTCCCGCTCTAAAAGGCTGATGATGGAGGTAAGGTAAGGCGTATTGACTTTGAGGACGATGTAGGCTTTGCCGGGTTCCTCTTCGTGACTCAGCAGATAGGCGGAAAGGATTTGGGCATGTTCGCTTTCCACAATATGGGCGATGTGGCTGAGGCTGTAGTTGGAAAGCTCTGTTTCTAAGATCAGGACGCTGCCTCGTTCTTGGACGGCGCCGAGCTGGCTCCACCATTGGATCAGCGAATCGGCTGTGAGGAGTCCTAAGTAATGATTTTCGGGGTCGGTAACAGGTACTTCGGGGGTATGGTAGGCGTGCATGGTCTGGAGGGCATCGTAGATGGTAGCTCGGGGGGATAGGGCGGGGACTTCTTTAAGGGAAAGGGAGAGGATGGGGGCTTCGGGCTTTTGGCGGGCTAAGGCTTTTTTGGGGAGGAGCCAGCGGTAATGTCCCTCGGTATCTACTACAGGCAAGTGATATAAACGTGGGTGCCGGGCGAAGAGCTTGCGGGCTTCCTGCACGCTGCCCTCCAAGGAGAGGGTTAGCCGACGATAGCGCAGCAAAGGCGTCACGGCCAAAGTCGGGGGGAGGGACCTCATACTTCTACTTCCTGCAAAAATCGTGTCAAATGCGCATGAAATGCCTCCGGCCGTTCCATCATCGGCGCATGGCCGCACGCGTCAATGAAATAGAGCTTGGCCCTTGGCAGCATCCGATAAAACCCATATGCTACACTCACCGGCGTAATCGTATCATTGAGCCCCCAAATCAAGGCCGTCGGAATATCTATCTCGCCAAGCCAGGGCGCCACAGACGAACGTTGCGCTTCCCGAGCAATTTTCAGGATTCGCAGAGCTTTGTAGTTGTCATTGACGATCTCGTATACTTCTTGTATAAGTTCGGGCGTGGCATGGGCCGGATCGTAAAAAGTGTAGGCGACCCGTTCCGCTACATATTCATAACTGCTGCGCCGAGGGAAGGTAGAACCCATTCCCTCTTCAAAGAGTCCCGAACTTCCTGTAAGGACCAGCGCTCGGAAAAAGTGGGGATGGACGCGAGCTGCCAGCAAGGCTAGATGTCCTCCTAAGGAGTTTCCTATCCAGATGGCAGGGGAGAGGCCCTCATGGGTGAAAAAGTCTATGAGATATTGGGTAAGGGCGCTGAGGGAGGGTTCTATAGGGCTTACCTCGTAAATGGGGAGGAGTGGCACATAGACATGATACTTTTGTCCCATATGGGCGAGGGTGTGGCTCCAGTTGCTCAAGGCGCCAAAGAGGCCATGGACTAAGACCATAGGAGGACCTCCGATAGAGCCACCATGGGCATAGCGGTACTTTTCGCGATGGACTACGGTCCATGGGTGGGAGAGGGCTGTCTGGGTAGGGAGTAAGGGGGTGGTTTCATTCGTCATGACCACCGCTAAAAAACATATTTAGCTCGGTACTTGGGTTGTGATCAGGTTGAGCCAAGTGCGGAAAAGGCGCGGCCCTGCTGGCGTTAGAATAGAGTCTGGATGGAACTGTACGCCCCATATGGGGTATTCCGTGTGCCGAAAGGCCATACAGAGTCCCTCTTCATCCACCGCTAAAACTTTGAGAGTATCCGGAAGATGGTACACGCCTAAGGCATGGTAAAGTCCTACGGGAAGGGGATTTGGGAACTGCTGAAAGAGGTCTTCGCCTTCATGCGAGATAAGCGCTTGAACCCCGAAGCGAGGTCGTCCCGTGGGATGGACCGTGGCGCCGTACGCCAGGGCCAAATACTGATGCCCTAAGCATATGCCTAATATGGGGATATTTAGAGCTGGAGGGAGTAGGGGCGGTAGTAACGCTTGCAGCCGACTCGGATGCCCCGGGCCAGGCCCAATCACAATCCCCTGCCAAGGATAATAATACACCTCCGCCGGCGAAAGCGCCTCCACCGACCGAACTACCACTTCCGCCCCAGCCAGCTTCAGCCCAGCCCAAATGTTGTAAGTAAAAGAATCATGGTTATCAATCAGCAAAATGCTGGGGGGCCGACTCATAAGTCTTTGAGCAGAGTGGCAAGGCCCACCTCCTCTTTGTGCACGGCTTTTAACCGACCAGCCTTATCATACACATAAATCGTGGGTGCTACGCTATACCCAAAATAGCTATCAAACCGAAAATCTTTATCCCGTAAAACAATCACATTGGGAAGCTTCTTGAGGTACTTTTCTCGGAAGTCTGCCAGAGCGGCCGAAGTCTCCGTAGATACCCAGATGAGCTGGATTCCGTCTAAGGCTTTGGGGTTTTCTGCGAGGAGAGTGGCTTGTTTCTGGCAATGGTCGCAGTAGGGGTCAAAGAAGAAGACGATGCGGCCGCGGGGAGCCGGGGGCAGGTCTTTTTCGGTAAAGGGCTTATCGTCAAGGGTATAGAGAAGGAACTTGGGAAAGGTCTGGGCAGGAGGATATTTTTCGGGTTGGGCCCAAAGGATACCGATGCTGACCAGCACAAGCCACCGCATAAAGCAAAGGTAAGCAAAGTTTGCGCCAGGGCGGGGGACGGCCAGCACACGCCCCAGACCCACCTAAGGCGAGAGCACCACCCCATATATATCTTCCCAGCCTGCCCCTATGCACGACTGCCGCTGCCTGTATCCCCCCTCCTTCAAGGCAAAAAACCGACTGGCTTCAGCTATGCTCAAGTATGAAGAAACCACACACCCACGGGACTTGACTTTCTCAAAAAATGCGTACTTTCGGCAACATGAAGTGGCGGTTCACTCTTCTAGGGGTGGCCCTCGGGTGGGCCCAGCAGCTGCAATGCTATACGGCGGCCAATTCTGACCTGCCCGGAAACGTGATATTATCCATTTATGTGGATGGGTCAGATACGGCTTGGATCGGCACGGACAATGGTCTGACCTGGTATGCGAATGGCACTTTTTGGTCCAATATAGTGGCAGGTGCCAACTGGATAAGTGAATGCACGAAAGCCCCCAATGGCGCTGTATGGTGTGCCTTTTACAACCTGGCGGCAGATGGGGGCGTATTTCGGTATCACAATGGCACATTGACCTGGTACGACAAAAATGACATTGCACCGTCCTATTGGCGCACCTCCGTGCTCGGCCGCTCTATCGCCATGGAAGGAAACACGGTGTGGGTTGGACTATTTGGAGCCGGCCTCGCTGAATACGATGGAACTATCTGGACCTGGTATCATCCCCAGCGGACCCCTGGTATGCCCGACTCCAGCATTCTGGCTATTGCTGTGGATGCCCATGGCCGAAAGTGGCTGGGCACCAACTCCCAGGGCGTAGTTATATTTGACGGAAGCACCTGGACGCAGGTAGGGCCTACGGGCAGTGGTCCCATTAGCGATATTCTCATCACGCCATCGGGCGATGTTTATGTAGCCGCTCAAAATGGCCTCTACAAGTATGGCGGCGCCCCCAATACCTGGCAAACCCTTTCCTCCTCGGGAGCCTATGCTTTAGCTTATGATGGAAGTGTAGTATGGATAGGCACCAGGGGGGGAGGCGTAGCAAGGTACGATGGAACCACGCTAACGACATTTCTAACGACTGCGGATGGGCTGCCTTCTAATTCCATTCGCTCTATTGGGCGAAGGGGGGCCGGCCCTCTCTACATCGGGACGCTCAATAATGGGATTTGCGTGTATAACTTTGGATCAACTGCCCTGGGGAAAAGTCTTCCCTCGGAGAAAGCACTTTCTGTCTATCCCATGCCTGTCAGGGAGAGGTTCTATGTACAGGCTGGTGAAAAAGACGTAGAACAAGTGCGGTTATTTTCGCCGGTGGGGGGGGGCCTGGTCTCCAGTCTGCCTTATCGTCGGCAGCGGGATGGCGTCTATGAAGTAGAGCTGCCTTTGACCCTGCCCACAGGCTTTTATATTTTGGAGGTTACGGGCCGAGGAGGCTGGCAGGCGCAGGCTAAAGTGCTTATCGGGACGCCGTAAGCGGAGGGGGGGCGTACTTTTGTCGGGTGGCATGGGGGAGAGCCAACTGGGGGCTTTTTTAGCCTTGAGTGGAGGCGTCATGGGCCTGGCTATCTTGCGGCGGCGTTCCCATGAGGCTAGCGGGTGTGGTGGGGAGGCTTTCCCGATAAGGATAGGGCTGCCCCTCTCCCGCTGGCATGGATAAAGGTAACGTTGTACTGGAGCCGCAAAGAGATGAGTCATAGCTTCTGGGAATGCAGCGATATGATTTTTGTGTTATTTGCCCAAAGGCCGCAAAGTTTCCGCGGGAGATCAGGGGATCCTTAATGAAGATTCTTCATCTTCTCTCGCAGCATCAGCTGGCTGGGGCTAAGGTGTATGCCATGACGCTGGCTAAGTAGCAAGCTCAGCGTGGGGATATCGTGCATGGGGTGTCGGATATATTCACGGTGGTTTTTCCTGGGCGGGGTCTATTTACGGCCGATTGGGCGAAGGGGGTGGTTCTATCGCCCGTGGAATGCCCTGTGGTTAGCGAAACTCTTACGGCGAGGGGGAATTGAGGTAGTTCATGTGTATAGTCGAGCGGCGGCCTGGGGGGGTTATTTGGCCTGCAAGCTCACCCGTACGTCTCTGGTAGCGACTGTGTATGGACGGCAGGCGGTCCATACCTCGGCTCGGCGGTTTCGGGTGTTTGGTACACATGTCATTGCCATGTGTGAAGCGCTTAAGACGCATTTAGTAGAAGAGCTAGGTTATACCATTTCCTATCATAAACTTTCTTTTTGGGCGGCGGCCAGCGCCCTTTGGGCGCGGGCCGCCGCTGTAAGGGCGCGCCCATCCCCTCTTCACTTTAAGAAAGGTTTGGTCTTAAGATGGCATGATATCATGATACCATTTGCATTCAAAAACCTTCTGAATGGAGGGGGTCTTGGCGGCGGCCAGCCCTGGGACTGGCCGCCGCCCCTAAAAAATACCACCGACTCACATTCCGAAACTCTTTGTATCGAGTTGGTATATAACGAGCTACGAGTATGGGGGCCTTCATCAGGTGAGTGGGCTGTAGGTGGAGTGGGGGGGTGGATTGGCGGCAGCTAAGGCGGGGCTTTATAGGCACGGTCCGGGCGGATGGCGCGGCTCCCTCTATGCTTCATCCGCCCTTGGGGGAGTCGCTGAACGTCCAAGAACCCAAAAATCCCGCGAAGTCCCGCACTACTTTGCCGTCATGAATACCAGCTTCTTAGAGTGCGTGTGCGGGTCTAAGCCCAGCGGCCGGGACCTGCATCGTCATGGGCAATACCCAAGTTCCACGGCATCGAAATCCAAAATGCCCAAGTTTTCACCGACTAGCTGGGTACCTAAGGTTCTCCTTCGGGGGATTCCCAGCCAATCCTCCCACCAACCCGCGATAAAAAGACCGGCAAGTTGGCTAAGCAAGTGGCGGCGAGATTATCGGGCTTATCCGACGAAGTGTTGGACTGATATTCTGTAAGAGCAGACAAGCTATGATCTCAGAGATGTAAGGACGCAGTCCTTCTAATCACTTGATGTATATCTTTACCGACAAAATGCCTAAGCTCTCATCGTTTGCTGCCTGATCGACACCCGAAGAAATACGGAGGGTGAGATTGGTAGCGTTATGGGGGGCATAGGCTGAGCATTCAAGAGGACCGATATCCTGCCACCCGCTCACACCACAGATGGAAGCATCTGTGGTACGTTGAACGCCTGGATTCCCATAGGACGCAGCTGCATAGCACCGCATACGCACCACCCCATCTATGGATATTTGCAGATTATCATGTCCACAGCAGCCATTTTGATCCCAAGAGTCCACGGAGATGTAAGACACCTCTACATAAACTTCTGAGTGTGTAGGTAGCCCTGTAAAGGTTTTTTCAAAGTAACATCCGGAGCCGCAGATGTTGTATCCGCCGAGCATGCGGAGATTGGGGCCGCAGTCGGAGAGCCAGGGCGAGGAGCCACCACATCCCGTACAGGACCATCCCAAGCTGGTGGTGCTGCTGGGATTCCATGCGTCTACAGCCCAAAGGGTCCAGCCTGAGGGCATAGCTTGCCAGGTAGGAGGTATGCCGGGACCTCGTGAGGTGAGGACTTGACCAGAGAGTCCGGCATTATTACCTGGCATAAAGGCGCCATCCAAACGTAGGTTACCTTGGATATGCAGACGTTCTGTTGGGGTACTAATCCCTATCCCAACAGCACCCTGAGCCGAGAGCCATGTGCTCAGTAATAGGTACGGAATGAGTCGCATAGTCTTTTATGGTTTGATATAGAGTTTGACGGCCATGATTCCGATACTTTCGTCACTTGCGGCTTGATTTAGCCCAGACGAGATGCGAATAGTCACACTACTGCTTGTATGATTAGCATAAGCTGTGCAGCGGAAAGGACCGAAATCCAGCCGATCCACCAGTCCACAGACAGAGTTGTCGGTGTTTCGCCCTGGGTTGCTGCCGCTTCCATAAATACCGGGAGGGTAGCACCTGATTTGAGGGTTTCCGTCTATCTCTATTTGAATGTAGTCAATACCGCCACCTGTTGCTTGCTGATCCCAGCTATCTATACTGAAGTAAAAGACTTCAACCATTACGTTTGAGTGAGGTGGTAGGTTGGTGAAGGTTTTTTCAAAGTAGCATCCGGCGCCGCAGATGTTGTATCCGCCGAGCATGCGGAGGTTGGAGCCGCAGTCGGAGAGCCAGGGTGAGGAGCCGTTACATCCTGTACAGGTCCAACCCAAGCTGGTGGTGCTACTGGGATTCCACGCATCTATAGCCCAGAGGTCCCAATTAGTAAAGGGAGTCTGCCATGCGGGGGGTACTCCAGGACCCTGAGAGAATAAGATTTGGCCTGGGGTTCCTGGATCATTCCCTGGCATGAAGGCCCCTTCTAATCGGAGATTACCCTGAATATGCAGACGCTCTGTAGGCAGGGAAGTTCCTATACCCACGTTTTGCCCGTTAAGTAAAGTAAATACGATGAAGCCCAGATAGAGATTCATTTTTTCGCTCATAGTGCCGACTGATTTTACTGCTTTATATAGATTTTCACAGATACGATCCCAAGGCTTTCATCTGCTGCCGCTTGGTTTACACCCGATTGAATCCGAACAGTCAAAGAGCTAGTGGTGTGAGAGGCATGTGCAACGCATACATACGGCCCTAAGTCCTGGAAAATTCTGGGGCCACAGGGAGAGGAGTCAGTCCAGAGACCTCCCGGAGGCGACCCAGGATATCCTGGTCCTACATTACCGGACTCATATGGATAACAGCGACTCGCAGCAGTACCATCTATGCTAATCTGGATGTGATCTAACCCATAAAGATCGTTTTGATCCCAACTATCCACAGGGTAATATCGTACCTCAATGAAGACTTCAGAATGACTGGGTAATCCTGTAAAGGTTTTTTCAAAGTAACATCCGGCGCCGCAGATGTTGTATCCGCCGAGCATGCGGAGATTGGGGCCGCAGTCGGAGAGCCAGGGCGAGGAGCCGTTACATCCCGTACAAGACCATCCCAAGCTGGTGGTGCTGCTGGGATTCCATGCGTCTATAGCCCACAGGGTCCATAAGCTGCGCCATATAGGGGGGGTATTGGGGCCGCGAGACATGAGGACCTGCCCTGACACCCCGGGGTTGTTCCCGGGCATAAAGGCACCCTCAAGCCTGAGATTACCTGCTACATGAAGGCGCTCCGTAGGAAGAGTTGTCCCTATACCTACATTCTGAGCTAAGAGTGCCACCGAGCACATACCTAAGAACAACCATGCTCTTCGTGTCATGGTACAAAACTACTGCTTTTTTTTTCATTGCAATAGGCACAAGAGGTCGAAGAGACTCTCCCTGAGAACTGAGCCATGCGCACTAGGTGGTATGCGGCGTAGGTTTTATGGAGGAGCTGGCCTTTCTGGGAGGGTGGGCTGCGGGGTCTTTTGCGTTTGCTGATAGTCGAGGGTAGGGGTAAGAGCTTTATATTTGCTATATGGTTCGTTTAGTGATAGGTTTAGTGGGCTTTCTCTGGGCGCAGCGGGTATTGAGCTATGATCTCTGGATGGACAGCGTAGCTTTTGGGCCGAGGGTCTGGTACTGGCGGGCGGGCATCGTCGTAGACCCTCAGAGCGCCTCCAACCTTCCCTTGGAGCTCATGCACTACACCATAGATAGCGTGTGGTGGGCTGGAGGGCCGTTGAGCTATACCTATACCGCTGATAGCCTGCTCACCATTACCTTGCCTGGGGGAATGGCCGTAGGGGATACCTTATGGGTGGCGTATCACGGTACAGGTGTGCTGGACCCAGGGGGATTTGGGGGCGTCTATTGGGGCACAAACGCTGTATTCAACATTGGGGTGTCGTTGTACATTCAGCGGCACAGTTATGGGCGGGCGTGGCATCCCGTAGTGGATAGCTTCGGGATCAAGCGCTCTTATAGGTTTCACATTCGTTTGCCGGATAGCCTCAAAGCCGCCTGTAATGGAATCTTGGACAGCGTAGAAGTTTTGGGTGGGGGCTGGCAGCGATGGCATTGGCGTATGGACAGACCCATTCCAGCCTATTTGGCTTCCATTGCGATTGGGAAGTATGTCATAGCTCGGGATACCCTCATTCGGGCGCCGGGTGACACTTTGCCTATCTGGTTTTTTGTCAGTCGCTCCGATAGCGCCGGTGTCTATGGTACTTTTAGCCGTTTGAAGCCCCTGATTCGGGAGTGGGAGGCTAAACTGGGGCGTTTTGCGTTTGAACGGGTAGGATATGTGGGGGTCGGTTTCTCTTCAGGGGCTATGGAGCATTCTACCAATATCGCTTATCCCGCTATCATCATGAATGGCACGCAGATGTACGACTGGCTCTGGGCCCATGAACTTATGCACGAGTGGTTTGGCAATGCTGTTACAGGCCCTAACGAGCGCCAAATCTGGCTCAAAGAAGCCTTTGCCGCCTACGGAGAAGCGCTCTTTTATGAGAAGTTTTTCGGCCGGGATAGGTATTATGATCACCTACGGGGGTACTGGGATGCGACCCTCCGTACGTTACGCTGGGAGGAGGGGCTCTTCCCGCTGGATGATATTCCACTGGAACATACCTATGGGATAGCTACCTACCGACGCGGTCCCGTGATTGTCCATAATCTACGCCACCAGCTTGGGGATAGCTTGTTCTTTTTGGGCCTTCGGGCCTATCAGAATCGCTACCGCTATCGGGTCGCTAACACCGACAGCCTCCTCCAAGTCCTTATAGACAGCACAGGCGATCCGACGATTGGGTCCTTCTTCACGGACTGGGTGCGACAGCCGGGCGAAGTGCATTTTAGGATCGATTCGGTGCGGCCGGACCCGGTGCATCCGGATTCATTTTTGGTGTATTGGCGGATGCGCTTGCGGGATAAGCCCAGTTATGTTTCGCCCACGCGGCTAACCCTATACCTGCAAGGGGCTACTCCTGCCGAGGAAGTCTATCGGCAGTTTTTCACGGATGGTTCGGCGCAGGGTGTAGCTCGGATTCATGTGCCTTTTACGCCAGAAGTGGCCATCCTTCATCCTAATGGAGAATTAGCCGATGCCTCCATCCACGGGCGGCGGCTCTATCGGGGCAATGTCAACTATAACTTCCCCTATCTCTACCTGTCCCTACGCCCCATAGGCCTGGCCTCTAATGACTCCCTCTGGGTTCATGCCGCGCTCAACTATGTAGCTCCTTATGATACAGCGGGGCTACCGCTTTCTTCTACGAGGTATTGGCAGATAGATGGCAGGTGGGGTAAGTCGCTGGCGATGCGAGGCATCTTTCAGTACAATGGCACGGGAGTAGGCACGGGAGCCTATATGGATACCACCTGGCTAAACTTCCGGGAGGATTCGCTGGCGCTCTACTGGCGACCTAATGCCGGTACAGCCTGGCAAGAATGGCCCTACTACCAAATAGACGTCGGAACCTCCCCGACCGACTACCGAGGGCGCATCATTGCGGACTCGCTTTTGCCCGGAGAGTATGCCTTAGGCCGGAAACTAAACACTGCCCCCCTCCTCTCTGAAATGCCCTCTTCCAACTCATGGATCATAGCCACCGAAGCCTCCCTCCTACGCCTAAAAAATAACACCTCCAAGGAGGGGCTCTACGAACTATACGACCTGTGGGGACGTAGGTGGGGGCATGGCGTTTTACCCGCAGGCGAGGAAACCCAGCATGAACTCCCAGGCGGCCTCTATGTCGTTCGCACCAGCGAAGGCGTGAGGAAGGTGTGGGTGTGGCGATGAGACTAGGTAAATCCCAGAAGACTAACCCCGCTCTCATAGCGCTCAAGTCGCACCTTGAGCATGTGCCATTTGCAATCAAAAGCCATCTGAATGAAGAGAGAGGTTTTGGCGGCGGGCAGCGGCCCCTCGGCGGCGGCCGGCCGGGGGGG
>Ga0079995_1055251_pt1 | contig 13140 bp, 17 predicted proteins | sample FaiFalFF_MnMetaG_2_FD_69198 | JGI IMG/M metagenome (GOLD analysis project Ga0079995, IMG submission 69198) | Freshwater microbial communities from Yellowstone National Park, Wyoming, USA - Fairy Falls C (FF_Mn_C) (SPADES assembly) (version 4) | ecosystem: Environmental > Aquatic > Freshwater >... | reverse complement strand
CGGCAAGCAGGAGAAACCGTGAGAGGCGGAGGGGCAAGGGGTCAGCAATCCGCAGTGGCCCAAACCGTCCAGAAGTGACAGCGTCGCATGTGAGGGGCGCGGAAGGGATGCTTCCGGCCGCTATGGGAGTGATCCAGCGCATACGCTATGGGACAGCTCATGGCTCCCTGACCCCCTGCGTGGGGATCCCTGCGTCGCCTTGCCTTTGCTTGCTCAGGCTGAGGCAGCCGCGGCAATGCCACACGTTCGGGTCCCTTTGATTTTAACGGGGACTTCCCAAATCGGGTAGTCCCCTTATCCAGCTCTCGTTTCAAAGGTCTTCGGATCTCAGGGAGCTGGGGCTCTGGACCGAAGTGGCTCTTTGCTTTGCTCGCAGGGGTCATGGCGAATCGCGCTTTTCAGTTCATCCGTTGGGCCTTGCTACATCCTACACCGTCTCCAGCCATCGCTTGCTGGGATCGGTGTAGCGCAACGGGTTGTTGGAAACGTAAGCATACCGGTTCAGCGCCAGGGGATCCCCCGGCTCCGGCACCAGAGAATCCGGCTGCAGGAAGCGACCCAGGATGGGATCATAGAAGCGGGCCTTGTAGTCATACAAGCCAAGAGAAGCCTCCCACCGCTGGCCGGTGAATCGGTAGTCGGTGGGCCAAACCCCGCCCTCAAACCGAATCGTCCCATACGGAAGATACCGCGTGCCCCCCGCGATACTCCCCCTCTGCGCCAGCACGGTGACGCTGCCCAGATGGTCCCCCACCGCGGCGTAGACGGCGCTTCCCTCCCGCACCGCCACCCTCTCGCCGCCCAACCAGTAGACCTTCCGCACCACCCCGCCCCGGACCTCGTAGCCGTCGTCCACGGCTACGGTGCGGAGGCCCGCCCATCGCCGTGGAACAGGAATGCTTCAATTGTTAAGGTGCTCCCCTAAAATGAGTCTTGCCAGGCCCTATGAATCCCTCCTCACTTCCACCCACTCAAAATGCGGATTGTCCCGCCCGGCAAACTCCGCCAGCGCCTGGTCCAGTTCGTCGGGGATCTGGTTGAATTCCAGGCGCACCTTTTTCCCCCCGGCCTGTTTCACTTCCTCCACGGCCGCCTGCCGGATGGTCTCCACTGCTATCTGCCGTTGCTCCGGCGTCAGGGCTTCCCAGGGGATGGAAATGGGCTTGACCCGTGTGCCGTCGTCCAGCACCAGGGTCACCCCCAGGATCTGCTTCAGGTAGGCGGCTAGCTCGGCATCCGAGACCGGAGGCCTGGCCTGTGTCCGTCGGGCGGTCAGCCCCGGGATGACGAAGGGGGCCTTGCAGGTGACCTGGAGCCCGTGCCGGCGGAAGTAGTCCTTGACCTGTTGGCGAAGGCGCTGGGCTTCCTCCTCGCTGGGGGCCACGAAGGTGGGCGAGAGCTGGTGGAACACGCCTCCGTCAGGAAGGAGTTCGGTTTTGTAGCCGGGGATGTTCAGCAGAAGGTCCTGGCCGTATTTTTCCACATAGGCCGGGCTGAAGAAGTTGACCCAGGAGATGTGTTTAATGCGCAGGCGGAAGACGTCTTTTGGGAGCCATTCGCCGCTATTGCCTTCCACCTCACCGTAAGTGGGCTGAGCCAGAGGGTAAAGTTCTCGGGCAATGGTCAGCAGCCGTTGTGCGAATGGTTCCACCAGCGGCCGCTGGTCCTGAAACTCGAAATCCAGAAGCCCCCCGATGTCCAGTTTGTTACCACCACCCCTTTCCTCACGATATTCAGTGAAATCGAAATGCGCAATTAAGTCTAACCAATCCTCAAAGGCAATACGATGGCCGATGTGAGATTTGAAGTAATCCTCCTCTTCCTGCTGCTTGCGAAACATTTCAAGCCATATTTCCTCTGATAACGGCTCTAACGTCTTATGAGCCAAGAGAATGACGCCATGGCGTTGGAGTACCCGGGCCCAGCTCACGGCATCCTCCGCCCTTGTGGCTTCACAGTTCCAGAAACGAATGGCCGTATCAATGTAACGCATTCTACGGCCCTCCTAAAGAAATAATCCGAAATTTGCTCCCGCGTAAGGGGAACTTTCGCGTCACTTGCTTCCCGTAGCAACCTTTCAATAAAGAGCTCGGTGATAGGATCCGTTTTGGTTTGCACGAATTCCAGTATTACTGGTCGGCCCTTAGCGGTTTGATACCTTTGAATCTGATCGAGAAGACGAGGGATATTCGCCTCCGCATAACTCTGTCGCCAATACTTGACCTCGACGATTTCATCAGTGACCAGAATCAAGTCCACCCGGCCTGCTTCCACCACCGCTTCCACGGCCTGGAGCTTGCCGGCTTTGAAGTATTCCTCAGCCCGTGCCAGCTCCGCGGCCATGCCGCGCCGGAGCTGGGCAGGCACCCGCTCGTTTTCCACCAGTTTCACCAGCCGCTCCACCCCGCGGATCACCTCCGGGCTGGCCCCGGCGAAACGCTCCAGCCGGGCGGCGATGCGAGCCAGGCGGGCGGCCTCATCGGCGTGGGCGGCGGCCCGGGCGGCCCGGCTGCCGTGGACGACCGCGCCCACGCCTCCTGGCACCAGGGGCAGCGCGGCAGCGGCGATATCCACCGCCAGGACGCCCCAGTTCCAGAGGTTGCGGGGGTCCTTGCGGATTTCGTAGAGGTCCCAGGCGATGCTGGCGATGTCCCAGAGGGTCTCCAGCCAATGCCCGCTGGGATCGGTGTAGCGCAGCGGATTGTTGTAGACATACGCATACCGGTTCAGCGCCTGCGGGTTCCCCGGCTCGGGCACGATGGGATCCGGCTGCAGGAAGCGGCCCAACGTGGGATCATAAAAGCGCGCCCGGTAGTCATACAGGCCCAGATTCGCTTCCCACCGTTGCCCCGTGAACCGCCGGTCCGCGAGGAAGGGCTATATTTTCCTTAAATCCCCCCTTCCAATCCATTTTTTTGGTTTTATGATCTATAATCATCACATCCATAATTCCCCTTAAATACCAATTCGCGAGCTCATCAAGCAACCCATAAGGCCATAAATAGAAAATTCGTCCGTCAGTTGTGCGAAACAAAACGGGAATCCGGGAAACTTCGCCATAAATAACATCAAATGCCTCGTAAGCGTCGACAATGATTAGCTGATCTTTTGATCCCATGATTTTTTCTCCTTATTTCAAGCGTTCGATGCGCAGAAGAAGAACCCGAACCGGATCTGGAGACCAATATTCAACTCCCCATCCGGCTCGGAAGTCCGTGTCTCGGGGCCAGAACCAGGGCCGAACTCGCCGAGGCCCATAGATACGAGGCTGAGATGTGATCTCAAACTCCACCCGATATGAAGGGGGTTCCTTTAAGGCTAAATGGCTTAAGGCTTCCTTCGCGCTCTCAAATTCATCCGTAGTGAAATACGTTTTGTCTATCCGTCCTCCACGCAGCAATCCGGTTTCCTGGATGGCCCGGAGCTCCCCCTCCAAGATATAGCGCACATAGGTTCCCCGAAATGCCGCTCGCATCACCATCCGATCCACACCGTGGAAGATCCCGCCGCTGAGCCCACCGATGATCGCATCCCGCCCCAGTTCAACCGGATCGCCTAACCCTTCCCCGATAGCCTTCCCGGTCAGCACGTTCTCGGTGGCTCGAGCCGCTTGTCCAGACACTGCGCCACTGAACGCCCCTGCGCCCACCATCCCCCATAAGCCTGTCCCCAACGCCGCGCTGGCTCCATAGAAGGTGGCTCCACCGACCGCCCCGGCGACGGCGCTGGCCCCGACAGCAGCCCAGTTGACGTTCGTAAAGGCCTGCACCTGAAGGCCATTCTGGCTGATGTTAGCGGCCACCTGGACGCCGTAGTTGATGAGTGCTCCGCTGACGGCGCCGATCCCCATCATCACCAGGATGACCGGGACGTGGCCACTGGGATCGGTGTAGCGCAGCGGGTTGTTGTAAACATACGCATACCGGTTCAGCGCCTGCGGATTCCCCGGCTCGGGCACGATGGAGTCGGGCTGATGGATCGCCCCGGGGCGGGGTTGTGATAGCCAGCACAGCAGTCATGGGGGCCCGGCCTATCCCAGCGCTGGCTGGCCATAGGCTACTCTGTGGATAAAAGCTTGGTCAACACATTCTCGATCGCTCCAGCTCCATAAATCCCATCTTCGGGCAACCCCTCTAAATCCCTGGCATCGCAGTATACTTCTCGAACCGATAAACCTGCTCCAGAATCCTCCTGGCTATACTCCACCAGCCAGCCTTTTTCGGGATTCAGCGCATCTATTCGCTTGAACTTTGGCACTGGCCATTCCTCTCGCCGAAACGGTCGGGTGCTCGGAATCAACGGCCAGCGACCCTGAATGATCCCCAGATCCCCAAACCAGCCGATTAAGATCGCATCGGAAGGCTGCTTACGCCATGTCTCTTGCTCATCCGGAATCTCCGAATACCGGGGGCCGAAGAAGTAACCCAGGCCGCCTTTTGTTTTATAACTTCCCCGCACAATGATTCCCAGGGCATAGCCTCCGTTCTTCAAGGGCACGGCGAACCATTGCCCTTCGGAGTAGCGGATGTGTTTCTTGCGTGACTTTTTCATCCTCTTCATCCTCTTCTCCTATCGCATGCGTTCTCCAAAACGCTTTGCAGCTTCCAGGTATGCTTGCAGGCGAGGATTACGTGGGCTGATAGGGCGGATCCGGTTCAGCGGCGGCCGATATTGATCATAGAGCATTTGCTCGCGGCCCCGCTGAACCGCATAGTCGTCAGTTCGCCAATCGATCTCGAATCTGAGTTGTTCTTTAAGCGGATCGCGGCGATGTTCGGCCTGACGCCTGGCTAGATCTTTGGTTCGTCCCACATACTGGACCTCACCGGTTACCGGGTCTATCAGTTTATATGTTCCCCCTCGTGCCGCTTGCTCTGCTCCTCGCTCACTGACTTCACCGATGACAGCTGGATTGACTCCTCGCAGCGCGTCTGATGCATTCTCCACCCGCTCCACAGCCTTCAGCGCCTCCGCGGCCTCATTGGCGTGGGCGGCTGCTTCCGCGACCACTCGGCCTGCATCCACCACCTCGTCGGCGTGGCTCGCCACCTCGACCGCCGCCTTGGCTGCCTTGCCGCCTCGCACCACCATCCCCACGCCGGCCGGCACGAAGGGCAGCACCGCCGCGCCCACGTCCACCACCAGCGCGCCGATGTTGAGCAGGGACGGATCCCGCCGGACCTCATAGATGTCCCAGGCGATGCTGGCGATGTCCCAGAGGGTCTCCAGCCAGTGCCCGCTGGGATCGGTGTAGCGCAGGGGGTTGTTGTAGACATACGCATACCGGTTGAGCGCCCGGGGATCCCCCGGCTCGGGCACGATGGGATCCGGCTGGAGGAAGCGGCCCAGGGCCGGGTCATAGAAGCGCGCCCGGTAATCATACAGGCCCAGATTCGCCTCCCACCGCTGCCCGGTGAAGCGGCGGTCGGTGGGGAAGAGCTCGGTCTCCAGACAGAGGGTACCACATTTGAGACCTCGGTTTCTCATAACTACTCTTTAACCACCCTTAGGGAGGCAAGGACAAGTTTCCCGCGTAAAGGAAAACACCTGATTTCAGCTTCACCTTGCAGTTTTAACCTAAAGTAGATTCCAGCCGGGAGTCTGTGCTCGCGACCACCTTCAGTAATGAACCGCACTGAGCACAATCCAGACCAAGCCTTCCATATTGGCTCTGGAATATAACCCTTAATTATCTCAAATTCCTCAAATGGCTCACTTATTATCATTTCTACGCGCATTTTTGTTTACTCCATCCTTTGAATCCGCAAGACACGCACTCGGACAGGATCCCAGGTCCGATATTGAATCCCCCATCCTTCACGAAAAACTGCCTTGAAAGGCGGGATAAGGGGTGCTACTCGTTCGGGCCCTTTAATGGAAGGTTGGTTGAGAATCTCAAAATCTACTCGATATTCAGGAATGTGTTCGAGAGATAGCCGATTAATGGCATGAGATCCCTTAAAATAATGGTCAATGGTAAAATAAGTCCGCCCTGGCCTTCCGCCCCGCAGGAGGCCGGTTTGCTGGATGGCGGCGATCTCGCCTTCCCCCACATACCGAGTGTAATATCCCGGGAAGCGAGCGGCCATCAACGCCCGATCCACCACCCCTCCTGCAAACGCCATCCCGCCTCCGAGAGCCGCCTCCAGCAGGATGTCCTCCGGTTTCCCTAATCCTTCACCCACCGGCCGCCCCTCCAGCACGTTCGCCGTTGCCCGTTCCACCTGCCCGGATAGCGCCCCGCTTAAGGCCCCTGAAAGGGCCATATTCCCCAGGCCGATCCCCGTAGCCCCCGTCGCTGCCGCGAACAAGGCACTGGCGCCATAGAAGGTGGCCCCACCCACAGCTCCGGCGAGGGCGCTGGCACCGATAGAGGCCAAATTGACGTGGGTAAAGGCCTGGACGGTGAGGCCGTTCTGGCTGATGTTGGCAGCCACCTGCACCCCGTAGTTGATCAGCGCTCCGGTGGCTGCGCCAATACCCATCATCACCAAGATGACCGGAACGTGGCCACTGGGGTCGGTGTACCTCAGCGGGTTGTTGTAAACGTAGGCGTAGCGGTTCAGCGCCTGCGGGTTCCCCGGCTCGGGCACGATGGGATCGGGTTGCAGGAAGCGGCCCAGGGCGGGGTCGTAGAAGCGGGCATTGTAATCATACAGGCCCAGGCCTGGCTCCCACCGCTGGCCGGTGAAGCGGCGGTCGGTGGGCCAAACCCCGGTCTCAAACCGAATCGTCCCATACGGCAGATAGCGCGTGGCCCCTGCGACGCTCCCGCTCTGCGCCAGCACGGTGACGCTGCCCAGATGGTCCCCCACCGCGGCCCAGACCGCGCTCCCCTCCCGCACCGCCACCGTCTCGCCGCCCAGCCGGTAGACCTTCCGCACCACCCCGCCCCGGACTTCGTCGCCCTCGTCCACGACCCTCGTGCGGAGGCCCCCACCTCCCGCACGACCCGGTTCCCTTCGGGGTCATACCGGAAGGAAGCCACCCGCTCGGCGCCCCGCCAGGCCTCCACCAGGCGGTTCTCAGGATCATAAACATACCGCCACTCGGCACCGCCCACGGTGCGGGTGAGGACGTTCCCGTTCCCATCATACCCCAGGGTGGCGCCATCGCTCCCAGAAAGCAGCCGCCAGGAGCGGCCTGTATCGCTTCTGACCCAGGCAGCATGCCAAACCCTTTAGAGCTGGCAACGTATCGTTCATTCCAATTTATGAAGAGTGCATATTCCAGCAAACCGAAAATCTCCAGATTTCCCGAACATGGAGAAAATTTGCTTTTTCCATTTGAAAGCAAGATAAGCTCCCCCTGGGAGCCAGAAGCGCCTCCCATCATCCGCCTCAAACCAGAAGACCCAAGGCTTCCAAATCAGCGGTGGGGATACCCAACCATAAAGGATTTCGAATTCCTCGTAAGGCTCACTGATGACAAATTCCGCTCGGATGCGTTTCATCTCTTCTCCCTGTTTACTCAAGACGACGGAGGCGTAAAACTCGAACTCGCACGGGATCCCATGTCCGGTATTGACTTCCCCATCCCTCACGGAAGCCAGTTGTATACCATTTTGGAGCGATTCGCTCGGGTCCGATTACGGATGGGGAATTAAGGATTTCGAAGTCTACCGCGTAATCGGGGATATGCTTAAGAGATAACCGATGGGCTGCTCGAGAGCGGGAGGCATAGTGATCAATGGTGAAGTAAGTTTCTCCGGGCCTTCCGCCCCGCAGGAGGCCGGTTTGCTCAATGGCCGCAATCTCCTCTTTTCCGACATGCCGTGTATAATAGCTCGATAGCTCGGAGAAGTGAGCTGCAATCACCCTACGATTTACTATCCTATACAATCTGCTCTTAATTATAAGCGTTTTATTGTTCCTAAATATATAGACCATTTATCCCACAAGATGATAACGATTTCCTTTCCCTTTAAAAAAGGGATAAATTCAAACAGACTACCACGTGGAGATATCCTAAACACGCGTCCATCTTCAGATTTAAACCAGAAGAAATTTTTTAAATCGCCAATAATTTCTTCTTCGGCCTCAAATGGCTCAAAAATAATCAATTTTGCTCGCCATTTCATGGTAGTCTCTCCCATCGCAATAGACGAACTTGCACCGGATCCCGGGTGTAATATTCGATCCCCCAGCCGGCCCGGAATCCAGGATCTCGGGGGCGGAACCACGGCCGCACGCGTGCAGGACCTTGGATACGGGGCTGATTCAAAATCTCAAACTCGATTCGATACGCAGGAGTCCGAAGAAGAGCCAAACGACTTACAGCCTCTCGACTTGTTTGGAAAATATCGGTCGTGAAATAAGTCAGATTGTCCGTTCGTCCTCCACGCAGCAGCCCGGTTTCCTGGATGGCCCGGAGTTCTCCCTCCGAGATATAGCGCACATAGGTTCCCCGAAATGCCGCTCGCATCACCATCCGATCCACACCGTGGAAGATCCCGCCGCTGAGCCCACCGATGATCGCATCCCGCCCCAGTTCAACCGGATCGCCTAACCCTTCCCCGATAGCCTTCCCGGTCAGCACGTTCTCGGTGGCCCGAGCCGCTTGTCCAGACACTGCGCCACTGAACGCTCCTGCGCCCACCATCCCCCATAAGCCTGTCCCCAATGCCGCGCTGGCTCCATAGAAGGTGGCTCCACCGACCGCCCCGGCTACGGCGCTGGCGCCGACAGCAGCCCAGTTGACGTTCGTAAAGGCCTGCACCTGAAGGCCATTCTGGCTGATGTGGGCGGCCACCTGCAACCCGTAGTTGATGAGGGCTCCAGTGGCGGTGCCGATCCCCATCATCACCAGGATGACCGGGACATGCCCACTGGGATCGGTGTAGCGCAGCGGGTTGTTGTAAACATAGGCGTAGCGATTGAGCGCCTGGGGGTTCCCAGGCTCCGGCACTAGCGGATCCGGTTGCAGGGAATGCCCCAGGGTGGCTTGTCGCTTTACAATCCAAACACAACATCTGCCCGATCTTGCAATATATCATGACCATATTTCTTCAATATTTTTGCGTAATCTTTAATGCGCGTTTTAATCTTTTCTTCTATATTTTGTGATTTTATTTGGGTAAATAATGGTTCATGGATGCCTCGTTTTTGAAGCCAAACTGCCAAATAAATCCGAATTCGTTCCCCTTTCTCATTTACAGCCCAGCCCGATGGCATTTTCCCATCTTCCAGGCGAACAATTAGACAAGAGATGTCTTGATCCCTCCATTCAAAAGTGAACTCGATCGCCAGATTCTTGCCCATAAACCAGACTTTGTCTACATAAGAAGAAAAGTCTGAATAAGGTCCTGAGAAGCCGTGCTGTTCCACCAGGAAGGCGAATTCCGACCGAACAGTCTCCAGGAAAAACTGGGAAAGCGAAACGCTCATCGCTCGCCTCCTCATTCAAAAATCTATGCCCGGAACTCCTCCACGCCACTTCCCAAAACGCCGAAAGATTTTCTGATATTTTTCATATCCCTTCAATTCCATCCGCTCCATGTTATAAACCCAGGACCATGGAACTTCCCCCTCCTTCCAGCGTTGCACCCGCCGACTGAAATCTGGACCGATATCCACAATGAGGCGACCTTCTTCCCGCATTTGCCGAATCCAGATTCGGTTTTTCTCGAAAGTCCATTCGCCCTTTGGGATGAAATCCTCAATAGTCTTACCGCCGATTTGCTGGGCATACCTTCGTACGCGCTCCATATTCTCTCCGATGACGATGGGCGGCTTCCGGATGGCTGCAGACGCGACTTCCTCCACAGCCTGTCGTGTGGCTTGTTCTCCGATCTCCCGGCCTGCCTTCAAGATCCCTTTCCGGGCCAGATCATCGAGGGGCAGGGCGACCGGGAGCAGGTCATCGGGCTCGGCGGCCTCGGTGACGGCGATGAGGGCCAGGTTGGCAGCGGCTTCGGCCCTGGCTGCCTCCGGGGCGTTGGGATCGTTCAGCACCCGCAGGCTCTGATAGGCATCCCATGCCGTCCAGCCGTAGTCGATGATCTTGAGGGCGATGATCGCCCCGGTCACCAGGAGGGAACGAGCGGGAGATACCCACCCCCATCGACGTAGCGCAAGGGGTTGTTGTAGACATAGGCATACCGGTTCCCCGCCCGCACATCCCCCAGCTGTGGAATCAGCGGGTCGGGCTGGAGGAAGCGACTCAGGGCGGGGTCGTAGAAGCGGGTGTTGTAATCATACAGGCCCAGCGCCCCCTCCCACCGCTGGCCAGGGAATCAGCAGCCTTGAAGTTCAATTCAATCCTGGCAAAGGGGTTGACCAAAGGCCTGCTCTCACCAATTTAATTTCCTTAATCGAGGAGGACCCCCTCCGTGAGCCTCGCCGCAGGGAAAATCCATCACCCAATGAATACCTGTCTCAGGGCACTGATATTCTATTTCCCAAGCTATGCCATCAACTCGAACTTTAATCAGATGTTCCCGAGCATATTCTTCGGCATCGGACCCAGCAATCTCAGAAATTTCTCGACATTGACATTTCATTCTACCCTCCAGATTCGAAGATGCTTAAGTGTTGAAATCGGGAAGTTCGGAATCACAAATTCACGAGCTCCACCAGCTGTCCTTCCCCGACCTGTAAAAATTCAATTAATAGGAGAGGCTATCCCATACTCCGGTGTGTCGAACTCCAAAACGGCGAAGGAGCCCTTCCTGAGATTGCCTGCTTCATCCACTAGCGTAAGACGATAAGCCAAATCCCGCGCGGTCTTAATTCCAGCAATATCATCTGCAGCAGTAACGAAGACATCTTCTGCTCCAGGTGGTCCTAATGTTACCACCGAGTCAGCCAGATCAGCCGGTATTACTCGGGCCATCCGCCGAGGTATAGGATTTGTGATGCGCGAGCTACCCACAGCCTGAAGAATGCGACCTGCCCCATAGGCAGCCCCCGCGAAGGCTCCGCCCAACACCATATCCTGGAGAATCTCACTGGGCTCTCTCAATCCTGTAGTAAGCGCCTTTCCTTGCCGCATATTCTCCGTTGCCCGAGCTGCTTGCCCGGCTACTGCTCCACTGATGGCCCCCGCCGTCATCGTGCCCGCCAGTCCGGTCCCCAGCATCGCTGTCCCCACCCCAAACGTGGCTGCCCCCACCGTCCCGGTGACGGCGCCACCCCCTACTGCGGCCCAATTCACTTGGGTGAAGGCCTGTACATTCAGCTCATTCTGGCTGATATTGGCCGCTACCTGGAAACCATAAGTGAGCCCTGCACCGATCAGAGCCCCCACAGGCACGGCAATGAGCCAGGCGAAGTGCCCACTGGGGTCGGTGTAGCGCAAGGGGTTGTTGTAAACGTAGGCATATCGATTCAACGCCTGCGGATTCCCGGGCTCCGGCACCAGGGGGTCGGGCTGGAGGAAGCGGCCCAACGTGGGATCATAGAAGCGCGCCCGGTAGTCATACAAGCCCGAGGGACGCCTCCCATCGCTGCCCGGTGAAGCGGCGGTCGGTGGGGAAGAGGCCGGTCTCAAGCCGGATGGCCCCATAGGGGAGATAGCGGGTCACGCCCGCCGGGCTCCCGCCCTGGGCCAGCACCGTGAGGCTGCCCAGATGATCCCCCACGGCCACATACACAGCACTTCCTTCCTGCGCTGCCTCGATGCCTAACTGATACACCTTATCTGCTCAAGGTTACAGACTTTGTAGGGAAAGAGGGCAACTTTATATCAGCAAATCTTCTAGTAAGCAATCATTTCGTGAATAGCTTGTCAGCATAGATTCGCAATTGATCTGCATAAAACACGAGAGAGGTTTCAATGATCGATGGGAGATGGCGAACTGAAGGTTTCTCTTCATAGCCAAACCGCTTTTTTAGAAAAGCAGATAAACGCTCCCGCTTCCCATTTTCAGTAACCACACTTACACCAACATAGTTATCACGAATGTCAAGATATATATCGATCCAAAAGGTCTCAGCCTTATACGCAACTCCACAGCCTGTTGGGGAAACAAAGTCATATTCGGGAGCCCGCTGAAGCCCATAGGCTTCCAAAAAACTGAAGTAGTGCTCGACCATCCGCGCAAATTCTTTGCAGTCGCTCAGCAATGGCATGCCTGGACTTGATTTGTTCCTTCGACCCATCGCTTAATCTCCTTTCTTGTTCAGTAGTCTAATCCGGCTACCCCACCCCAGTATTTCCCAAATCGTTGATACACCCGGTGATGCTTTGGGTAACCCCGCAACTGTTGGCGTTCCCTGCTATAAATTATACTTGGTGGCCGGCCCCTGGGATCTGATGGATCCAAGCGATACCTCAAACGACGCTCAAAGTCAGGGCCGATGTCGATGATTTCCCGCCCTTCAGCCTTTATTGCCGCGATAAACTCATCATTGAGCTGCGGCGTCCATGCTCGACCAGCTAGCCAATCGTCAATCGTTTCAGCTCCGATTCGCTTAGCATATGGAATCACCCGGTCTTTCACGTTTTCACCGATCACAACCGGGGGTAATTTTTTCGCCGCCTCGTTCTCGGCTTCTTTGCCGAGGCGCTCCACCACCTCTTCGCCAACCTCCTTCCCCAACTTCTTCACGCCACCGATGAGGCCCACCCGCCCCAGGTCATCCAGGGGCAGGCTCACCGGCAGCCAGTCGTCGGGCTCCCCCGCCTCGAAAGCGGCCGTCAGGGCCAGATTCGCAGCGGCCTCCGCCCGGGCCTCCGGGGAGGCATTGGGATCATTCATCACTCGCAGGCTCTGCCAGGCATCATAAGCCGTCCAGCCGTAGTCGACCACCTTCAGAACGATGAGCGCTACGCCTACCGCGATGCACCAGGGGCAGTGGCCGCTGGGGTCAGTGTAGCGCAGGGGGTTGTTGTAGACATACGCATACCGGTTCAGGGCCTGGGGATTCCCCGGCTCCGGCACGATGGGGTCCGGCTGCAGGAAACGGCCCAACGTGGGATCATAGAAACGGGCCTTGTAGTCATACAGCCCCGGGGAAGCCACCCACCGCTGCCCGGTGAAGCGGCGGTCGGTGGGCCAAACCCCGGTCTTAAGCCGAAGGCTCATGTCCTTAAATGATCGGAGAGGAGGAAAGCCAACCATCCTCCCCTCTCATTGAGCAAAAGGCTCAAAAAGTCCAGATAACCCTGTAAATACGTCTTTGAAACCCCGCGATATTT
>Ga0079995_1050237_pt1 | contig 13172 bp, 9 predicted proteins | sample FaiFalFF_MnMetaG_2_FD_69198 | JGI IMG/M metagenome (GOLD analysis project Ga0079995, IMG submission 69198) | Freshwater microbial communities from Yellowstone National Park, Wyoming, USA - Fairy Falls C (FF_Mn_C) (SPADES assembly) (version 4) | ecosystem: Environmental > Aquatic > Freshwater >... | reverse complement strand
AAAACAAAGCGTTAATTAGCATAATTGAAAAAATTGTAAATGGAGCAAGTAAAGAAGAAATTAAATCAGAAATTGAAATAATTAAAAAAATGTCTTAAAATTGCTTTGTCCAATAACCTATAAAAACTTTAATGAAATTATTAAGTTTTACGGGGGGAATTTAAGGGGGTGAGGTTTTAAGGCGAAGGCTTATTATCAGGGTGAGCGAATATTAAAATGCTTTAAAATTTTCAATATGATAATTTTATTACTTTTAGGTCAAAGTTTAAATGAACAAAGACTTATAAGGATTGAGGATAGAATAAATGCTCTTGAAACAAGAGTAGCAAGAATTGAAGAAAGGTTAAATGGTATTGAAAAAAGAATAGATGATTTAGACAAGAAACTAAACAGCCAAATAGATAGTACTAATAAAAGAATAGATGACTTTATAAGTTTTATGTGGATATTAGCAAGTGTTTTAATAGCAATGGCTACGCTAAATCTTGGTCTTGTAATATATTTAATTTATTTAATTATAAAGATGGGCAAAGCAGTGGATAAAATAGGAGAAAAAGCTGATAAAATTGAATTAAATAAAATAGGGAAAAAGTTAGAAGAATTAGAAAGTGAGAATAGGAGTTTAAAATCACAAAACAAAGCGTTAATTAGCATAATTGAAAAAATTGTAAATGGAGCAAGTAAAGAAGAAATTAAATCAGAAATTGAAATAATTAAAAAAATGTCTTAAAGGAATAAAAATGAGTATTTTTAAGCCGAAGCCTTATTTTCAGAGTGGGTGGGAAAATAAAGTAATAATCGTAATTTGAGAATTATTGGACAAGGTAGGGAAAAATTAAGTTATGGATGTTCTATCATACCTATAAGGGATGGATGCTTCTTGTTTATATGACCTTTGTTTAGCGAGAAACCTTTTTTATCGTTCCTATAAGGGAGGGTCAAAGTCCCCGAGACAAATTTAAATTTTAATTTATCCCTTAAAATTTTCATATGGTCAGAGTAATTGAAAATGTTTGGTTAAATTGCTCACTAATTTATAGGGTATTGCTTGTCCTTTTTTCAAGTTTAATTATCTTTATATCAGCTCAAATATCTATAAATTTACCATTTACACCTGTTCCAATAACAGGACAAACATTTGCTATATTCCTACTTGGACTTATTCTTCCAAAAGATTGGGCTATTTATAGCGTTTTAACTTATATATTAGAAGGTGCTTTTGGACTTCCCGTATTTGCTAATTTTAGAGGTGGAATAGGTGTTATTTTAGGTCCAACAGGTGGATATATCCTATCTTGGATTTTTGCTATTGTAATTCTAAAATTTCTATTAAATTATATTCCAAGGTTCTTTGCTTTACTAATTTCAAGCTTTTTTGTTTTAACAATAGGAAGTTTATGGCTTGGATTTTTTGTAGGATTTGAAAATGCTTTTAAAATGGGTTTTCTGCCATTTGTAATTGGAGATTTTATTAAAATTTCAATTTTATCACTTGTCCCTATTAAAAAATGAGCTTTAAAATTTCACTATGCTTGATGTTTTAAAACCTCTTATAGTGAATATTAAAAATTTTATAAAACAGCCCTTAACTGCTAATTATCCAATTGAAGTAAGAGAAATTCCTGTTCGTTATAGAGGTGGAACATTTGGTATTAGTGAAGATGAAGAAGGTAATATAAATTGTATAGCATGTTTATTATGTCAAAATATATGTCCATCACAAATTATTACAATTATAAGAGCAGTTGAGGAAAAAGAAATGCCAGATGGCTCAAAAAAGAAAATTACATATCCAAAAGAATTTATATTAGATTTAAATGCTTGTATGAAATGTGAAATGTGTGTTCAAGTTTGTCCAACAGATGCGATTGTTATGCTACCAAATATTGAAGGAGGATACTTTTCAAGAGAAGAATTAATTCTTGATAAACAAAAACTTTTAGATAATTGGAGAAAATATAAAATGAGTTCTTGGGCAACTGGGGAAAGTTTAAGAGCGGAGCAAGACCCTAAGAAAAATGAAAATGTTGATGTATCAAATAAGTCTTTAATTCCAACATCTTCAAAAAATAAAGAAAAATTTATAGAAATTATTAAGAGTGCTTCAAAATCAAAGAAAATTAAAAGAATTTTTGATGGAATTGGATAGAATTATTGAATTAATTATTGAAAAGAAAGGATTTGATATTGTTATTATTGAGCTTAAAGGAATAACGAACATTGCTGATTATTTTATTTTAGCGAGTGGTTGGACACCTGAGCATTTAATAGCAATTGCTGAAAATATAGAAAAGGAATTTGAGCCATTTAGAGAAGATGGAAGGGGAAGTAAATGGTTATCCCTTGATTATGTAGATGTAATTGTTCATTTATTTACGAAAGAAGCAAGAGAATTTTATGATCTTGAAGGGTTTTGGATTAAAGCTCCTCAAAAGAAAATCCTTTTAGAAGTTTAAAAACTTACCTAATAATTCCAACACATGTAATCAAGTCATTTTCAGATAAATCTATAAGTTTAACACCCCCTGCATTTCGTGAGTATTCTTGTAAGTTTGAAATATCTATTCTTAAAGCCATTCCATTTTTTGTAATTATTATTAAATTTTCATTTTGGGCAAAGCTATCTACAACTTCAATTAGAGAGCCTATTTTTTCATTTGCTTTTAAAATATAGACCCCCTTAGCAGGTCTTTTTAAAACAGGTATTTCACTTTCTCTAACCTTTTTACCATAACCTTTATTTGTAATTGTTATAACTTTTGAATTTGGTAAAATAACACAACCTGATATGATGTTTTTTCCACTTGTTCCTTTAACACCACTACCTTTCCTACTTTGAATAGGAATATCATTCTGCTTAATTCTTAAAACTTTTCCATCCTCTTTTGCTATTAATATATCTTCCTCACCAATAGTAAATAAACATTTAACTACCTCATCATTTTCTTTTAGTTTAATAATATAACTTCCCATTCTACCTTTTAAAATTTCATCTATTTTAACTCTTTTAATTCTTCCAAATCTTGTAAAAATAACGATAAATCTTGCATCTACATCTGGTAAAATATCAATTACTTTTTCATTTTCTTTTAATGTTAAAAATTGATTTATAGACCTACCTTTACTTGTTAAACTCATTTCAGGTATCTTATAAGCTTTCATCCAAAAAATTCTTCCCTTATTTGTTATAAAAAATAATTGTGAATGTGTATTACAAACGCAAATCCTATATGGAAAATCATTATCATTCATAGTTATTCCAGTTTTTCCTTTTGTTCCACGATTTTGACTCTTAAAGCTTTTTAAGGACATTCTTTTAATATAGCCTCCATTTGTTATTAAAACAACAACATCTTCCTTTTGTATTAAATCTTCAATTTCTAAACTAATTTCATCTTTTTCACTATCTATAATTTTTGTCCTTCTTTTATCCGCAAATTTTTCTTTAATTTTTATTAATTCTTCTTTCATAACCTTATAAAGCTCTTTTTTGTCTTTTAGCAATTTTTCATAAATTTTGACTTCCTCTTCAAGCTCTTTATATTCTTTTAAAATTTTTTCTCTTTCAAGCCTCGTTAAGTTTTGAAGTTTAATTTCTAAAATGGCATTTACTTGCTCAAGTGTAAAATTAAATTTATTTATTAGTTTTTCTCTTGCACTTTGAACATCTTCACTATTTCTAATTATCTCAATTATTTCATCTAAATTTTCAATTGCTTTTAGAAAGCCTTCTAAAATGTGCATTCTTAATTTAGCTTTATTTAATCTAAATTTCGTTCTTCTTGTTATTACTTCCTCTCTGAATTTCACAAAAACTTCTATTAGCTCCTTTAAGTTAAAAAGCTTAGGTTGATTATTTAAGATAGCTATCATATTTATGCTAAATGTATCTTGAAGTTTTGTATGTTTCATCAATTGATTTAAAACAATTTGTGGCTCATAACCCCTTTTAACCTCAATAACAACTCTTAAACCTTCTTTATCTGATTCATCTCTAATATCAGAAATTCCCTCAATAACACCTTCTCTTACAAGTTGTGCAATTTTACTAATTAATTCTGCTTTATTAACGAGATAAGGAATTTCTTTTATTATAATATCTTTTTCCTCAATTTCATATTTTGCTCTTAATGTTATTTTTCCTTTTCCCGTTTTATATGCTTCATAAATCCCCTTTCTCCCAACAATTACTCCTCCTGTTGGAAAATCAGGACCTTTTATAAATTTCAATAGCTCCTCAATTGTAATGTTTGGATTATCAATATATGCTATTGTTCCATCAATAACTTCACCTAAGTTGTGTGGTGGAATACTTGTTCCCATACCAACAGCTATTCCAACTGCTCCATTTACTAATAAATTGGGAAAACCAGCAGGTAATAAAACTGGCTCTTTATATCTTCCATCAAAATTATCAACAAAATCTACAACATCTTCATCTATGTTATTTAAAAGCTCTAAGGTTATTTTTTCAAGTCTTGCTTCAGTGTATCGGTAAGCTGCTGGTGGGTCACCATCAATTGAGCCAAAGTTTCCCTGCCCCTCAATAAGAGGGTATCTCATATGAAAATTTTGTGCGAGCCTAACGAGTGCATCATAAACCGCTTGATCGCCATGAGGATGATATTTTCCTATTACTTCACCAACAACTGTTGCTGATTTTCTAAATGGTCTATTAGGCAATAATCCCATATCGTACATTGCATACAAAATTCTCCTTTGAACAGGCTTTAAACCATCTCTTGCATCAGGTATAGCTCTACTTATAATTACACTTAAAGCATATTTTAAATAACTTTCTTTTAATTCCTCTTCAAATTCAGAAGTTATAAGTTTATTCATAAGATTGAAAATTTTAAAGTTGGATGAAGCATTTAATAAGAAGAAAAACCCTAAATAGAGCTATCCCTCATAGGAACGATAAATACGATAACTAATATACAAAGCAAGCACCAGATAATCTTCCATCCCTTATAGGAACGATTTTAATTAACCACTTTACGATAATATATATAGCAACTTATCCAGTTCTAAAATTTTAATGTATAAGTTAATTGCTTTGTCTAATAATTCTAAAATTATTTATTTTTCCCGCCCACCCTAAAAATAAGCCTTCGGCTTATAAATACCCATTTTTCGGCAGGGGGCTTTCGCCCCCTTAAATAAACCCCCAATAAATTCAATAATTTTCTAAAATTTTCATAAGTTATTGGTAATCAACCACTTAACACTATTTATTGGACAAAGCAAATTAATTTTGGAAGGCTTTAAATTTATAGCTTCCAAATTATAAATAACCTTTCTTTTGTAAGGGACTTTTCAAAGCAAAGTTTTTTAATTAATTTTAATGCAACCTTTTTTGACACTACAACAACAGGTTGAAGAGAAAGCGGATAAGATAAAATCTGCTATAAGGGATGCTATTCCTTGGTCAAAAGCAGAAGTCAGACCTAAAAATCTCATTCCTGGCAGGAAAGTTTCTTGTATTCAATTTTTCACAAATTTTAAATTCTTATTTGAAATTCTTAAAATATATAAACCTTTTTCCAAATCACTAATATCTATCATTATTTCACCACTACTTGAACTTTCAACAAGTAAATTTTTTTTCAATTTACCTGATAATGTTAAGATATAAATTTCGTACTTATAAGAGCCTTTTAAATTTTTAATTTTAATGAAATTTTTTGCAGGATTTGGATATAAAAAAACATTATCTTCAATTAAGCTATTTATTCTAATTAGTCCTACACCTTCACTTGAGCCTACAAGTAAAAGTGTATCGTTATAAATTGATAGTGGGTGAAGAATTGGAAAATTTGTTGCTTGAATAAATGTTTTGCCTGAAATTAAATGGAATTCTAAAATACGATCTAAATTTTCATTTAATCTGTAAAGTCCATCATTTGCCAAAACAAAGACACTATTAAATTTATCTATAATTACATCAGTTATAGATTTATTTGAAAGAACTTGAACTTTATTTAAATTTCCATTATAAAAATAAAGTCCATTATTTGTTGCTATCAAAAAGCCATCTTTATATTTTTTAATTGAGGTTGGAATGAGATTAATATCTTTAAAAACTAAATTTTCATTCTGAAATACCACAAATCCCCCACTTCCACCAATTGCCAAAAGGTCTCCATTTGATTCAATATCACTAACACTTCCAACCTGATAACTATAAATTGAATTTGTAAAAATTGAGCAATTTTTATCAGATTTATATACAATTCCACTAAAACTTGAAATGAAAATTGTATCTTTATAAATTGTTAAACTTGTTAATGCCATATCAGGATTTACAGGAAAAACTGGAACTGCTCTACAATAAATAACATTTGATAATGTATCAACAAAAAAGAATGAGAAATATGAAGAAACACCTATTAAGTTATCATTTATTTTAATAATTTTTGTTATTCTATAAACACTATCACCAAGCTCAATAATTTTGTTTTTATTTAATAAATAACCCGCATAATTTAAATTGTTTGGATTATAATCATAATCAGTATGTGTCCATAAAAATATATTATTTTTTAAAACGAAGATATTTGAAATGTAGTTAAAAGGAAATCCAAATTTATAGTTTTGAAAGCTTGGATATGTATAAATGCCCCAAGCCAAATTATCAACATATATTGAAAGGTTATTGTTATGAAATCTTGAAATAATTAAAAAAGTATCAACTTTCATTATAAAATAAGGCTCTTTATAATTCACTTCATCAATTAAATTATTATCTTTAAATTTTTTCAAAACTCCATTTGAGTAAATTTCACTACTATTTACATTTCTTGAAGATATAAATAAAGTGTCTCTAAATGTTTCAAAGTAAATAGCAGAAAAACCTCCAATTAAATTATTACCATTTTTATCATAAATGCCATTTGTTGTTCCAAAAAGCAAATTGCCATTATAAACATTTATAAAATTTACTTTTGGCATATTAACTCTTTGATAACTTGCAGGAATATCAACAAAATTTATATATGTTTTTAAATAACCAAGACTATCACCAATATAAATTGTATCATTATAAACGAAAATACAGCCAATATCAGGCTTAATTTGATAAACATTTATATCCATAAATTTCAAGTTATTACCAACAAAAAATAAAATCCAATTTTTACCATAAATGAAAAGATAATTTTTATAAGAAAATAGTCCTTTGCCATTGCTTAAATCACTTATTGGAATCTTGCTTTTTGGATAATGATAAACTTTATTATTCTCTATATATCCAAAACCATTATTTTTCGTTAAATAGTAAATTTTTCCCTTAAATGTATCTACTGAAACAATAATATTTGAATTTGTTCCATCTGAAAAATTATAAATTTTAATTTTTTCTAAATTTTTATTTAAAACTAAAATTCCACCAAATGTTGCTAAATAAATTGTATCTTTAAATATAATTCCATCATAAACACCACTTAAATTAGTCCAATATAAAAAAGGGAGCACATTAGCCCCCTTGATTTTCTTCCTTTAATAAAATTTCAACAGAAACCTTTGATTTTAAATTTTTCTTGAAATTTTCCCACTTTTCATTCCTTTTATTGTTTAATAAGACATTAATTATTTGCTCTCTAACTTCATCTAAATTCCTATATTTTGAAGGATTAAATTCTTGAACACTTATTACAAGCCATTTATCATCTTTCTTAATTAAAGTTGGCTTTCCAATTTTTAAATTCTTAATCTCATTAAATAATGAAGTATCATTTTCAGTTAAATATACAAAACCTCCAAATTCTTTTTCTTCCTGATCTTTTGCTATTGTTTTGGCAATTGAATCAAACTTTTGAGGATTATTTTTTAAGATATTGTATATCCTTTTAGCAGTTTTTTCATCATCAAGTGTTAATTTTCTAATTTTGGCATTAGCGGGAATTTTAAATAGTTTTTCCCTATTTTCTTGATAATAATTTTTAATTTCATCATCACTAACTGAAACATCTTTTATAATATCATTTCTTAATTCATCAATTATTAAATTCTCAAAATTTCTTGTAAATAGTTTATATCCATCTGACCTTATAAAAATTCTCCTATTAGCAATAGCATCCTTGAATAATAATTCTCTTTGTGTAAAAATTCTAATTAGTTCATAAGCTCCATCTTTTGTGCTATAAGCTTTTCTATAAATGGGTGGAACTTTATTTAAATAATTCTCATAATCTTTTTTTGTAAGATAAATATCTAAAAGTTTTATAATAGCAAGTGTTTCTGGAATTTGCTTACTACTTGTATCATTATTTATAATTTCAAATCCAAATTTATTTAATAGACTATCAAGTAATTTTTCCCAAGCATTTCTTTCTTTTTCAAATTTCAAATTGTTTTCAATTGAGCTATAAACCTCTTCAAATTTAACATAATCAGGTTTTTGAATTTTTATTATTTTAATAGCATATAATGTGTCCTTTATTTTATCTATAAATAATTTCATAGTATCCTTTTGAGAAAATTGCTTATATAAATTACTATCAGGAGAATTTTCATAAAATGTTAAAATTCTTGCTTGGGCGTCAAATACACTATCATTTGGTAAGTTTAAGCTATCTTCAATTTTCATAACTTTTAAATTTACAAATCCCCAGATTCTATAATTTTGTTTATTTTTTTCATAATAATTTTTAACTTCCGAAGAATCAACCTTAATTTTATCACTTATATATTTTGTATAATAAACTCTTGCGAAATCGTCTTTTAAGTTCTCATAAAATTTTTCTTTAAATTCTGGATTTCTGTGTATTCCTCTTCTTAAAGCTTCTTTATAAACTAATCTATTTTCAATCATTGTACTTAATAATTCCTTTTTACCCTCATAATTTTCATATTTTGCCCTTGTAAATGGTGGTTGATTTTCAATTTCTTTATCTAATTCCATAGCTGTTATAAATTCATTATCATATTTGGCAACAATTTCTTCCTTATAGTTCTTTGGAAATATCCTCTCTACACCATCAAGAGCATCATTAAAAAATTCACTTTTTTGAAATTTTACAACAAGATTTTCATAGTATTTTGATGCTAATTGGAAACTTTCATTTGCTTCTGAATAAAGTGCTAATCTATATAAAATTTCATAATTGTTTTTATCTAATTTATATGCTTTTGAAATATAATCATAAGCTAAATTTATGCTATCAGGATAATAGTAGAAGAAATATAAGTCTGCCAATTCCTTATATATTAAAGCGAGAGCTTTTCCTTTGTACTTTTTGGATAGTTTTAGATATTCTTCTTTTGCTTTCTCATATTCAAATTTTAGCTCATAAACTTTTGCTCTTATATATCCCTCGTCATTATACACATTAGCTTTTAAAATTAAAAGTGTAATCATAGCTCCTCCTCCTTTTACTGACTAAATTTTAAAACAAAAGCTGTTGTTAAAGGAACACTTAAATTATCATCAATAGGTGTAAAAACTTCAACAATTCCACTTATCAAAACTGCCAAAATTTTTGAAAAGATATTTAAATCAGTGAAAAACAAAAAAGATAAAATAAATCCTGATAAATAAAACCCAATTAATCCATTTATTGATTTTTTATAAATTTTTAAATTCGGTTTAATGTACGTTCCAAAAATAGCAGCAACTGGGTCACAAATTGCTAAAACAAGAAGAGAAAAAATAACAACTTCCTTTTCAAAAATGATATTTATTAAAGCATAAGAAATTGCTAAATATGTAGCACCTGTCCAATCGTTAATTTCATTTTTTTTCAATATACTTTTAAAAATGCTTAAAAAAACTTTTTTAAAATTTTCATTTCTTAATCTTAAAATATCAATTGTAAAAACAGAAATCAAAAATAAAATTGAAAATGCTATTCTTTGATTATCATTCAAAAATAAAATAGGAAAAATTAATAAAATTGAAAGCAAGTGGAATAATTTTCTTGCGATCAAGGAATGGAGCGGAGGGGACTTGAACCCCCGACCTCCTGAATGCCATTCAGGCGCTCTCCCAACTGAGCTACCGCCCCAAAATAAAAGCTCAAAATTTTAAAGGATAAAAAACTACACGGCTTAATTAAAAAGATTTTAAAAGATTTTGATAAAATTCTATGAGTTTTCGTTTTTGAGAATTATCTATTTCAAGATTTTGAATTTTTCTTAAAATTTCTATAATTTTTTGCCTATATATCATATTTTCAGAAATTTTTGGCTCTTCATATTTTATATCTTTTGGTCTTTCAGCTTCTAATTTTTCTGATTTGTTTTCAGATTTTAAACCTGTCCAAGCGGAAAGTAAATTATGCATTATTTCTCTTTGTTTTTCAATAATTCTTCTGTCAATTTTTTTCTTTTCTTTTATTTCCTTCTCTAAATCATCAATTTGTTTTTCAATTTCTTTTAGTTTTTCAGAGTATTTGTTTCCTGTCTTTTCCATTCCTTCTCTAATTCCCTGTATCATTTTTCTTAACATTTCTTGCTGTAATGTTATTTGTTTTAATAAATCTTCTGATAAATTTTGATTGCTTAATGATTGCATATTAGATAATGTTTGTGCCATTTTTTTAAGCATTTCACTATATCCACTTGAAGAGCTTGAATTTGCCACTTCATTTTGAGCATCATAAAGTTTTAAAATTGCACTTAAAATTTCCTTTTTTTCAGCATTTTTATAATTTTTCGCTCTATTGAAATCATTATATTTGTATCTCAATAAAACTTCTTGTGCATTTTCTAATGCCATATATAAGTGTGCTTTTATATCTATTGTTATTAGAAAATTCATATTTGATAATTCCTCAAAATCTCTAATTGCTATTTTAATAGCATTTAAAATTGCTCTTTGCTCAAATTCACTATTTACATCTTCATTTTGTGATATAAAAATTAAACTTCTCCTTAAAGCCTCAATTTTTTTAATAATTTCTTCTTTCCTACTTTCAACAAGTTGATTTTGTAAGTTCTCTAATTTTTGAGATAAGGCTCTTATACTTTTAGCATTAGATTGACAAAATCCTTTTGAATTTGGCCAATTTTCACTTATATTTTCAGATTGATTTATATTCTTTTGTAATTCATTTGATATATTTTTTAAACTATCTGAGAAAGGTGTTTCTATTGTTTTAGAAATATCATCTAAATTTTCCTTAATATCTTTAAGTTCTTTTGTAATTTCATTTTGATTTTCTTTACTATTTACATTCTCTTGTTTATCTGCAATTTCTTTTAATTTTTCTGAAAGTTCTTTTAATTTCTTTTCCTCATAGAATTTTCTAAGTGTTGATTCTGTTGCTTTTAAGGAATTTTTTAATTTTTCAATATCAATTTTCATTTTTTCAATCATTTTTCTAATTTCTTCCCTATCTAATTTATTCATTGCTTCTTGGATTTTATTTAAAATTTGCTTTAATTCATCATCTAAAATTTTTTCATACAATTCAGAAATTCTTTTTAACTGCTCTTGAATTTCAGGCTCTAAGCTCATTTTTTGACTTATTTCATTTATTTTTTCTTTTAATTTTTCCATTTCTTTTTGAGTATTTTTTAATTCTTCACTTATAGCATTTAAATCCTCCCTTGAATTTAGCTTCTTCAAGATATCACTTAAATCTTCAATTTTTTGTTTTAAATCCTTTAATTGTTTTACACTTTCACCAATTCCTGTATTTGATAAATTCATTTGCTCAGCAAGGGTCGGAAACTTTATTGTTATATAGTCAAAGCTCGTTTGTCCTTTTAAGTCTATTGATTTTAAATAAACTTTAATTTCATCACCAGGAAGCAATTTCTCCAAGCTTAAATCCAAATTATAAAAAATTGTATCTTTTAGCATATTATTTGAATTTTTCCTGTAAATTAATTTTTCATTTAAATAAATTTCCATTCTATTTAAACCATAATCATCAGTTGATATTCCAATTATAGGAACTTTATAATTTTCAGGCAAATATATGAAATTTTCAGGATATAAAATTTTTACAAAAGGTGGGTTATCTTTAATTACTGAAATTTTCAATTTTGTTGGATATTTAAGAATTTTTTTTGATTTATATAAGTAAAATTCAAATTGTGTATCATTTTTGGCAGTTAATGATATACTTGAAAATGGTTTAATTGAATCAGCACTACTTGAAAACAAAATAATATCCAATTTACTTCCTTCAATTGCCGAAATTTCAAAACTATTCTTTACTATTTGGTTTAGATTTAAATAAGGTGTCTTAACATTTACAATTAATGAATCAATTACAGGCTTTTGAAAAACTTTTAAATTGAATATGTTTTTTCCTAAGAATTCAATCTGATAATCACCTTCATCTAAATTTCTAATTGTATCTATAACTTCACTTATTGGCTTAATTTCAAAAGAATAATTAGTTGGTTTTAAAATTAGCTTTTCCTTTAAAAAACTATAATTTTTAATTTTGAGAATAATATCTTCACCTAAGAAGAACTCATCATTTCCAAAAATTTTAACAATTCTTTGATAATTTCCATAATTAGCAATATATAAAGGTTTTCTAAAAGTGAATGAAAAAACTAATAAAGCTAATGAAAACACAAATAAAAGAAAAAATTCATATCTTGGCTTATATATTGAAAAAGGATTTAGCTTATCAAAGGGAATTTTATTATAAATTGATTTTAATTTTAGCTCAATATAAGTTATTAGTTTTTCATTTAAGTCCTTATATTTAAATTCATAAAGCCAAGCTATTTCCTCATCTTTTAAAAACTTTAAAGAGCTTAAAAGATATATAATAAATGGAATTGATGAAAGAATTGAAACCATTTTAATGTTAATTGGATAAATTGCTATAATGAAAATAGCAAAGGATAATGAAATGATAAAGGCTTCAAAAACCCTTAATATGAAAATGTAGATTTTTGAAATTAGAATTTTTAACATATTTTAAATTTTAAAGGATGGATTTTTTGCTCTGTGCTTTGTCCAATAAATCTAAAACTATTTATTTTACTATACTTTTCTTGCCCATCCTAAAATAAAGACCACGACTTCAAAAGTCCTCATTTTTCACCCTCAAAAAGCTTTGCTCTTTAACAAAACCCTCATAAAATCTATAAGTTTATAAAAATCTTCACAAATTATTGATTATCAATCACTTAACATTATTTATTGGACAAAGCAAAATAAGTTAAAACTTCATCCTTCAAAATTATAATTATTTTAATCA
>Ga0079995_1047925_pt1 | contig 13185 bp, 8 predicted proteins | sample FaiFalFF_MnMetaG_2_FD_69198 | JGI IMG/M metagenome (GOLD analysis project Ga0079995, IMG submission 69198) | Freshwater microbial communities from Yellowstone National Park, Wyoming, USA - Fairy Falls C (FF_Mn_C) (SPADES assembly) (version 4) | ecosystem: Environmental > Aquatic > Freshwater >... | reverse complement strand
TCCTTGTATATTGCCACTCCCAAAAGGAAGGCGGAAATAACCGCCAAACCATAAATTATCCAAGAATCGTAAGGAAACGGATCCTCCTTTACATCCGGCAAAGGCTGTTTTGCTTGGGGCTTCTGCTCCATCTTTTACCTCCTTTTTAAATGATCTCCGGTAGCTCGGGCCAAGCCCAAGGCCAATAAACCCCCCAATATGGACCGCGGAAGTACATGGCAAATATTATCATCCCAACTATTACGAGAACAAAGAAGGTGAAAACCAAGTTTTGAACGAGCCTACTTTTGTGGAACCATACACCCGTCGCCTCCGCAGGGCTCTTATCAATAAATGCCCAAATTGTAAGTAAAGCAGCGAGAATACCAGGTATGAGAACACCTCCTATGAAACCTCCGTTTAAGGTTATACCACCTATCCTGATCGTTGTTATCGCAACAAGCTCCTGAAGCCAAAGGAAGTACCAAGGTGCCTTTGCGGGGTTTGGCGTCCATTCCAAACTCGCAGGCTCCTCCAAGGGAGAATCTAGAAATACGGAAAGGAAAAGGACCCATGCGAACGTCCCTATAAACACCAAAACTATCCTCCTTACCACCCAGGGTGAGGAGAAGACCATTTCGGGCTGAACCGTCTCACCCTTCTTCCTGGCTATGTTAAACTGCTCTACAACCCCTAAACCTTCATCCTTCCTAACCCTCCACATATGGTAAGAGAAGAGAATCAAGAGTAAAAGGGGAAGGAATATGACGTGTAGGGTGTAGAACCTTATTAATGCGTTCTGGTCAAGCCTTGTCCCACCCGCAAGGACGTAAAATATTTCATCTCCGATTACGGGAACTGACATTGCTATTTGCGTTCCCACAGTTACCGCCCATATGGCAAGCTGATCCCATGGAAGGAGGTATCCGCTGAAAGAGAGGAGGAGGGTAACGAGGAGTAGTATTATCCCCACAACCCAGTTTATCTCCCTCCTTGCCATATGGCTCATACCGTTCTTGTATGCCCCCGTATAGAAGACCCTTACCATGTGTAGGAAAACCGCCGCAACCATCATATGGGCGGACCACCTATGCATATTTCTCAGGAGCCACCCGAATGATACCGCATATTCAAGATCCTTTATGGACTGGTATGCCCTCTCAACAGAAGGGACATATAGAAACATCAAAATTACGCCGGTGACTACGAGGATCAGAAATAGGAATGCGGAGATCGTCCCGAGCCAAAAGCTGTAGCTCCAAGCCAAGCTTGCTTTCGTTACCCTTGGGGGGAACCAGTGTAGCCAGAAGTTCCTCGTTACCGCCCTTCCCGCCTCCGTCCTATCCGCGGGGTCAAAGGTCCAAACCAAAGCCCTCCAAACTTGGTAAAGTTTCTCCTTCATAGCTTTAACCTCCAGTCTTTCTTAACTTCCCTTGACATATCGACCACCAAATAACCTGTGGCGGGATCTATTTCAAGGGGATAAAAAGGCAAACCCCTTGGTGCCGGACCCTCGTAAATATCCCCATCCTGGGTATACTTTGAACCGTGGCATGGGCAGTGAAACTCCCATTCCTCCTCTATCTCTTTCCCAAGGATCTTCTTCTTCACCTTTCCACCAAACGGGACGAAGTTTACGGTGCATCCGAGGTGCTGGCATACCGCGGAAACAGCCCAAACCTCGTTTCCCCTCTTAAATACGAAGAGCCTATGATCGGGGAAATAGTTCATACCCTCCGCTAAGTTTTTGGGATCCACAAGCCTTACCCTCTTGGGTGGTTCGTAAAGGATGTTGGGCCAAAGGGACCTACCGAACCCCACAAACAATCCTCCCAATGCCCCGTATCCCAAGATCCTACCCAAATTTTTCAGGAATTCCCGCCTTTTTTCCCTTAACTCCTTTTCCTTCATAAACGAGGTATTATAAGGTTGGAGTTGCTATGGGGATAAGACTACATTAATATCAGAATATCTCAATTTCTCCACCTTGACATCAAAAACGTCTCATCCATATAGTGTATGGCGATGAAAAGGATAGGATTACTTCTAAGCCTGCTGATGGCGTGGGGAGTTGGGGGTTTATACTCCCAAACTTACTCCCCGAACGATCCCGACTGGCGTCAGGGTAGGCACGACTACAAGAAGACCGCGAGGGCTCCATGGAGGTGCATCACCCCCATGTCCGTATCAAAACAGTGGGACTACGAGGATCCTAACGATTCCTACATCTTCGTCACCACTGCCGATATAAACGGGGATGGTGTTGCGGAGATCTTCTACACGGGGGACGATAGGGGAGCGTTTGATGGGGCTCAGAATGTATGGTTGAACATATACGGATCGACGATATGCGACAATTCCTTCTGGGCAGATCTAGCTACGGGTGATTGCGTAATAGGTGCAAACGGCGTATTATGCCCCCTACTGGAAGAGGATGAATGGGGGGACGACGAGGGATACTTTACGAAGGGTGACTTCTCTTGTGGTGAAGTTTATAGGAGGAGCGAGGATCAATATCACTCAAACCTCACCATAGCGGATGTAAACGGCGATGGGAACCCGGAAGTTTTTAGGGGTGTGGGTACCTATGCGGTTTCGGTGAATGGGAACGCGGGATCTTACACCGAAAACTGGGCTGTGGATATGGGAACGGGTGTTGGAACTCCGGTCTTGGGAGATTTTGATGGTGATGGTACCGTAAACTGCAGGAACGCTATAAACGGAACCTTTAGGTGGAGCTGGAGCATGCCTTGTTCTTTCGACGGTTACCTAATAAGCGGTGAGTATGGACCCGCATCCTGGCTAACCCAAGCGGTTATGGCCGAGGATCTTGATGGGGATGGTAGGGATGAGCTTGTGGCTTTGGGAAGTTCTTGCGTTGCCGCTTTTAAATATGGCGTCGGGCTCTGGTGGGTCAATTACACTTACGGAGCAACAACCGCGGGTGCTATAGGAAAGCTTAACTCCGATCCTTATCCAGATGTGGTTTTCAAATCTACATATCCTGTTGATACTACCTGCTATACAGACGAGTACGGAAACACATATTGCTACTATAATTACGCCTACGTCGTTCTAAACGGAATTAATGGTTCCCTAATTGCGATGTTCTCCGATGCAACCGAAGGTTGTTCCGCACCTACGATAGCGGATATCACGGGGGATGGTATAAACGACGTAATAATAGCATGCATCAATCCCGTGGCTTATTCCGCATCAAACGGTTGGTCCGGTAGGGTATGGACCGCTACAGGGGCGGCGCCTTACACGATAACCAGCGACCTTGTCGTTGCAAGGAGGACAAACACTTCACTCATGCTCGTCCTCGGGGATGCTTCTTGCGTCACGAACGTATGGTCATGTCCCGTTGCGGTGATGGATTACGATGATATTTCGAATGTTGAGGAGGGTAAGGTTTTGGAGTCTCTAAGGGTTGAGGGTGGAAAGGGTTATATCCTCATCAAGGGTTATAGCGGGAACGTTGATATATACAACACTTCAGGTAGGTTGATAAAGAGCGCCAAAGTTGAGGGTGAAGGGAGGTTTGACCTTCCAAGTGGCGCGTACATGGTTAAGCTCGGCAAGGATAGCAGGGTGGTTATAGTTAGGTAAAAGCTTGGGCTGGGGGTTCTCCCCAGCCCCTTTTTATTTTCACACCTTAAAATTCCCGCTTATGAAAGGTTTAAAGGAATTCAGAAGGAAGGTGGGGGATTTTGATCTCTTTTCCGTTCCCGATTACCTAAACTCCCTAAGCATAAACCCAGATAAGCTCCCGTACTCCATAAGGGTTTTGGTTGAGAACTTATTGCATAGCGTTGATGGTTTTTTGGTGAGGGAGGAAGATGTTAAGAACGTAGCGAATTGGAAACCAAAGCCGGAAGAGGTGGAAATACCCTTTATGCCCGTTAGGGTGGTTTTGCAGGATTTTACTGGGGTTCCAGTGATCGTTGATCTCGCGGCTATGAGGGATGCGATGGTGGAGCTTGGTGGGGATCCGGATAGGATAAACCCCATAGTTCAGTCGGATTTGGTGATAGACCACTCGGTTCAGGTGGATTACTTTGGAACATCTTACGCATATGAATGGAACACCAAGCTTGAACTTGAGAGGAACCACGAGAGGTACCAACTGCTAAAGTGGGCGCAAAAGGCCTTCAACAATTTCAGGGTGGTACCTACGGGAACAGGGATAATTCACCAGGTAAACCTTGAGTATCTGGCAAAGGTGGCTTACGTTAAGGATGGTGTTGTTGTATTTGACACGCTCGTGGGTACGGATTCGCATACGACGATGATAAACGGTTTGGGTGTGTTGGGATGGGGTGTTGGTGGGATAGAGGCGGAGGCGGTTATGCTCGGACAACCATACTATATGCTACTTCCGGAGGTGGTGGGAGTTAAGCTCGTGGGGGAGCTTAGGGAGGGGGCAACCGCCACGGACTTGGTTTTGACGATAACGGAGGTTTTGAGGAAGAAGGGGGTTGTTGGAAAATTCGTTGAGTACTTTGGACCCGCGTTGGAAAACCTATCCGTTCCCGACAGGGCAACCATAGCAAATATGGCACCAGAGTACGGTTCAACGTGCGGTTATTTCCCAATAGACCAAAGGACCTTAGAATACCTAAGGGGAACGGGTAGGGATGAGGAACTAGTTAAGTTAGTTGAAATCTTTGCAAAGGAGCAGGGTGTATTCTGGACGCCAAACTCCCCCGAACCCGAATACAGTGAGGTGATAGAGATAAACCTTTCCGATATAGAGCCGAGCGTTGCAGGTCCGAGGAGGCCCCAGGATAGGATACCGTTAAAGGAACTGAAAAAAGCCTTTTATGTTTCCCTTGAGAAAGACTTTGTGAAGAGGTTTGAAAATGGGAGCGAAATAAGGCACGGTTCCGTGGTGATAGCGGCAATAACGAGCTGTACTAATACATCAAACCCATCCGTTATGATAGGGGCTGGGCTTTTGGCAAAGAAGGCGGTTGAAAGGGGACTTAATGTAAAACCTTACGTAAAAACAAGCCTTGCTCCGGGCTCAAGGGTTGTGACGGATTATCTGAAGATGTCGGGTCTCCTGCCTTACCTTGAGGCTCTAAGGTTCCACGTGGTTGGATATGGATGTACTACCTGCATAGGTAACAGCGGACCCCTTCCCCCAAACGTAGAGAAGGAAATTAAGGAGAGGGACCTTGTTGTAAGCGCGGTTTTAAGCGGGAACAGGAACTTTGAGGCTCGGGTACATCCTTTAGTTAAATCCAACTTCTTAGCATCCCCCATTCTCGTCGTTGCCTTTGCGATCGCAGGTAAGGTTGATATAGACTTTGAAAATGAACCCTTGGGGTACGACCCAAACGGACAGCCGGTATATTTAAGGGATATTTGGCCATCCCAGAGGGAGATAAGGGAATACATCGAGAGGTTTTTAAAGCCTGAACTCTTTAGGGAAAAGTACGCGAGGGTTTTTGAGGGGGATGAATTCTGGAGGAATTTGGAGGTAAAGGAAGGGAAGACCTTTGAATGGGACCCAAATTCAACATACATAAGGAAACCCCCTTATTTTGACAACTTCACCCTTGATGTTGTACCACCTGACGATATAAAGGGTGCGTACGTTTTGGTTCTGGCTGGGGATAGCGTTACGACCGATCACATATCCCCCGCTGGGAGCATACACCCGGAAAGCCCCGCAGGGAAGTACCTTATAGAAAAGGGTGTAAAACCCTCCGATTTCAACTCTTACGGTTCAAGGAGGGGGAACCACGAGGTTATGATGAGGGGAACCTTCGCAAACGTAAGGTTCAGAAATTATCTATTTGAGGAAGAGGTTAGGGGTTGGTGGACGATATACATCCCAACGGGTGAGAAGATGAGCATTTATGATGCGGCGATGAGATACAAGGAGAAGGGGATACCGTTAATAATTCTGGCGGGTAAGGAGTACGGTAGCGGTTCATCAAGGGATTGGGCGGCGAAGGGAACAGCACTATTGGGTGTAAAGGCGGTTATAGCGGAGAGCTTTGAGAGGATCCACAGGAGCAACTTGGTGGGTATGGGGGTTTTACCTTTGCAGTTCAAGGATGGGCAGAACGTTAAAAGCTTAAAACTTACGGGTTTTGAGAGGTACGACATTTTGGGTATAAGGGATATCTACCCAAGGAAAACACTAAAGGTAATCGCGCACAAAGATAACGGGGAAAGGGTTGAGTTTGAGGTGATAGCGAGACTTGATACACCCGTTGAGGTTGAATACTTTAAGCATAGGGGGATACTCCCTTACGTCTTGAGGAAGATATATAATGGGGAAATTTAAGGGGGAGATAAGAAACTTCCTTTTTGTGGGGGTAGCGGTATTTTTAATGTACGCATTTGCATTTTTGGTGATGGTTTTGGTTTTGCTGTGGGCGAACCCCCAACTTCCTGACGTCGAGAAGATAGAGGCGTTTAAGCCCCCACAGGCAACCACCCTTTACGACAGGCACGGAAGGGTAATATACCAGTTCTTTGAGGAGAGGAGGGAGTATATACCACTAAGCGAGATCTCCCCAGCGCTAAAGGATGCCTTCATATCCCTTGAGGATAGAAGGTTTTACAGGCATTGGGGGATAGACATAAGGAGGACATTTACGTCTTTTCTCGTAAACCTGTTATCTTTCAGGATCAGGCAGGGGGGTTCAACGATAACCCAACAGCTTGCGAGGAATATGTTCCTTGGACACAAGAGGACGATAAAGAGGAAGATATTGGAGTTTGCCCTAGCTTTGAAGCTTGAGGCGACATTTACGAAGGATGAGATACTGGAAAGGTACCTGAACCAGATATACTTCGGTGAGGGGGTTTATGGTGTTCAATCCGCAAGTAGGTTCTTTTTTGGAAAAAACGCAAAAGATGTAGATATAAATGAGGCGGCGCTTTTAGCCGGACTTCCGAAGAATCCCAGCGGATATTCACCATACAAATACCCCCAAAGGGCAGAAGCTAGGAGAAAAATCGTACTCTCCGCCATGCTTGATAACGGAGTTATAAATAAGAGGGTTTACGATAGCCTTTTGAAAAATCCACCCAAGCTTCAACCCAGGCCCAAGACCACCTTTGGAGGGGATGCACCTTACTTTGCGGAGCTCGTTAGACTTTATGTAGCCGAAAAATATGGGGAGGATTTCCTTTATAGGGGAGGGGGGAAGATATACACCACTTTGGATCTTGATCTTCAGAGAATTGCAAATGATGTGATCAGAACATCTTTGGATTCTTACGAAAAGAAATGGAAGTTTTTGAAGCCCAAGTATTCGGAATATAAAGGTAGGGAACCCAAGTATTTACAAGTGGCGCTTATAGCTTACGATACCCTCGGTGGGATCCTAGCTTACGTCGGTGGTAGGGACTTCCAACACTCCCAGTTTGATAGGGTTAGGCAGGCGAAAAGGCAACCGGGATCGGCTTTCAAGGTTTTCGTATATACCGCTGCCTTTTCAAAGGGTTATTCCCCAGGAGATACAATAAGGGATGAGCCCATAGAGATGATAGACGAGCTCGGTAGAATATGGTCCCCAAAAAATTACGATGAAAAGTACGAGGGACTGATGAATTTAAGGAAGGCACTTGCCCTATCCAAGAACATCCCCGCGGTTAAACTAACCCTTGACTTAGGCCCATCTTATGTTGCGGATATTGCGAGAAAGATGGGGATAACAAGCAACATAAAGCCCTACCCTTCAATGGCCCTTGGGGGTATAGAAGTCACCCTATGGGATATTACTAGGGCTTTCGGAACTCTGATGGATAAGGGCAAAAGGTTCAACCCTTATTTCATAACGAGGATAGAGGATGTATATGGAAACATTCTGGAAGAGAATCAACCGAGCTTGGTTCAGGTTTTGGATCCAAACGTCGCAAAGATGACCACATATGCTATGACTTACGTGGTATGCTGTGGTACAGCTTCAAATTCAAGCACTTACGGTTGGGATAATTCCAGGATCCCAGCCGCGGGAAAGACGGGTACAACCGACGACTACAAGGATACCTGGTTCATAGGTTTTTCCCCTTATATGGTCGTTGGGGTTTGGGTGGGATATGATAGCCTTAGGGTAATATTTCACGGGGCCACAGGTTCCGAGCTTGCGGTTCCAATATGGGCGAAGTTTATGGTTCAAGCCCATAAAAATTTGCCGAGGAAGAACTTTGACTACTCAGGTCCATTCGTATTTGTAAATATTTGCCAGCAATCCTACAAACTGGCGAACGGATCCTGTCCAAAGAAGGCGTTAGAGATGTTTTGGGCGGGCAAGGAAATTCAAGAACATTGCGATATTCATAGATGAACCTTTCGGATGAGGTTTTAAAGATCCCGAGTGTGGGCCTCAAGATCGCAAGGAAGCTTGAAAAACTTGGGATAAAGACGGTTGAAGATCTTTTATACCTCCTCCCAAGAAGGTACATAGTGAGGGGGGAGGTGAGGAAGATGGCGAGCATAAAACCGGGTGAGGAGGTAGTGGTTAGGGGGAAGGTAATAAAGAAGCTTAAGAGGAACCTTGAGAGGGGTGTTTCGGAAGCCATAGTTGTAATATCGGATGGGAGTGCCTTGGTGGAGCTCGTTTGGAGGAATATGGAGTTTGTCCTCGGGGAGTACGAGATAGGGCAGATTGTCTTCGCGGCGGGCAGGGCATACCAAAGATCCTTTGGAATTTACAGGTTATACCATCCGGAAATAGTGCGTGAGGAGGAAATATCGGAGGTGGTCGGAATAATACCAGTATATCCGCAGACGGAAGGGCTAAAATCAAAGACTATACGAAAGTTCATAGATTATGCCATCAAGAACGTAAAAATAAAGGAAACACTGCCGGAATATGTTATTAAAAGTAGAAATTTGGTTTCGCTAAGGGAGGCGCTTGAAGGCCTACACTTCCCAAAAACCGAGGAGGATATATTGAGGGGGAAGAAGAGGATCATTTACGAGCAATTTTTGAAGTTCTACCTTTCCCTAAATCTTTCTTCCTCCTTTGGGAAGAGGAGATCGGTTCCATTAAGGAGGACTGGGGAGCTTACCGAAAAGTTCGTAGAAAACTTACCTTTCCGCTTAACGGAGGAGCAGTTGAAGGTTATGGGTGAGATAGAGGAGGATATGGGTAAAGAGGAGGCTATGCATAGGCTCTTGCAGGGGGATGTGGGATCCGGCAAAACCGTAGTCCTCCTCTGGAGCGCCCTAATAGCCATAGAGAACGGCTATCAGGCGGCATTAATGGCACCTACGGAAATTTTGGCAGAGCAGATATATTCTGTAGCAAAAAGTTTTCTTGGAAACTTAGTGGATATAGTTTTAATAACGAGCTCCATGGGGAAAAGGGAGAAGCTTAAAGCGAGGCAGAAAACCGCCCTCGGTTCCGCCCAGCTCATAATAGGAACCCACGCTTTGATAACCGACGAGACGGTGTTTAGAAATTTGGCTTTGGCTATAGTGGATGAACAGCATAGGTTCGGGGTGGCCCAGAGGGCGAGGCTCTTGGAAAAAGCCAAGAATATTTATCCCCATTTCCTCGTTTCAACCGCAACTCCAATACCAAGGACATTAGCTTTAACCGTTTATGGGGACCTTAGGGTATCAAGGATCACAAAAAGACCATTTGATACGGTGGTTTATAACAGGGTTGTTAGGGAAAACCAAAGGTTAAACCTTTACAGGTGGTTATTCACAAAGATAAAGGAAACCAAAAGGCAGGCGTACGTGATAGCCCCTTTAATAGAGGAAAGCGAAAAGATCGATGTATCCTCCGTTGAGAAGCTTTACAAGGAGCTTTTATCGATAGCACCTCCCGAGATAAGGATCGGGATTTTACATGGGAGGACGCCTCTAAACAAGAGAAACGTAATAATGGAAAGGTTCAGAAAGGGAGAGATAGATGTTCTTGTTTCTACAACCATCGTTGAGGTTGGGGTAGATGTACCGAATGCAAAGTTTATGGTGGTGGAGGATGCCCATAGGTTCGGAATATCCCAGCTTCACCAGCTTAGGGGGAGGATCCTAAGGAACAATGAGCCAGCATATTTTATAATGGTAGTACCCGACAAAATTGGGTACGATGCTTACAGGAGGATAAAGGCGGTTGAAAGCATAACGGATGGCTTTGTTTTGGCGGAGGAGGATCTGAAGATAAGGGGACCTGGGGAGATAATGGGGTTAAAACAGCATGGGGAATGGATGTTGAAAGGGATAAATATATCGGAAATTTCCTCGGATGAAAGGTTTTTGAAAATCGTTGAGATTGCAAAAAAGGATGCGGAGTATATATTGTCCCAAGATCCGGACTTGGTTCTTACAAAAAACTTACCTTTAAGGGAAAGCCTTGAACTTTTCAGGAACGTTATAACCGTGGGTTAGCTTCCCTTTTTTCTCAACTTCCAATCCAAAACCAAGGCAGCAACTATGAAGATGGAGGAGTATGTTCCCACTATGCTACCTATGGTCATGACGAAGGCGAAGTTAAATAGGACGGGTCCCCCAAGTATTAAAATTGATAAGACCACGATGAGAACCGTGAGGGAAGTGATCACCGTTCTTGGAAGGGTTGAGTTAATCGCATCGTTGAAAATCTTCATCAGCTCCCTTGGGGAAATTTCCATAAGCCTGAACCTTCCCAAGTATTCCCTAACCCTATCCGCAATAACTATGGAGTCGTTTATGGAATAACCCATTAGGGTGAGAATAGCCGCTATAACCGTCATATCGGTCTCAAATCCCAGGAGGGAGTGAATCCCCCAGGATATTATCACATCGTGGAAAAGGGCTAGGACGGATGCGACACCGAAAACCAGATCGAACCTGAACCATACATAAATCAGGATCACGAGCAAACCCACCAAGCTCAATATTATCGCCCTATTCCTCAGCTCGGCTCCGATCCTAGGTCCCACCTTCTCCGCCCTATCAAGCCTAACCTTTTTCCCGAGTTTCCCCTCCAATATCTTTACAAGGCTATCCGCCTCAACATCCTCCGCGTACTTTATCAGATATTCGTTCCTTTCCCCTATGTTCTGGATCTCCGCCCTTATCCCGGCGCTTAAAACCGCGCTTCTCACCTTATCAATGGGAGCCTCAACAAAAACCTGAACGAGGCTTCCCCCGGTAAAGTCTATTGACCAAGTTTGCTTTAAATTCACAAGGGAACCCAAAGGTGTAAGCCTTAGGGTTATACCCAAGAGTCCTAGAAACAGCATGATAAGGGAAAGGGTGTAGGCAACCTTCCTTTTCCCCATAAAGTCAAAATTCGCGTTATACAAAAACTTAAACATGGCGGAACCCCCTTATATTGCAACCTCTTTCCACTTCAACTCCTCAAGCAAAATGTTAAATATCCAGCGCGTCATAACAATTGAGGTGAAGAAATTCACCAAGATGCCTATGCTCAAAACCACCGCAAAACCCCTTATGGGACCGGTACCGAGAAACATAAGGACTAAAGCGGTTAGTAGGGTGGTTATGTTTGCATCAAGGATCGTTCTCCTTGCGTTGGAATAACCGCTCTCAAGGGCGGTCCTGAAGGGATTACCCTTCCTCAGCTCCTCCCTTATCCTCTCAAATATCAGGACGTTTGAATCCACCGCCATACCGACCGTAAGGATCAAGCCCGCCATACCCGGCATCGTCAATGTCGCGTTTATCATAGCCATTATTGCGAGGATAAGGATCAGGTTGGCAAAAAGCGCGATGTTTGCTATTATCCCGCCGATCCTGTAGTAAAAGATCATAAATGCTATCACGAGGATGAAGGCAATACTAAGGGCTATCATACCTTTTTGTATGGAGTCCTTACCCAGGCTCGGACCTATTATCCTCTCCTCCTCTATCTTCACGGGCACAGGCAAGGCTCCCGCCCTCAAGATCGCCGCAAGATCCTGAGCTTCCCTAAGGCTCCTTATCCCCGTGATCTGGGCGTTCCCCGTAGGGATCCTCTCCTGGATCCTAGGGGCGGATTGCACAACGCCGTCCAAAACGATTGCCAATCTCTTTCCCACGTTTTCCCCCGTTATCCTCGCAAATATTGCCGCACCCGTCCTATCAAACCTAAGCTGAACTATGGGTTGCCCCGCCGCTTGCTGTTGTCCTATTGTTGCGTTTGCGTCCATAAGGTAGGCACCCGTTAATGGCGTTTCCGCCTTAACCATATAAAGCTTCCTGAACTTCTTACCCTGAACCTCCTGGGTTGCACCCCATAGGATCTCATAACCCACGGGTATGAGATTTTGCACCTCGGGGAGCTTCAGGATGCTATCTACCTTTGCCCAGTTTTCCTCCGCCACCGCAACATCACCCTCAAGGACTACCAAGAGATTAGAAAAAGGACCCCTTAATGTATCCGCACCGAATATTTCCCCTCCTCGCAGGATCCTATCCACGCCTCTTATGAAGTCCGCAAAGAGGTTTTCGTCCGCAAGGAGCTTAAACTCTAAGAGGGCCGTCTTACCCAATATCATCCTCGCCCTCTCCTTGCTTATCACACCCGGAAGCTGGACGACGACCCTATCCTCTCCCACCTTCTGTATCAAGGGCTCAAATACCCCAAGCTGGTCCACCCTGTTCCTTATCACCTCAACCACCCTATCCGCGGCATCCTTAATATGCTCCACCTTAACTTTATCTTTATCCACACCCAGAACCACGTACATACCCCCCTGTATATCCAAACCTAAATTCAAAGAATTCCTCATAAGCTTTTGAAACTCTATAGGGTTGAGCTTCTCCTTTTCGCTTTCGGACATCGTTAAAACCTTGTATGTTGGTTGAAGTAGCAACAGGGGTACGACAAAAGTCAAAATTATCACTATCAACCTTATGAGGTTCTTGTTAGACATAGGCGGGAATTATACCCCCGAAAACAAGTTTATCGGGTGTAGAATATATACTTCAAGGCGGCGTAGCTCAGTTGGTTAGAGCGAGGGTTTCATAAACCCTAGGTCCGGGGTTCGAGGCCCCGCGCCGCCACTTGATAGATACGCTACCAATCTTTTATATATACTTAACAGGTGGGGGGTTTATATCCTTTCCCGATAGCCTACAAAAGAAAAACCTTGAGGATGTTCTAAACTTTAACTCATCCGTTGGTTCCCCGTCCATCCTGAGGGATCAAATTTATGCCCTCGTTTATCCTTTTTCTATTTCCGCAAGCTACGAATATCTAAACGATAGCGCTTATCTATCAAGGGCTTCTTACTTAA
>Ga0079995_1060387_pt1 | contig 13199 bp, 13 predicted proteins | sample FaiFalFF_MnMetaG_2_FD_69198 | JGI IMG/M metagenome (GOLD analysis project Ga0079995, IMG submission 69198) | Freshwater microbial communities from Yellowstone National Park, Wyoming, USA - Fairy Falls C (FF_Mn_C) (SPADES assembly) (version 4) | ecosystem: Environmental > Aquatic > Freshwater >... | reverse complement strand
ATAATAAGTATTTACAAAAGTTTATACAAAGTTATAAAGAGATATTGAGCGAACCTAAATTCTCAGTAGAACATGGAGCTACTGATGGTAGATTTTTCGCTGCTAAGAATATCCCTGTTATTACTATTTACCCTCAAGGTCAAGGATTACATTCTGATTAAGAATGGGTTAGCTTATCTTCTTTAGTAACTCTTTTTAAGTTATTTTATAATTTTATTTTAAAAATAATATAAAAATATAATAGTATGGGGGTATTTAGATTAAATAAAGTAGAGATATTTTTAGGGGTAATAGTATTATTTTTGCTTGGATTTTCTTTAGGAATTTTTATCGGTAAAAAAACAATTAATGATTCTAAAAATCAAGATGATAATAATATCTTTTCCTTTTTATTTGATAATAAAAATAAAGAATTATTTAAAAAGGATTATGTAAAAGTATTTGGCACTAAAAAAATAGTTTTTTTGATATTAGGTAGTGACTATAATTGGACATCTGATCATAAACCTACAAGTGAAAAAGCTAGAACTGATACTATTATTTTAGCTACTTTGGATATATATAATAACGAGTTACGCTTGATTTCTATTCCGAGAGATTTAAGAGTTTATTATGATGAACCTTATAATTATTATGATAAGATTAATGCTGCTAATGCTATTGAAGGTCCAAGATTAACTAAAAAAATTATTTCTAATTTGTTTAATATTCATATAGATTACATTATTTTAATAAAACAAAAAGCTATTAAAGAATTAGTAGATGCTATTGGAGGAGTTTATATCAATGTCGAAAAAGATATGAATTATAACGATAATTGGGGTAATTTACATATAAATTTAAAGAAAGGATACCAATTGTTAAATGGAGATCAAGTTATTGGATATATCAGGTTTAGGATGGATGAAGAAGGTGACTTGGGTAGAATTAGAAGACAGCAACAAGCTATTAAAGAAATTCTCTCTCAACTTAAAGATAAAATTAATATTAGTAATTTATATGTTATTATTGATAAAGTATTACCTTATGTTCAAACAGATTTAAATAAACAAAATATTATTAATTTGGTAGATTATCTTAAAAATAATTCAATAAAAATGAAAACTTATACTTTACCTGTAGTTACCAATGATATCGAGGGAATAAGTTATGTAGAATTGGCTGGAGATTATAAAAAAGCTATTGAAGCTTTTTATAAAGGATATCCTGTTATTTCCGTTTTTAATGGTACTGACTGTGATAATTATATCTTAAATAAATTAAATGATTATTATTACCTTGATAAAAGATTTTATATAATTAAATCAGATTATGCTGATGATTATTATAATCAAACTATTATAATTACTGCAGATAAATCTAAGGATTCAAAGTTATATTATGTTATACCTGTTTGTAAAGTTTTTAATGTTCAAGAATTTATTTATAACAAATATTATAATACTAAGAGTGATATTTACTTGGTTAATAAAAATTTATATGAACAAAGTAAGGATTTATTATTAAATGCTATTAATAAATCGGATGAAGTATTGATATTAGGTAATGATATGAAAGACTATTTAAAGTGAAAATTAAAAAAAGATAATTTGAAATAAAAAAGGAGTTGGTTGTTTTTGAATAAAAAAAAATCTACTGATCTAAAAAATAAAAAAACTGATCCAAAAAATAAAAAAAAAGATATTAAATCCAAGATTAATAAAAGTAAAATAAATAATAATAATAAAGATGAAGTTTTAAAAATTATAGATTATGATTCTTTAATAAAAAAATCAATTGATTATATTATAGATATATTAAAATCTAAAAATGCCTTTAATATAACTGTTATAAATACCCCCGATTATTTAACTGATTATTTTGTTATAGCTTCTGTTGATAATAAAATAACCTTACAAGCTATTGCTAAATACTTTACTAATGAGTTCTTTATAGAATTAAAAGATAACGAATTAATAAAATTCCTTAAGGATATAAAAATAAAGTTTGATGGAACTTACGAAAGTGGATGGATTATTATCGATATTTATTATATTTGGATACATTTATTCCTACCAGATATTAGAGATAAATATTCTTTAGAAAGATTATGGAATCTTAGAAATACTATGAAAAAATTAGGAGATGAATTTGATGAAGAAAATAAAGAAATTACAACTAATTAAAAATTTGTTAATAAATTTCATTTTTTTACTATTCTTTTTAAAAGTTAGTATTAGTGCTATTGAATTAAAGTTAGAATTAATAAATCCTAAAGATACTGTTATAACTAAGCATCCTGAAATTATTATAAAGTTTCCTGTAGATGTTAGTCCTATTGTGGATAAAAATAGTATTAGGGTTATTATTAATAATATTGATTTTACTAATTATATTAGATACGATTTTAGTTCTCCTGAATTGTATCTTATTATTAATTCTACAAAACCTTTAAATAATGGAGTTAATATTGTTATAATTAAAGGTAAATTAATTAATGATGATATTTTTGAGAATTCTTTTAAAATTGTTGTTGATCCTAAAAAGAATTCAGAAATAAGAAACATTATGTTAAAACTAAATAATTCAAAAGATAACAAAACAAAGTCTTATTATTATAACGAATTAGGTAAGATTTATGAAAAGCTAAAGTACTATCCCGATGCATTGGGATATTTCAATTTAGCAATGACTTTGGACCCCAATAATAAAGAAGCTAAAAATAACTTCAATAAATTATTTTCAGCTTTTAATAGTAAAGCTCTTAAATTATTAAATGTAGTTGTTGATGTTAATATGGTTTTCATAGACTCTCTCATTAGAAACGGATATTATCTTTTTAAAGTTATTATAGAAAATTATAGAGATCAAGAATTAGCTTTTAATTTAGATAATTTTTTAGTTGTTGATAATGATAACAATTTTTATAGACCCCTAACTAATCCATTTGAAAGTATTAGAAAGGATACTATTTCTAAAAAAATAACTATAGAAGATTTTGCTATAAGTAACTATTTGCTTCAAAGAGAAAATTTATATTTTAATTATAAAGATAATTATATCTTAAAACCTTATGATAGCGTTAAGTTAGATTTAGTCTTTTACATTCCTAATAAAAAAGTAAAAAATATTAGCTTTCAAGTTTTTAAGATAAAAATCAAGGGAGGAAAAAAAGAAGAAGATTTACCAGTGGTTTTTAAATTACCTTTTAGTATATAAATTTTTATAGGTTAATTAGTTAGGAGTGGTTATGCATGCTAAATTTTCAAGAGCTTATAATGAAGTTAAATGAATATTGGGCTAATTATGGATGTGTTATAGGTAGTCCTTATCATACTGAAGTTGGTGCTGCTACCATGAACCCTTTAACATTTTTTAGATCCTTAGATAATGAGGATTGGTTTGTTGCTTATTTTGAGCCATCTATTAGACCTGCTGATGGTAGGTACGCTAAAAACCCTAATAGATTACAGCATTATTTTCAATACCAAGTTATACTTAAACCTGCTCCTGCTAATGTTATTGATGTTTATATTAAAAGTTTAGCAGATTTAGGAATTGATATAACCAAGCATGATTTTAGGTTATTAGAGGATAATTGGGAATCTCCTTCATTGGGTGCTTATGGAGTTGGTTGGGAAATCTGGCTTGATGGTATGGAAATTACTCAATTCACTTATTTTCAGTTAATGGGAGGTATTGAACTTGAAAAAGTACCTGTTGAAATTACTTATGGCTTAGAAAGAATAGCTATGTTCTTACAAGACAAAAACTCAGTTTGGGATATTAAATGGAACAAAAATTTAACCTATGCTAATTTATATAAAGATTTTGAAATCCAATTCTGTTATTATAATTTTGAAAAAGCTAATGTTGATAATTTAAAAAAACTGTATGAGATCTATCTTAATGAAGCTAATTACTTGCTTAGTATTAATTTATATTATCCTGCTTACGATTATGTTTTAAAACTTTCCCATATATTTAATTTATTAGATTCTAGATCTGCTATTGGACCTATTGAACGAAATAATAAATTAGCTGATATAAGAAGCTTAGCTAAAAAATGCGCTTTGCTTTATATCCAAGATAAAACACAACATAATATTACTTCTAATATTTTATCCATAGTTAAATAACCTTTTATCTAATTTGTTAAAAATTCAATTAATTTAAGAATTTGTTCCTGATATACTTGATAAATTTTTTGGATTTTCTCCTTAGTAATAAAAGTAGGAAGAGAAGGAACTGGAAATAATTCTCCATAGCTCCTGTAATTTAAATCTTTAAATGATATAAAATTCCAAACTCTATTATATTTTATTATAAAAAATGAATTGTATAATTTTTTTTGATGATAATATTTCTTCTGTAGGTAATCTAAATATGGCTTAATAAAATCCATTATATACTTAGAACCTACTATATAACTTATGCTTATATTTTTTAACTTATTATCAAAATAGCAAACAGCTTCAAAATCTTTAATTATTTCGTCTTTTAAGTCAATTAATGTAATATTAAAATTTAAAATATATAATGGAAAATCTAAGATAACCCCCTTAAACATTGGAAAATATGAAATAATTTCTTCTGAACCAATATCCGTTTTTTTAACCCTTAAATTCCTTAAATTACCCTTATAATATCCAAAGGAAAAATCAATTATATGAAAAATAGAATTAATTATAATTAAATCTTCTAAGTTTATAATTTCTTTAAGCTTTTCTTTATTATTATATTTTTCAATAAAATCCTTATTTATTAATTTAAAAACATTTTTAATTCCTAAATTAATAACATTATTTAAATTTTCATAGTAATTTTTGTCATAAGATTTTATATCACTTTCATATTTTATAACCCAATTATAAGAGTTATTATTATTTAGATTTTTTAAAACAAAGGGAATAAGTAAACTCTTAAATTTATCTTGAAATTTTTTTTCTATGATAATCAAGATAATAATAGAAATAATACAATAAGAAAAAAATAAAATAACTCTAAACATAATTATAAAATTATAAATTAGCCCAGCTTGCTGCTTATTATATTTCAAAAAATTAGGACTAAGGTAATACTTAGAATTAGGATTAAAAGGATTATAATAATCCTGTATTCTATAAGTGTAATAAAATATTACTATAAAAAATAAAGTTATCAAAATGATAGTAATTATTAAAATGCTGTTATATTTATTGGTTAATTTTATTAAATTCTGAAAGGTTTCATTCTTCATGTATTTTTTAATATTAAGTTTTTTATAATAAAAAAAATTAAAGGGAGCCTTTAGTGCTCCCTTTTATAAGTTATTTTTTAGTTTAGCAAAATTTTTAAAAATTAAGAATCAGCATTAGGTTCTGGATTAGGTTCAGGATTAGGTTATGAGTTAGGTTATGGGTTAGGTTCTGGTGGTGTAGGTAGCATACTTAATGCTTCCTTAACTGCTTCATATACATTAATTAGTCCTGCCCCTTGATCGAATTGATCATAAGGTTTGTTATCAGTTGGATCAATTTTCTCTAATTTAATAGCATGCTTCATTAGCAATTGTTTAACTTGTTCTTCAGTTAGGTTAGGATTAGCTGATAAAATTAAAGCCATAGCACCTGCTACTCCCGGAGTTGCCATAGAAGTTCCACTTATTGCTATGTATTTTCCATCTGCAGTTCTTGGGATTCTTCCTTGAGAAGCTAATTTATCTAATTCACTACCAGGTACATTAGCTGCCCATATACTAACCCCTGGCATAGATACATCAGGCTTTAGTTTACTTGTTTCATCAGGAGCGTTTTTAACTGGTCCTCTTGAAGAAAATCTTGCTATCTCATCATCGCTTAAATCTACTGTTTTGTTATCTTGATATGCAGCAACAGTAACAGCATTAGGAGCAATAGCAGGGGTACCTACAGTATTAGGATAAGGACCACTATTACCAGCAGCTATAGCAAAATAAACCCCATCTTTTATTGCTTTTTCTACAGCTAAAGCTAATGGATCTTGATTCCAAGGCTTGAACGCATATCCTCCTAAGCTCATATTAGCTACTACTTTTTTACCTTCTTTTTTAGCTTTTTCTACTACCTGATTTATTCCTCTGATGATATCAGAAGTGTATCCACTTCCACTATCTGATAACACTTTAATCCCCCATATTTCAGAAGCAGGTGCTAACCCTGTAAATCTTCCGTCCCCAGCTGCTATACCTGCTACATGCGTACCATGCCCATGGCCATCTCTTGGTTCTGTTTCTTCTCCTTTTATAGCATCATAAAAATAAGTTAATCTATTTCCAAAGTCATCGTGATTACCTATACCTGTATCTATAACAGCTACAACAACCCCTTGCCCTTTTATCCCCATTTCATGAACTTTATTAGCTTGGGTTATATCCAAGGTTACATTAACTTCAGGTAAAGAAGGTGCCTTATTTTCTCCTTCACTTTTTATTTCTTTTAGTTTCTTTCTTTTTAAAGCTTCTTTTTCCTCTTCAGGTCTAATTAGTTGTACTTTTTCATCCATAAAGGCTTTTAGATTATCAGGTAAGGCTTTAAATATATCTGGAGAAGCTCCTTTTTTAACTTGTGCTAAATAAAATCCGTTACCTAAATCTTCTACTATTCTTCCTACTCCTAACTTACTTAAGAGTTTTTCTATTTCCGATTTATCTCCTGTGAATATCACCCTTTCATATTCAGGAGATTTATGCTTTATTGAATACTCTCTTATTGGATTTATTTCCATTATACCTTCACCTCCTTTTATCTTATTATGAATTTAATTTTCATTTCCTTTTTATAAAAAAAGTAAAAAAAATGTTAAAAATAGAAATTTTAAATAATTACGGATTAAAAGGTAAGATTATAATTAAGGTATAATAATAAAATTACAATGAGAAAATTGATAATAATTTTAGCAGTATTGAGTGCTTCTATAGAACCTATTATTGTTAAACTTGGGTATAATAATTTTAAAAATATAAATCCTTTAGAAATAATAGTTGTGAAAAATTTAGTAGGATCCTTTATTTTTATTATTATTACGCTTTTTAACTATTTTATTTTAAAAAAATTTAGACTTTTAAAATTAAAAGAAATCTTGGAAATATCTAAAGTAGCTTTTTTATTATTATTTACAACGTCTATGACAATTGTTTCACTAAAATTTATTCCTGCAATAATAATGTTAACTATATATGCTACTACTCCACTTTTTGTAGCTTTGGCTAATTCTTTAATAAAAAAAACTGAAAAAATTGACATAAAATTTTTTATAGGATTTGTATTAGCTCTCATTGGGGTTAGCTTAACTATAGGTTTGTATAAATTTAGTTTATTAAATTTAACAGGAAGCTCAAATTTATTAGGCATATTTTTGGCTTTCTTAGGAGTCTTAAGTTCTACTACTTATAGAACCACTTTAGATTATTTAACTAATAAATATACCCCATTTGTAGTTTCTAATTATATATTCCTAATTAATGGGATATTTATATTTTTATTTGTATTTCCATTTGTTTTTAAAGATTTACAATTAGGGAGCATTTTAATAGGTATTTATGGGGGGATAGCTGGTAGTATTGCTAATATAGCTTTTCTGTATGCTCTTAATATTTTGGGTTCAACTAATGTTTCTTTACTAAATATGCTTAATCAACCCACAGTTATATTGCTTTCTGCTATTATTCTCAAAGAGAACCTATCTCCTTATCAAATAGTAGGTATAGTTTTAACTATTGTAGGGATAAATATCGCTAAAAGACAAAAATAAAAAGTTATAAATAAATAGATTTAAATGGCTAATTTAAAGCTACATGTATAATCCGCCACTGATGTTTATAACTTCACCAGTAATATATGAAGCTAAATCCGAAGCTAAAAATGCCACCAAATTAGCTACATCTTCTGGTTTACCCGTTCTTCCTAAGGGTATAGAATTTATAATAGATTCTTTTATCTTTTCAGGTAGCTTATTAGTCATATCTGTTTCAATATATCCCGGAGCAATTACATTAACTGTTATATTTCTTTTAGCATATTCTCTTGCTAAAGCTTTAGAAAATCCAATTACTCCAGCTTTAGAAGCACAATAATTAGTTTGACCAGCACTACCTGATAATGCTATTATCGAACTTATATTTATTATTCTGCCATATCTTTTTTCTATCATATCACCTATAAATTCCCTTGTTACATAAAAAACCCCATTTAAATTAATATTAATAACCTCAAACCATTCTTCATCTGCTAAGTTTCTTAGTAATTTATCCCTATTTATTCCCGTATTATTAACTAAGATATCTATTTTCCCTAAATTAGAGTGTATAAATTCTTTCATCTCTTTTACCTCATTTAAATTAGCTACGTTTGCTTTAAAAGTTAGTACCTTAACGTTAAAATCGGATTTAATTTTATCAGCTAACTCCTGAGCTTGAGTAAAATTAGTGTTATAGTTAATAATTACATTAGCTCCTGCTTGCGCTAACTTATAACATATAGCTGCTCCTATCCCTCTTGAACTCCCAGTTACTAATGCATTCTTATTACTTAAATCTATAGTCAGCATATTTTTATTTCCCCCATTTTATTTATTTTTTTATTATTTTTTATATCTATTTTTTCTAAACCTAATTTTTCTAAATTTCTTCCCTCTTTTATTGGATCAATTCTAAATAGCAAACCTATTATATTTATTATTGAAAAAGCTAAATTCATATTTAAATTTAATTTATTACCTAATAAATAAGCTGGTACTAAAGTATTAAGAGTATCTTCATATAAAAATCTATTAAAGATACTATTTGGTAGTTTGGTATATTTATAATTGGTTACCGTTTTTATTGCAGTTAATAAATTTGACTTATCACAAGTATAATATCTATATAATAATTCTTGGGGTTCTATTATTCTTGTATTAAATTTACTAGCTAATGAGTTAAATTCATTATATAATGATTCTATTAATACAACTGTATTTGGAGTTATACCTTCATAATAAAATAACATATCTTTTTGATTATCTATATTAGCTAAGTTAATAAGAGAGATAATAGGGTGAGCTAAAGCACCAAAATCTGTTAATCCTCTTTGAACAAAATTATCTGCTATTTTTAAATCAACATCATTTATAAAATATTCTCTTAACTTTTTATAAATACTTAAATTAGGGTTAGATTTTAAATAATCGCTAGAAGTTATCATTAAGTTCCATCTTTTTATATTTCTTATCCATATTTTGTTATCTTCTATTTTTCTAGCAGCAAATAATGCATCTGTTTCTATTATATTACAATCATCAATATTATGATCATTAAATATTTTTTTAAAAACTAAAATTCCTCCTAATTTTGAAGAAAATAGAATTATATTATGAATTTTAGGGTTAAAATTTTTAGCATTTGCTAATTTTATCGCTATTTCCTCATAATACGTTGTAATAGATGTTATAAATATATCAGTAGTTAATAATAAAAACTCTTCTAAGTTTGTAGTTATATAGAAATCCTTGTTTTTTGTTAGTATATGTTCTATTTTGTCAATAGAAAAAATATTAATTAAATCTAAGTTTTTCGAATTATTTGTAAAAACTATTATTTTTTGATTAAATTTTTTATTTAAATAAGTGAGTAAAGCTAATCCTATATTACCTAAACCGTATATCCCTATCATTAAAATAATATTAATTCAGTTTTTTAGTATTTAACCTTTCTAATGATAAAATTTTATATTTAACTAATTTATCCTTGATTTTTTAGTTTATATAAGATAAAAAAAAATAAAAGCCCCCTATTTAGGGGGCTAATCTAAAAATACCAAATTAAAAATTTAAAAAATATTTAAAAAACAGTGAATTAAATTACCTAACCAATTGTGAAGCATTTTTAACCATATCATTAAGAGCTCTAAAAGAAGACATAGTAGCGTTGTATTGCATTTGAGCTAACATAGCTTGTTGAACTTGTTCTGGAATGTTGATATTTGACATTTCTAAATGCTTAGCTTTGATTTCTCCAAAAGCACCTGTCCCTGCTTCACCAATAGCCGGTTTTACATCTTTGGCATCAAATACAGTATCTGATTTCCTTGTTAAAGTAGAAGGATCACTAAAATTAGCTAAAGCTATCTTATATATTGGTTCTTTTTTAGTTATTGTTTGATTAGTTATAGGATCTGTATATCTTAAAATCCCATTAACTACACCGTTATCATCTATTTCATAATCATTATATTTACCCAATATTAATCCATTTTTATCAATAGATAAATTAACATCTACTAATTTATCTGTTTTCTTACCTGATTCATCTACTTTAAAAGCTTTGACTACTAAATTTCCTTCAGGGCATACTAATTTACCATCTTTTATTTCAAAATCCCCACGTCTAGTATAATAATTTTTTTCTCCATCTGATACAATAAATAATCCATTTCCTTGAATAGCTAAATGATTTTTACCACCAGTTTTTTTAACATTACCTTGAGTAAATAAAGTTTTGGTTTCAGTTTTAACAGCTCCTGTTCCTACGTTGTCGTTATATATTTCAGTAAAAGTTTTTACCTCTGCTTTATATCCTACTGTATTAAATTTTTGTAGATTTTTAAATTGGTTATTTATTAACTCATAAGTAGAGTTAATAGCGTTCATTTGATTATAGAAATTAAACATTTTTCTTCACCTCCTTTTTTTACTTTTATTTTTTATTCCTTTTTATTTTGAGTATATAATTTAATCAAATTTACTAATTCATTAATATAATTTTGATCTAATTTAGATTCCATTTTTTGCATTCTTAGTAATAAATCATCTACTATTTGATTATAATTAACAGCTTTTCCTACACTAAGGTAAATATTATCTATTCTTTTATTTAATTCATCTATTCTTTGAGTATTTTCAAATACTTTCTTTAAAACTTCCTCTCTTGAATCATTTATAAGTTTAATTAATTCTAATCTAGTGCTATCAATTTTTGTATTTAATCTGATTTCTATATTATCAATTTTGGTATTTAATTTATTTTCTAAATTATCAATTTTTTTATCCAATTTGCTTTCTACATTATCAATTTTAGTATTTAATTTATTCTCTAAATTATCAATTTTGGTATTTAGTTCATTTGTAAAATTATCAATCTTGGTATTTAATTCATTTCTAACATTATCAATCTTTCTATCTAATTCATTTCTAAGATTATCAATCTTTTTATCTAGTTCATTTTTAACATTATCAATTTTAGTATTTAGCTCATTTCTAACATCGTCTATTTTGGAATTTAATTTATCAATTCTAATCTCAATGTTATTTAATCTATTTTCAATACTGTTAATTCTATTTTCAATGGAATTCATTCTATCATTAATAGAAACAAGAGATATTTTAATTCCTTCTAATTCTCCTTTAATTTGTCCTCTAAATATTTCAAATTCTTTTTGTAAATCTGATATTATAGCTTCCTTTACTATCTGTGCTATTTTCTCTGGATTAAATATATCAAATATTTTCTTAAACATTAATTCTTAATCTCCCCTATATATTTTCTACTTCCTCTTCATATTCTACTTTAATGTTATCAACAACTAAATTTCTATTTTTTAGCATATCTTTTAATTCATTAACATTATTTTTAAGTAAATCTAAAGCGTACTTAGAATCAGTTTTAAATAAAACAATTACTTTATTATTCTCATTAAGTATATGTACTTTAAGATTACCAAAAATTTCCTTATTAATATTAATTTCTACTACTTTTTTATTTTCCAATTCTTTAATATTGATATTATCCACTAATTGTTGAATAATTTTGCTTTCCTTTATTTTTTGTTCCTTAGAGATTTCTTTTAAAGAGTTATAAAGTTTCTCAAATTTTTCAAAAGGATTAACATTAATATAATCTTCTTTTAAGCTATCAATTTTTTTAGCAGTTTTAAAGAATTGATTTTCATTTTTTAAAGGATTTTCTTGTTTTAGATTCTCTAATTTTTCAGGATTTCTTTGTATGTATAACAAATTTTTGTCATCTAAATCTAAACTTTGCTTTAAGTTAATACTTAACAAATCTTTGTTAATATAAGGTAAAACAAATAGTTTAAGATCTGTTAAATCTTTTAGCTTAGATTTTTCAGATTGTTGATCTTTTATATTTTCTATGTTATCTTCTTTGGATTCCTTTTTATCTTTTTTGTCTTGATTATTAATTTTTTTATCTATTTCTTTTTGAAAATCTTGTTCTAATTTGTTATTATTATCAATATTGTTTTCTTTTAATTTGGATTCATTATTTATGGATTTATCAATTTTATTATTTATTTGCATACTCTAACCCTCCAATTTGTTTTTTATACTTTTATTTATAATATTGTAAATATTTTTGATAGTAATTAATTACAGTTCTTATATAATTTTTAGTTTGTTTATTTATTGGTATTTTAGACACATCCACATTGCTATCATATTTTTGTAAGGTTCTAACTGTTTTAGAATTGGGTCCTGCATTGTAAGCTCCTAATGCCAATTTTAAATCTCCATTAAATTTATTTAATAAGTATTTTAGATAAAATGTTCCTCCCATTACATTCTGCTTTATATCATAAGGATCTGTAATTTTTAAATCTTTATTCCTAGAATTTATAAACTTAATGGTGTTAGAAGTTAATTGCATTAATCCTTTAGCCCCGCGTTCAGAAGTAACATTTTTTCTAAATCCACTTTCTCTGGTTATAACAGCTAAAATTAAAGCTTTATCAACTCCATATTTTTTAGAAGCTTCTTCTACAGCTCGTATTATTTCCTTTTTTTGATTGGAATTTAAATGTTTTGGTAGAATAGCTTCATAATCAAGAGCTTTTTCAAAATTATGAGCTAATCTTTCCTGTGTTTGAATAAGAGCTTTTTTATCAGGCCTATTCAAATTATTACTATCATTAGTAGTGCTAACTATATTATTAGCTACATGATTTTTTTGAACAATATTATTTGTATTAATGTTATTTTTATTATTTGGTTCTTGAGAATTTATTATCATTTTTTCCCCCCCCTTTTTATGATTTACTGCTTAAAATAATAAATTAAGCAAATAATGATTAAGCTAAGTTATTTTTGTAGAAAATGTAGTTATCAAGCACTTTAGCTACATAATTTTTGGTCTCACTAAATGGAGGAATTCCATTATATTTCATAACATTTCCTGGACCTGCATTATAAGCTGCTAGAGCTAATTTTAT
>Ga0079995_1104228_pt1 | contig 13213 bp, 9 predicted proteins | sample FaiFalFF_MnMetaG_2_FD_69198 | JGI IMG/M metagenome (GOLD analysis project Ga0079995, IMG submission 69198) | Freshwater microbial communities from Yellowstone National Park, Wyoming, USA - Fairy Falls C (FF_Mn_C) (SPADES assembly) (version 4) | ecosystem: Environmental > Aquatic > Freshwater >... | reverse complement strand
CCTCTCTCCCCTTCTCAAGGGGGGAGAGGGTGAAGGGAGTGGGGGGATTCCACCCGCGAAAATCAGCCGCTGCATGCAACAATTGAACTCAAGCGATGTACCCTTATCAGCTCCGTGAGGTTCCCCCTGCTTCGCAAGGGGAACCTGTAGGAGGGGGGCAAAATCTGCCTCACTTCCAGTTCGCCCAAAAACTGTCGTGTAATAAGCCCCGTAGAGGGAGACTTATCGGGGGTAAGGTGTTGGGGTACAATCTGTTCGATACAGGAGGCGGGTTGTGAGCCAGTTGACGGAAGCGTTGAGTTTTGACGATGTGCTGCTGTTGCCCGGTTATACGGAGGTGCTGCCCGATGAGGTGGACACTTCGACGGTGCTGGTGCGCCAGATACGCCTGCACATTCCCATCGTCAGCTCGCCGATGGACACCGTGACCGAGTCGCGCATGGCGATTGCGCTGGCGCGGGAAGGGGGTGTGGGGGTCATCCATCGGAATATGCCCATCGAGCGGCAGGTGTCGGAGGTGGATCGGGTCAAGCGCAGCGAGCATGGCATCATCTGGGATCCCATCGCCCTTTCACCCAACCAGACGGTGCGTGACGCGCTGCAACTGATGGAGCGCTATCACATCTCTGGCGTGCCCATCACCGACGAGCAGGGCTATCTGGTGGGTATCCTGACCAATCGCGATATCCGCTTCGAGACCAACTACGACCGTCCCATCCGCGAGGTGATGACCGCCGAGAACCTCATCACGGCGCCGCTGGGCACCACGCTGGACGAGGCGGAGCGCATCCTGCAACAGCACAAAATCGAGAAGCTGCCCATCGTGGACGAGCAGGGCAAGCTGCGCGGCTTAATCACCATCAAGGACTTGCTCAAGCTGCGCCAGCATCCGAACGCGACCAAAGATGCGAAGGGGCGGCTGGTGGTGGGGGCGGCGGTCGGTCCGTTGCGTGCGCCGGTGGAGCGGGCGCGCGCGCTCTATGAAGCAGGCGCCGACTTCATCGTCATCGATTCGGCTCATGGGCATTCGGAGGGCGTGTTGCAGGCGGTGCGTGCCATCCGACGCGCCATCCCCGACCTGCCCATCATCGCGGGGAATGTCGCCACGCGCGAGGGTGTGCGGGCGTTGGTCGAGGCGGGTGCGGAGTGCATCCGTGTCGGGCTGGGCGCCGGCTCCATCTGCACCACGCGTGTGGTCGCCGGTGTCGGCGTGCCCCAACTCACCGCTATCCTCGAATGCGCCGAGGAAGCCAGCAAATGGGGCGTCCCCATTATAGCCGATGGGGGCATCCGCTATTCGGGCGATATCGTCAAGGCGCTGGCAGCGGGCGCAAGCGCGGTGATGCTGGGCAACCTGCTCGCAGGCTGTGAGGAATCGCCCGGCGAGATCGAGATTTATCGCAATCGCGCCTACAAGGTCTATCGGGGCATGGGGTCGCTGGCGGCAATGCGCGCCGGCTCCAGCGACCGCTATGCACAGACCGACCCGCGCAAAATGGTGCCCGAAGGCGTGGAGGGGCGCGTGCCCTATCGCGGTCCGCTCGCCGAAACGATTCACCAGCTGGTGGGCGGGCTGCGTGCCGGCATGGGCTATGTGGGCGCACGCAACCTGCAGGAGCTGCGCCAAAAAGCGCGATTCATCCGCATCACCAACTCCGGCTTGCGCGAGAGCCACCCCCACAGCGTCTCCATCACTCGCGAGCCACCTAACTACTGGACAGGAGGAGAAGAATGAAATCCTTCATCACCCCTCACCCACAGGAGCAGCCCTCCCTCACGGGCGATTGGCACGGCATCCTCAAAACCGGCGCGATGGAGCTGCGCCTCGTGTTCCACCTGAAGCAAAAGCCCGACGGGGGCTACGAAGGCACGATGGACAGTCCTGATCAAGGCGCGATGGGCATTCCCCTCTCGGAAGTGAGAGTGGAGGGACGCAAGCTGACGCTACGCGTGGAAAGCATTCAGGGTGAATTTGTCGGAACGCTCTCCGAGGATGGCAAGACCATCAGGGGCGAATGGAAGCAGTCGGGTCTAAGCCTGCCGTTGGAGCTGCGGTCGGGCACGCCGCCCCCGCTGCCAAAACGCCCCCAAGAACCCAAGCCACCCTTCCCCTATCGCACCGAGGAGGTGGTGGTCATTAACCAGAAGGCGAATGTGCGCTTGGCGGGCACACTGACCCTGCCGCGCGGCAAGCCCCCTTTCCCAGCGGTCATCCTGCTCACCGGTTCGGGCGCGCAGAATCGGGATGAGGAGCTGTTCGGGCATAAGCCCTTCCTGGTACTGGCGGACTATCTCACTCGGCGCGGGTTCGCCACCTTGCGCATGGACGACCGGGGCGTGGGGGGCTCCACAGGCGATATGAGCCAAGCGACCACGCTGGATTTCGTTCAAGACGCACTCGCCGCCGTTGCCTATCTGGGCACGCGCCGCGAGATCGACCCGAAGCGCATCGGGCTGCTGGGGCATAGTGAAGGCGCGCTGGTCGCCACCATCGCCGCCGCCCAGTCGCCCAAAGTCGCCTTTATCGTGCTGTTGGCAGGGACAGCGGTGCCCGGCGAGCAGATTCTCTTCCGCCAGGCAGAACGCATGGCGCGCCAATCGGGCATCCCCGACAACCTCATCGAGCGCAATCGCCAGCTCCAAGCGCAGGTGTTCGAGATTCTGCGGCGCGAATCGGACGACGAGAAGGCTGTCCAACAAATCACGGAGGCATTACTTGCCAACCTCACACGCGGCAAAGTGCCCGATGCGCAGCGACGGGCGTTCGAGGAGCAGGCGCGCAACTACACCCGCCCATGGTTCCGCACTTTTCTCTCGCTCGACCCGGCGGAATACCTGCGCAAGGTGAAGTGCCCCGTGCTGGCGCTCTGGGGCGAGAACGACCTCCAGGTTGACCCCGACCAGAACATGCCTCCCATGGAAAAGGCATTACGCGCAGCAGGCAACAAGCGGTTCACCCTGCGCCGCTTGCCCGGCTTGAACCACCTGTTCCAAAAGAGTAAGTCAGGGCTGCCCACCGAATATGCGCAAATCGAGGAGACCTTCAATCCCGACGCGCTCAAGGTGATTGGCGACTGGCTCCAGTCGGTGTCTTCATCACTGGGTGCGCCTTCTCCCTCCCCGCGTGCGGGGAGGGTTGGGGAGGGGGCTTCCCCGCGTGGTCCCTCACGCAAACCCCAGCGACGCTAATAAGCCGGCGGCATAGCGCCGCGCGGCACCACCCCGGGTGGCGCTACCAACACCATATCCCACTCCGCATAGAAGGGGGGCTGATCAGTGGCAGGCAAGTAGCGTAGCACCAAGACATGGTCACCTGCTTTCAGCGCGGTGCTGCCCAACGGGAGCCAGATAAACCCGTCGGCATAGTGGCTGACGGCGCGCGCGGCATCCAACGGCGCGCTGCCCCGCGCAAGAGGCGCTTTTTCCTCGGTCCCGCTGAAGATCTGCCACTCAATCCCATCGGGTTTCTCCGTGCTGTCCGACCGTAGCCGACATGCCAGATAGAGATGATAGACGCCATCCGTGCGGATGTTCAGCGGATAGCGGGCGTAGAAGCCATCCGCACCCGGTGGGAGCGGGGTATGGAGCCAGAGGGTAGCGCCCCCGCTGGCGGCAAGGTCGCGTCGCACCGTCCCGAAGGTGTGGTCAGGGCTGCTCTCCGCCTCGACAAGACGATAGGGCTGAAACGCCCGCTCCGCCTCCAGCCATGCGTTGCGCAGCAGCGCAAAGCCCTGCACCGGGTCGCGCCGATAGGTCGTGAGCGCGCTCTCAAACAGAAAGCGTAGCACCCGTGTATCCTGGCTCGCTGCCGTGTTGCGCTTGAGCAACGAGTCCACGCGCTGCGTCCAATCGTTCACCACACTCTCGCACAGGGGCAGCATCTCGAAGCCGCGCACACGCACCGGCACCGTGCCGACCTTCAAGCGAACCGTGTTGCCGCGCACGGTCAACGGCACGGGTTCGCCATCCAAATGGAGGGCATCGAGCGGCTTTTGGTCAAAGCGGCGTAGGATGATTTCACGCTCGCCCTGCTCCCGCCACAAATAGAGTTCGATGCACCGCACGACGGAATCCCCCCTCACCTCCTCCCTCTCCCCCCGTTTTGAGGGAGCCGCGGGCGCCGCCACCTGAATCTCGACAGGTCGCCAGAAGGCGAACAGCTCGAATCCCCAGAACAGCGGTTGCAGCTCGCTCGCCCCCTCCTGCGGCACCCACCAGCCGGCACGCCACTTCTGGATGCGGGTCGCCGACCAGAGGCTGGTCGGGAAGTAGAAAAAGTGGGGCTTCTGGGCGCGGGCGGAACCAGCATCCACCGCTTGCAAGGCTTGCCAAGTGTCGCGCGGCAGCGTGCCGATGTCCCGCACATGCCAGACCACCTGCGCGGCGCCCATCTCACGCGCCAGCTCCTGTATCAAACTCACACGCTCCACCGACTCGCCAGTCCACTCCAAAATAACGGTCTGCATCTTGGAATCGGTGGACGCACTTTTCCGAATCAAAAAAGGTCGCCACGCAGAGCGCCAGCGGGCAGGCAGGTAGACCGCCGTGGGCAACAGGGCATCACGCAACGCGTCGGGCACAGGCAAATCGGTCGGGTCGGGCATCGGCTGCACGATGGCGAACCCCGCCTCCGGTGTGAAGGCGAGGAGCGCTTGGCGCAAACCGCGCAACAGCACACGCCACCGCTCGCCCAGAAAAGCGTGATAATCGTCCCAGAATCGGCACAGGCGTGGCACGACCTCCATCGGCTTCTGCGGCGCGTCGAGCGAGACCAGCAGCGGCAAGCCGCGCTCCCCATGCCAAAGCGGGATGAGGCGCGTCGCCTGCTCGAATCGGCTAAGCGGCGTGGCGGTGTCCCATGCGCGTTCCAGCTCGGTCAGCTCGCCGTAGCGCTGTTGCAAAAAGCCCTGCCATTCGGCGGCGAAGCGTTGGCTCTCGGGCAGCGACGCCGCCGATTGCGCATCCCAACTGCTCTCCACAAGCCAGCCACGAAATCGCCCGTCGGGTTGGCGTGTCTGCAGGAGCGCTATCAGCGCGTCGCGCTCGCGATCCCAGCCGTCCCACAGGTCGGGTAGGGCGTTCTCCAGTCGGGGATAGAGCAGTAGCAGGCTCTCCGCGCTCTCGCCGATTGCCGCAACGGCGCGCCCGCCACTGAGCGTCAGGCGTGACAGCCCTTGCAGCGAAGGCTGATCACGCGGAGCGAGCGCCAAGAGCGTCTCCCGCGCACCCGCTATCTGGAGCGTGTAGACGCCCTGCTCATTGCCGCGCAGGCGATACCGCTCTGGCAGCACCACCCAGCCCGCTGCGCGCGGCCAATGCGCCAACCAGAGCCACCACTCCAGCTCGCTTTGGGCGCATGCCTCCAACATCGCCTGCCACTGCGAGGGAGAGGGCAGCTCCCGAAGGCGCACGACCACCTGCCGAACGCCCAGCCCTTTCAGCTGACGGAGCTGCTCGGCGAAATGGTCAGGGGCATACTCAACGGCGACCGCGAGACCCTCTGCTTGCGGGAGTGTCTGCCCGAGGGTTGCCAGCCATAGCCCAGCCAACAAGGTGAGGTACAGCCGATAGGGGGCGTGCGTTAGTCGTGCGCCCCTCCCTCGCGGTTCGCTCGCCGCGCCTCTCCCGTACCCCGCAACCGCTCTCACGCCCCTCGCCGTTCCCTCCATCGCTCACCACGCAAACGCTTCTGGGGCAGGACCGCCCGGACCGGGGAAGATGGCATCCAATCGCTGGAGCGTCGCGTCGTCCAACTTAATCTCCAGGGCACGCACGATGCGCTCCAACTGCTCCACCGTGCGCGGACCGATGATAGGCGCCGTAACGGCGCGCTGGTGCAACAGCCACGCGATGGCGACATTGGCTGGCTCCTCACCTAACTCGGCACAGAGTCGTTCATACGCTTCGATGCGTTCCCGATGGGTTTCCAACGCTTTTTGGATGCTTTCGGAGGCACGGCGCCCCTCCTGTATCCCCTTCAGCACGCCGCCCAGCAGTCCGCCCGCCAGCGGACTCCACGGAATGACGCCCAGTCCATACGCCTCGCAGGCAGGTAGCACCTCCAACTCCACCATCCGCGCATTCAGGTTGTAAAGGCACTGCTCCGAGACCAGCCCCATGAAGTGTCGCTGTTGCGCCCGCTCTTGGGCTTGGGCAATATGCCAGCCGGCGAAGTTGCTGCTGCCCACATAGAGAATCTTCCCCTCATAGTAGAGTTGCTCCATCGCCTGCCAGATTTCCTCCCACGGACATTCGCGGTCGATATGGTGCATCTGATAGAGATCGATCCAGTCGGTTTGTAGGCGGCGCAGGCTATCTTCACAGGCGCGCTTGATGTGGCGAGCGGAGAGGCGCGATTCGTTGGGCCAATCGCCCATCACGCCGTACACTTTGGTGGCAATCACCACCTTTTCGCGTCGCCCGCCCCCTTTTGCGAACCATCGCCCAATAATCTGTTCCGTCCAGCCTTCGCCCTTGCGCCAACCGTAGGTGTTGGCGGTGTCAAAAAAGTTGATGCCCAGATCGAGGGCTCGATCCATGATGCGGTGCGATTCCTCCTCGCTGGTGTGGGGTCCGAAGTTCATCGTGCCCAAGCATAATCGGCTCACCAGCAGCCCCGAGCGACCCAGGTGCGTGTATTGCATCGTTCTCCACCTCCGCCATCCCGTTTCGCCTTGCCCCCTGCTTCTCCTGCCACCTCAATCCCCCCAGGTAGGCGACAAACGGGGTAGGGGCGCACGGCCGTGCGCCCCTACCCCGTTTCAATCCCTCACAGGTAGGCTACAAACCTTTATCGAGCAGGGAAACGCGGCCCTGGAGTCGGCGTTTCAATCCCTCACAGGTAGGCTACAAACCCACGCTCATGCAGAATCTCGTTTATCAAGCATTCGTCGTTTCAATCCCTCACAGGTAGGCTACAAACTGATCATCATCGAACTGCCGGAGCGCAAGGTGGCGCGTTTCAATCCCTCACAGGTAGGCTACAAACGGGCCGAACCCAAGCCAGCCGCCGCCGAATCGAAGTGTTTCAATCCCTCACAGGTAGGCTACAAACGGCTGCCGCGCACTCCACGCCTCAAAGGCAAAGGACAGTTTCAATCCCTCACAGGTAGGCTACAAACTTTGGCCTATCGTGGTTTTGAGTTGCCGTTATCGTGTTTCAATCCCTCACAGGTAGGCTACAAACGCTTGGTGGCGTGCTGGCGGTGTACGAAGCGCAGTAGTTTCAATCCCTCACAGGTAGGCTACAAACTCATCCAGTTCAGCGAAGGCACTCCAACCGAGCTGCGTTTCAATCCCTCACAGGTAGGCTACAAACTTGCGCCACAGCTCGCTTATCCAGCCCAGCACGAGCGTGTTTCAATCCCTCACAGGTAGGCTACAAACCGGGCAGCTCCTCCGAACATTTCTCAGAGAAGGTTCAGTTTCAATCCCTCACAGGTAGGCTACAAACCAGGGCGTACCTCGAGAGCAAGGGAGCCGAGCGGGTGTTTCAATCCCTCACAGGTAGGCTACAAACCCCCATCACCGCAACTTTGTATTCGCAAGCGCCAAGTTTCAATCCCTCACAGGTAGGCTACAAACCAACCCCTCCAGCGGGCAGGCGACAACACCTGCCCGCCAGAGGCATTCCCTCTGAACTCAAAATCCCCACAACGCCCGACTGTCAAGGTGCACATCCAGTTTGCCCGCTGGCATCTATACTATACCCTATCGGTGACAGCAAAGTCAAGTCCTGTCGTCGATCGGGAGGCGATTTGAGTTCAAGTGGTGGAAAGTCGGCGATCGACGGCAGTTGGGTTTTGGGCATACGAGGGGTTGTGGTTGAATTGGGTGGAGAGATACAACGGGTAGTGGTGTGGTGCTGAAAGTGTCGTCGAACGACTGGTTAGTCAGAAATAAGTACACATTGTGCCTTCTGCTCTCTGCAAAGAGGCTTTCACAGGAACTGGGTGGGTTCGTTCTTGACGATGCCCAGTGTCTGGCGTTCCAGATAAGCCGGGCTGCGTAGCAGGTAGAACAGGATGCTGTCCTCCTCGGGGTCGATAATTTTTTGCAGGGCGCGTTGTAGGCGGGCGAGTTGAGCCTCGGTCAACTCGCCCTCGAACACCGAGTTCTGAACCCAGGTGAGGTACTTGCGTCCCGTCTTCAGCACCTTCTGCACCCGTGCCACATTCACATCATAGACCATAATCACATACATGGTTCACCTCGGCTTGAACGGTTCGTAAGGCTTTTCGCCTATCAGGTGCTTCTCCAGTTTGTATAGATCGAGGCGAATCGCGGTGCGATAAGACACATGGCGTTTGAGCCGTCGATGCTCGAAGGTGCTTTGCAATCGCTCTTCCCACGCTTTGAGGAAGATTTTGCGTCCCTCTTCGTTCATATAGATGCCGGCTGTTTCTTCGGCGAAATGTTCCGCTCGGATTTGCCGCTTTTGGATAAGGGTGAGGATGGTGCGGTCGACCAGCAGCGGCTTGAACACCTCGGCGATGTCGAGGTTCAGGGTGAATCGGCGGAAATTGGTCGTATGCAGGTAGCCGATGCGCGGGTCTAAGTGCGTTTGGTAGATTTCGGACAGGGCGGTGGTGTAGAGCAGGCTATTGCCGAAGGAGAGGAGGGCATTCAAGCGGTTGCGAGGCGGGCGGCGCGTGCGCTTGCCGAACGCAAAGTCGGGATGTTGCAGCACTTGGTCAAACAGCGTATAGTAGGCTTCACGCGCCTTGCCCTCCAGTTGCATCAACGCTTCGATGTGGGGACACGCCTGCGTGGCGTCGCGCAGCGCCTGCAGGTTCTGCAAGATAGCGCTGAGGTCACACTGGCGGTTATGATAGTAGCGCGCCACATGCTGCAGGTTCGCCAGCGCACCTTGCACGATTCGGCGGGCGATATCGAGTCGGCGCGCTTCGTCGAGATAATGCTCCACCTGCTTGAGCAGCATATAACCCGAATTGAAATGCTCACGCGGGTAGTAGCTGCCGGTGTAGTAGCCGTAATAGTTGTAGAAATGGACGATAATCTGATTTTGGCTAAGGAACTCCAGCACGCGCTTATTGAGGTTCACCTCGCTGAAGATGTGCAGTTCGCGGATGCCTTCAACGGGCAGGTAGCGTTTTGTGCCGTCTTCCATCTCCAGCAGCAAGGTGTTCTGGTCGCGCTGGAGCGTGCAATGGCTATTGATATAGAGCGTTTTCTTCATGGGGTTTCCTCCTCCTCACACCAACAGAGTTCTTGATAGGCGCAGGTGCGGCAGATGGTCATGGGGCGTGGCACTTGGGGTGGCAGCGGGCTGGTGCGCAGTTGTTGAAGGGCTTCGAGGGCTTGCTGCAGGGTTTGCAGCCCCTGGTCGTCCAGTTCCACAATTTCGCGGCGGTTCTGTTCGGGATAGGACAGCACGCCTTTGAGGTTCAGCCCGCGCTCGCGCAGCAGATAGAGGTAGTAGAGCAGTTGCAGGCGGTGGGCTTCCTGCTTGCGTGGGCTGCGCTTGATTTCGTACACCAGCTCGCCCGCGATTTTGTCGATTCGGGCGAAGCCCTCGATAGGCACTTCGACGAGGGCAGGCTCGCGGGGTGGGCGTTCGTGCAGCGCCTCGTGGTGGACGAGGCGTCCCAGCTCCACGAAGGGTGAGTGGGGTTCCATCATCAGCTGGCGCTGGAGGAACCAGCACTTGCGCGGGCACACCACCCATGCGTTGAGTTCATACCCCCGCACTGCCATCTCACTCCAACCCTCGTCCGGTATATCGATCCTATCTTGTTCGATTGGGGGGATTTGTTCCATGTCTACTTCCTCTTTTTGCAGGCGGATATGGCACAGTGGCTTCCGCCCTGCTTGAGCCATCCCTTATGCAAACGAATTAGCCAATACTGAATTTTCACAAATTTATATCAATAAAATTTGAATCAATATCGACTTCACGAGGAAGCAAGCCCAATTTATCATCATAGGAAACATCGACTATCAAAGTGCCATCTGATTTGGTGAGCCTACCCGCTTTCTGAAGCATCCAGAAGGTGCCCAAGGGGACAGGTAGCAGCAGCTGGTTTGCCAGCAGGTAGTGTTTGTTGCGTCGATGCGTTTCGTACTCGTTATATAGCCGAGACGGAAGCACCTCCACGCTTTGGAATAGCCCATAAAACTCTTTTTCTCCCTCTGGGGCGCAATGCAAGGGACGCAGGCTCTGGATGATTCGGCGGAACGCTGCTTGTGCTGTGTCAAATTGATTCTGTTCCTTTTCTATCCAGCCATCTCGATAGACCTGTTTCACCCAATCCACGGCAGTTGGCACAGTCAGGAGTGTGCCGTCGTTGGGTGCGTTCTTGAGGGTGGCATCGATTCGTTGCAAGTGGTAAACCCACTGCAAGCGTTCGGCATCGAATTGCCGCGCGATATGGACCTCCACGCCTTCAGGGTGTTCGCCGTAGCGGTTCACCCGACCGAACCGTTGCAGCAGATCATCAACGGGGGCGACTTCCGTGTAGAGGGCATCAAAACTGACATCGAGGGAGACTTCGACGACCTGTGTGGCAACCAGTACCTGCACAGGGGTCTTTTGCTTGCCTCGCAGCGCACCGATAATTGCTCGCTCCTTGTTGACGCGGTCGCGTCGCGTAAATCGACTGTGCAGCAGATGAACATCATTGAGTTGCTGTTGCAGCTGGCGGTAGATTTCCTGTGCCTGCGCCACACGGTTGGCGACAACAAGCACCCGCTTGCCTGCTTCAGCTGCCCGCACAATTTCGGGCACCAGAGCTTCCAGAGGTTCGTCCCGCCATCGTAGCCGATGGCGAGCTTGCGACAGGAACTGCTTCGACCAGGCATGGTCTGGCTTGAGTTCAAACCCTGCTATTGATCCGCTGAGTGCCTCTTGCAGAAGCTCTTTCAGAAACGGTGGGAAGGTGGCGCTCATGAACAGGAAGCGTCCTCCCAACTGCTTTAGCACTCGAACCATTTCGATGATGAGGGCCACTGTGTGGGCGTCGTAGGCATGGATTTCGTCGAACACGAACAAACCACCCACCATCTCACTGACGCCGATTTCCCAGCGCGGGATGCCAAACAGCCACTTCAGCAGCTGGAAGGGCGTCGCCACTTTGACGGGTTTATGCGCCAATTGATTGAGTACCACTTGCTCCTCTGCTTGCGTAGCAGCCGCTTCATATTCACCCGACTGCTCGAAGTATTCGCGAAAGGCGTAGTCTATGGCTCGCGCGTGCAGAACAGCAACATTCTCTTTGCCAAAATATGCTTCGAGCGTATCCGCCATTGCCTCGATGCTGGCTTGATAGGGGAGTAGGTAAAAGATGCGCTCGCCTGCGAGGCGATTGTGCCTTGCCCAGAGCAGCGCAGCAAAGGTTTTCCCTGAGCCAGTGGGGGCTTCCAGAAAGGCATCTCCATCGTGAGCGCCCACTTGCCGCTGGAACGGATGCAGCGGCGGCAGTGACAGCTCTGGCAGGCCGGTTTTGAACTCGGTCACACCTGCACTCACCGCATGATCGGCTGCCATCAGCCACCCGCGAGCGAGCATCAAAGCGAGGATATCGGGGTCGTGCCACAGGGAAGACACGTCAACTTGCCGTTTCAAATCCGTCAGAAAGTCGGTCGGAGGTGGCAGATTATCGGGTGCCTTCGGGAGTTGTAGCCATTGCAGAGCAGGGTGCTGAGCGCAAAATGTTTGTAGCCACGACCAGTTCGCCTGTAACTCTTTTGCTTTGGTGCGAAACTTTTGCTTGGCGATGCACAGAATATCGGGTTCAGGTAAGGCGGGTAGCACCGCATCGTTGTTCAGCTGAGCATCGTCCAGATGGCGATGATGCGTGATGACGGCAGCCAGTGCCAACAAGGTTATGGGGTCATGAGGGTTAGTGGCTGCTAACAGGATAGCGGCGGATAAGACCTCATGGCGAAACTCCCAGCGATGCTTGCGGTTCTGCAGCGCTTCCTGAAAGCCGCTGGCGGCTTTGCCCAAATCGTGGGTCTGCGCCGCCCGCACGAGGGCTTGTTTGAGACGCTCCGCCCTTTCGCCTGGCAAGATGTGCTGCCAGTGGGGGTAGTATGCCTCCGCAATGGCGTAAACATAGTCTGCCACCTGACACAGATGGAGTGCCAGCGGGATAGCGTCCTCACCTGCCGACTTCGCCAACGGTTCGTTGCAGCACATTTGCTATCCACTCCCGACGATACACAGGTACGGTGAGATTCTGCTTGGAATCGTGTGCCAGCCATTCGGGCGCATTCACCTGTGCAGGGCGTTGACGGGCGTCTAACACACCAAAGATGTGCTTTGCCAGCGGGCGGCGAGGTGAATCGTCCGAGAAGGCAATCGGCAGATTCTGCAACCAGGCTTGTACACGCCCTTGCTGCTGCTGTATTACCTCCCAAGGCAGCAGTACGCCACTCAACATTCCCTTGGCAACTTGCTGAAGCTGCACCGATTCGATTGCTTCCACACACGCCACATCTTGCGTTCGTCCCAAGAGCAAGCTATAGCGGGGACGACGCATGAATTGCTCCCAGCAGTCTGGCAAGTAAAGCGTCAAGCGCGGCATGGTGAGGAACTCACGCTTAATCACATTCCGTCCAGCAAATGTTGGTATGTCGCCTGGTTTTTTTCGCTCGAAGGTGATAATGGCCTCCAAGTCAGTTGCCTTCCCTTCGTACTCGAATCGGTAAGCAAGCCACTCTACCTCATGCGGCGCAATCCATCGCCCCACCGCCGCCGACAGCAGCCCGTAAATCGCCGACAGGGGCGGTACGGGCAAGGTCAGCTGATACCCCAGCATGCCTGGAGCGCAGAACGATGCTGTGTACGCCGTTATCACAGCGCGAATCCCCTCAAGCATGCCTAACCTTCCAACGACTTCATTACGCCTTCCACTGCTTTCGCAGCCGCTTCCAGCGCGTCTTTGGGTGTACCAGATACAGTGAGGATGTTTTGGAATGCCTCGCTACGAAAGGCTTCCAGCACCTCAGCCTCGTTTGCCAACACGGTCGGGCGGTAGCCAAAGTAGAGCGAAACGCCGTCTTGTTGGAGCAAGCGGTCGCGGTAGTCGTTTAGCACGGACTGAAGGCGAGTTAGGTTCAGCCGCACGCGCTCGTTGTTCTCGTCGGGCTCAAACAAGCGTTGAAAAGGCGCGTTCCCACCGTCTAGAAAGCCGACCAGCACGGCAACTGGAGAGACATCGGAAAGATTGCGGGCAAGTCGCGCGCCGCC